>JAESGM010000619.1_pt1 | contig 20391 bp, 22 predicted proteins | sample 9269721 | NCBI WGS metagenome assembly JAESGM01 (sample SAMN15720920, study PRJNA650825) | algae metagenome | isolation source: Komarekiella atlantica HA4396-MV6 and co-occurring heterotrophs from... | place: USA: Theobald House, Kauai, HI | collected 2009-07-29 | reverse complement strand
CGAAGGCGATCGTGCCGCGTTATCGCTACGACCAGCTCATGCGTCTGGGGTGGAAAGTCTTCCTGCCGATTTCGCTGGCGGCGGTCGTGATCGTGGCGGGCGTTCTGCAATTCTTTGGACTGGCCCCGAAATGATGACGAAGGCGGACCATGGATATCTCGGCAGCGGGACTGGCAGGTGCAGCTGTTGGGGCGGCGCTGGGTGTCTTCAGCGCGCTCGCCATCGTCTCGGTCGTGACGCAGCGCCTGCGGGCGCTGGATCGCTCGGAAACGGTCGACGGGAAGGCGGCGTTGGAGCGAAAAATCGCACTTTTGCGGTGGATCGTTCTGATCGTCGAGGGCGCGATATTCGCAGCACTCGGCTACTGGTTCGGCCTGTTGCTGGCCGGGTGATGCCTGCCGCCCGTGCGGCGCGGCTGACAGGTAAAGGATAAGGACGATGCGGCTCGATCAGGCAGCGCGGTCGGTTTTCCTGGCGGAGTTCGTGCAGGCGTTCTTTCTCGCCATGCGCTATTTCTTCCGCGCCAAGCCGACGCTGAATTATCCGCACGAGAAGGGGCCGATCTCTCCGCGCTTCCGCGGCGAGCATGCGCTGCGCCGCTATCCCAACGGGGAAGAGTGCTGCATCGCCTGCAAGCTCTGCGAGGCGATCTGCCCGGCGCAGGCGATCACGATTGAAGCCGGCCCGCGCCGCAACGACGGCACCCGCCGCACCACGCGCTACGACATCGACATGGTGAAGTGCATCTATTGCGGGCTGTGCCAGGAGGCCTGCCCCGTGGATGCCATCGTCGAGGGCCCGAATTTCGAGTTCTCGACCGAGACCCGGGAGGAACTCTATTACGATAAGGAACGTCTGCTCGCGAACGGCGATCGCTGGGAGCGGGAAATCGCCCAGAGCATCCGGCTCGATGCGCCCTACCGGTAAGCCCGTACAATGATCCCAGCTCTGTTCTTCTATCTCTTTGCCGGCATCACCGTCGCCTCGGCGTTCATGGTGATCTCTTCGCGCAATCCGGTGCATTCGGTGCTGTACCTGATCCTGGCCTTTTTCAATGCGGCCGGACTGTTCCTGCTGCTCGGCGCCGAATTCCTGGCCATGATCCTGGTCGTCGTCTATGTCGGCGCGGTGGCGGTGCTGTTCCTCTTCGTCGTCATGATGCTCGACGTCGATTTCGCCGAATTGCGCGAGGGCTTCCTGCAATATCTGCCGGTCGGCGCGCTGGTCGGAATCGTGTTTCTTGCGGAGATTCTGCTGGTGGTCGGAGCGGCCTCGATTACCGGCGGTGCGCCGCGCGTGATCGCGGCGCCCATTCCGGCGGATGTGAGCAACACCGAGGCCATCGGCCTCGTGCTCTATACGAAGTATCTCTATTTCTTCCAGCTCGCGGGCGCCGTGCTGCTGGTCGCCATGGTCGGCGCCATCGTGCTGACGCTACGTCATCGCACCGGTGTGAAGCGCCAGGACATTTCCGAGCAGGTCGCGCGCCGGCCTGAAACCGCCATCGAAATTCGTAAAGTCAAATCGGGGCAGGGGCTCGACGCATGAGTATCGGACTGGGCCATTACCTGTCGGTCGCCGCGATCCTGTTCACGCTCGGGATTTTCGGCATTTTCCTGAACCGTAAGAACATCATCATCATCCTGATGTCGATCGAGCTCATCCTGCTCTCGGTCAACATCAACATGGTCGCCTTCTCGAGCTTCCTCGGCGACATCACCGGCCAGATTTTCGCGCTGCTCATCCTCACCGTTGCGGCGGCGGAAGCGGCCATCGGCCTCGCCATTCTCGTCGTCTATTTCCGCAACCGCGGCTCCATCGCGGTTGAAGATGTGAACCTGATGAAAGGCTGACATGTATCAGGCAATCGTCTTCCTTCCGCTCATCGGCTGCCTGATTGCAGGCCTGTTCGGGCGCGTCATCGGCGCGCGGCCGTCCGAACTTGTCACCACCATCCTGCTGTTCGCGTCCATGGTGCTGTCCTGGATTGCGCTGGCGCAGGTCGGCTTCGGCCATCACGACGAGCGCATCGCGCTGTTCAACTGGATGACCTCGGGCAACCTGAAGGTCGACTGGGTGATCCGCGTCGACACGCTGACCGCGGTCATGCTGGTGGTGGTCACGACCGTCTCCGCGCTCGTGCACCTGTATTCCATCGGCTACATGCACGAAGACCCGCACCGCCCGCGCTTCTTCGCGTACCTTTCGTTGTTCACCTTCGCGATGCTGTCGCTGGTCACCGCCGACAATCTGGCGCAGCTCTTCTTCGGCTGGGAGGGCGTGGGGCTCGCCAGCTATCTGCTCATCGGATTCTGGTATCACAAGCCCGAGGCGAACGCGGCCGCGATCAAGGCCTTCATCGTCAACCGCGTCGGCGATTTCGGCTTCGCCATCGGCATCTTCGCCGTCTTTATGATGGTGGGCTCGATCGATTTCGACATCATCTTTGCGCAGGCCCCGGCGCTCACCGGCAAGACCATCAATTTCTTCGGCTGGCAGGCCGACGCGCTGACGCTGATCTGCCTGTTCCTGTTCATGGGCGCGATGGGCAAGTCGGCGCAGTTCCTGCTGCACACCTGGCTGCCCGACGCGATGGAAGGCCCGACGCCGGTCTCGGCGCTGATTCACGCCGCCACCATGGTCACGGCAGGCGTGTTCATGGTCGCGCGGCTCTCGCCGCTGTTCGAACTCTCGCCGGTGGCGCTCACCGTCGTCACCTTCTTCGGCGCGACCACGGCGCTGTTTGCGGCGACGATCGGCCTCGTGCAGAACGACATCAAGCGCATCGTTGCCTACTCGACCTGTTCGCAGCTCGGCTACATGTTCGTTGCGATGGGCGTCGGCGCTTACTCCGTCGGCATGTATCACCTGTTCACCCACGCCTTCTTCAAGGCGCTGCTGTTCCTCTGTTCCGGCTCGGTCATCCACGCGATGCATCACGAGCAGGACATCCGCAACATGGGCGGCCTGAAGAACAAGATCCCGTTCACCTACTGGATGATGGTGATCGGCACGCTGGCGCTCACCGGCTTCCCGTTCACCGCCGGCTATTTCTCCAAGGACGCCATCATCGAGGCGGCCTATGCCGGCAAGAACCCGATGGCGGTCTATGGCTTCGTCTGCACGGTCTTTGCCGCGCTGCTGACGTCGTTCTATTCCTGGCGCCTGATCTTCAAGACCTTCCACGGCAAGCCGCATGACAAGCACCATTATGACGAGGCGCATGAAAGCCCGCTGGTGATGCTGGTGCCGCTGGGTGCACTGGCGGCCGGCTCAATTCTCGCCGGCTGGCCGTTCTACCAGTATTTCGCCGGTCATCACGTTGCGGAATTCTTCCGTCAGTCGCTGACCTTCGCGGCTGGCAACACAATCCTCGAGGACATGCATCACGTCCCGAAAGCGGTCGTATTCACACCGACCGTGATGATGGCGCTCGGGTTCCTGATCGCGTATCAGTTCTATATCCGTCGTCCCGACATTCCGGTCTCGCTCGCGCGCGAGCACAACTCGCTGTACCGCTTCCTACTCAACAAGTGGTATTTCGACGAGCTGTACGATTACATTTTCGTGCGCCCGGCCAAGTGGCTCGGCCGCTTCCTCTGGAAGCAGGGCGATGGCTGGCTGATCGACGGCTTCGGGCCTGACGGCGTCTCCGCGCGGGTGCTGGACGTGACGCGTAATGTCGTGCGCATCCAGACCGGCTATCTCTATCATTATGCTTTCTCCATGCTGATCGGCGCCGCGCTGCTGATCACCTGGTTCATGTTTGCCGGAGCGCACTGACATGGCGAGCTGGCCAATCCTCTCTGTCGTCACCTTCCTGCCGCTGGTCGGCGTGCTGTTCCTGCTCGCGCTGCGCGGGGAGGACGAGGCGACGAGCCGCAATGCGCGCTGGATCGCGCTCTGGACCACCATTGTCACCTTCGCGGTGTCGCTGATCCTGATCTGGCGCTTCGATGCCTCGACCGCCGATTTCCAGTTCGTCGAAAAGGCGAGGTGGCTCGGCGGCTACGCGTCCTATCACATGGGCGTCGACGGCATCTCGCTGCCGCTCATCATTCTCACCACCGCGATCATGCCGTTCTGCATCATCGCCAGCTGGGAATCGATCGAGAAGCGCGTCAAGGAATATATGATCGCGTTCCTTGTGCTGGAAGTGCTGATGGTCGGCACCTTCAGCGCGCTCGATCTCGTCCTCTTCTACCTGTTCTTCGAAGCCGGCCTGATCCCGATGTTCCTGATCATCGGCATCTGGGGCGGAAAGCGGCGGGTCTATGCCAGCTTCAAGTTCTTCCTTTACACGCTGCTCGGCTCGGTGCTGATGCTGCTCGCCATCATGGCGATGTACTGGAATGCCGGCACGACCGACATCCCGACGCTGATGAAGCACGGCTTCCCGCACAGCCTGCAGACCTGGGCGTGGCTCGCCTTCTTCGCGTCGTTCGCCGTGAAGATGCCGATGTGGCCGGTCCACACCTGGCTGCCGGACGCGCATGTCGAGGCGCCGACCGCGGGCTCGGTGATCCTCGCCGCCATCTTGCTGAAGATGGGCGGCTACGGCTTCCTGCGATTTTCGCTGCCGATGTTCCCGCTCGCCTCTGCCGATTTCGCGCCGCTGGTCTTCGTGCTGTCGGTGATCGCCATCATCTACACCTCGCTGGTGGCGATGATGCAGGACGACATCAAGAAGCTGATCGCCTATTCGTCGGTCGCCCATATGGGTTTCGTGACCATGGGCATCTTCGCCGTCACCTCGCAGGGTGTCGGCGGCGGCATCTTCCAGATGGTGTCGCACGGCATCGTCTCCGGCGCGCTCTTCCTCTGCGTCGGCGTGGTCTATGACCGCATGCATACGCGCGAGATCGCGGCCTATGGCGGCCTGGTCGAGCGCATGCCGCTTTACGCGGCCGCCTTCATGATCTTCACCATGGCCAATGTGGGCCTGCCGGGCACGTCAGGATTCGTGGGCGAGTTCCTGACGCTGATCGGCACCTTCAAGATCAACATTCCGGTCGCAACCTTCGCGACGCTCGGCGTGATCCTGTCGGCGGCCTATGCGCTCTGGCTCTACCGCAAGGTGATTTTCGGCAAGCTGGAAAAGCCGGCGCTGGTCAATATCCAGGATCTCAATTATCGCGAGATCGTGGTTCTGGCGCCGCTGGTCGCGCTCACGCTGTTGTTCGGTTTCTATCCGAAGCCGGTGCTGGACATGTCTGCGGTGTCGGTCGAGGCGCTGATCGCCAACTACAATCAGGCGGTGGGCAAGAAGGCCGTCGCCGGAGAGCAGCCGGTTGTCCGTCCGGAAGGGCAGCAACACACCCATTTCTTCGTTCGGGACTGATCGATGACGACGCAACTTCCCAATCTTCTGCCGGTCCTGCCCGAGATCGTGCTTGTCGTCGGCGCGATGCTGCTGCTCATGTTCGGCGCCTATCGTGGCGAACGGGATTCTGCGGCCGTCTATCTCGGCGGGATCATGGTGCTGGTTGCCGCCGCGGCGGTCGTCGTCTGGCTGCCGGCGGGGAAGATGGTCACCTTCAACGGCAGTCTTGTGCTGGATGATTTTGCGCGCTTCCTGAAAGTGCTGGCCTTTGGCGGCTCGGCGGTCGCGCTGCTGATGTCGCTCGATTACTTCCATCGCGAGCGCATCCTGAAGTTCGAATATCCGGTGCTGGTGCTGCTGGCGTCGGCCGGCATGGGCGTGCTGGTCTCCGCCGGCGATCTGATCGCGCTCTATCTCGGGCTCGAACTGATGAGCCTGTCGCTCTATGTCATCGCCGCCTTCAACCGCGATTCCGCGCGCTCGACCGAAGCCGGCCTGAAGTATTTCGTGCTTGGCGCCCTGTCGTCCGGCATGCTGCTTTATGGTTGCTCGCTGATCTATGGCTATACAGGCACCGTGGCTTTCGCCGGCATTGCGCAGGCGGCGGCGCAGGGCGGGCTGGGCGTGACCTTCGGTCTGGTCTTTCTGCTCGCGGGCCTGTGCTTCAAGGTGTCCGCCGTGCCGTTCCACATGTGGACGCCCGACGTCTATGAAGGGGCGCCGACGCCGGTGACGGCCTTCTTCGCCTCGGCGCCGAAGGTCGCCGCCATGGCGATCTTCATCCGCGCCACCATGGTGGCGTTCCCGACCATCACAGTGCAGTGGCAGCAGATCATCGTCTTCGTCGCCATCGCCTCGATGGCGCTTGGCTCCTTCGCCGCCATCGGTCAGCGCAACATCAAGCGCCTGATGGCCTATTCCTCGATCGGCCATATGGGCTTTGCGCTGGTCGGTCTTGCGGCCGGCACCCAGGAAGGCGTGCAGGGCGTGCTGGTCTACATCGCGATCTACGCGGTGATGACGCTCGGCACCTTCGCCTGCATCCTGTCGATGAAGCGTCCGGGCGGCATGGTCGAGGAGATTTCGGATCTCGCCGGCCTCTCGCGCACCAAGCCGGGGATGGCGTTCCTTTTGGCGATGCTGCTGTTCTCGCTTGCCGGCATCCCGCCTCTCGCCGGCTTCTTCGCCAAGTTCTATGTCTTCCTCGCCGCCATCAACGCCAAGCTCTATGCGCTTGCGGTGATCGGCGTCCTCACCAGCGTGGTGGGCGCCTATTATTACCTGCTGATCGTCAAGACCATGTATTTCGACGACCCGCAGAAGAGCTTCGATCCCATGCCGCGCGAGCAGGTGGTTGTGCTGGCGGTGGCCGGTCTGTTCAATCTGCTGTTCTTCGTCTATCCGGCCCCGCTGCTGGACGCTGCGACAGCGGCCGCCAAGTCGCTCTTCTGAGGCATGGCCTTCGCGCTCGGGCCGCGGGCGGCGCAGGCGGGGTATCGTCTCGCCGGCTATGACAGCATCGGCTCGACCAATAGCGAGGCTCTGCACCGAATCCGTTCCGGCGAGCGCGGGCCGCTCTGGATCGCGGCCCGCGCGCAAACCGAGGGACGTGGTCGCCGTGGCCGGGCGTGGACGACGCAGGATGGCAATCTGGCTGCCAGCCTGCTGATTGCAGTCAACGTACCGCTCTCAATGGCCGCGACGCTGGGATTTGTTGCCGGACTCGCATTGTGGCGGGCGATTGAAAACTGCACGCAGGGTCTTTCAATCGCCTTGAAGTGGCCGAACGATCTTCTGGCCTCGGACAGGAAACTTGCCGGAATTCTTCTCGAATCGGAGACGATCGACGGGCATGCGGCCGTGGTGATCGGTATGGGCGTGAATGTGGTGTCGGCGCCGTCCGACGTGCCGTTTCCGGCGCAGTCCTTGGCCGCGCTTCAACAGGTCACCAGCGCGGAACACGTCTTTGCCGAACTGTCCGACGCCTGGATCGAATCTTATGCTTTATGGGACAACGGCCGCGGACTTGAGGCGATCCGTTCGCAATGGCTTTCGCGGGCGGCGGGTTTGAACAGGGACATTTCGATACGGACCGGAGATACGGTATTGAACGGTATTTTCAGAACGCTGGACGAGCAGGGCCGGCTGATATTGCAGACCGCCGACGGCACATTGGTGCCGGTGACAGCCGGCGACGTCTATTTTGGCGAGGCCACGACCAATTCCGCTGATGCGAGGCCGTGGTGATGGCCGCCGCCGGGGAACTCGTTTTCGCGCCGCTGGGCGGTGTCGGCGAGATCGGAATGAACCTCGCGCTCTACGGCCTCGGTGACGAGCGCCGCCGCTCCTGGCTCGCCGTCGATCTCGGCGTGTCCTTCGCCTCGGAGGAGCATCTGCCCGGTGTCGATCTGATCTTTCCCGACATTCGCTATCTTGTCGCCGAACGAAAGAATCTTGCCGGCATCGTGCTGACGCACGCGCATGAGGATCACTTCGGCGCGGTGCTCGATCTGTGGCCGCAACTGAAGGTGCCGGTCTACGCCACACCGTTCACCGCGGCACTGCTCGAAGCGAAACGTCAGAGCGAGCCAGGTGCGCCGGAAATTCCGGTGAAGGTCGTCGAGCTTGGCAGCCGTTTCAAGGTCGGCCCGTTCGACATCGAGCTTGTTTCGGTTGCGCATTCGATCCCGGAATCGAATTCACTGATCCTGCGCACGCCGCATGGCAATGTGCTGCATACCGGGGACTGGAAGCTCGATCCGACGCCGGTGATCGGGCAGGGGACCGACATCGCGAAACTGAAACGTCTGGGTGAGGAGGGCGTGCTGGCCGTTGTGGGCGACTCGACCAACGCCGTGCGCGGCGGGCGCTCGCCCTCGGAAGCCGATGTCGCGAAGACGCTGGCGGAAATCATCGCATCGTCGCCGGCGCGCGTGGCGGTGACGACCTTCGCGTCGAATGTCGCGCGCATGAAGGCGGTTGCCGATGCCGCCCGCGCCTGCGGGCGCGAAGTGGTCCTGGTTGGCCGCTCGATGGAACGGGTGGCGCAGGTCGCGCGCGAGACGGGCTATCTCGATGGCGTGCAGCCGTTCCGCGGTACCGACACCTACGGCTATCTGCCGCCCGACAAGGTGGTGGCGCTCTGTACCGGCAGCCAGGGCGAGCCACGCGCGGCGCTCGCACGCATCGCCCAGGACGACCACCCCGACGTCACGCTCGGCAAGGGCGACCGCGTGATCTTTTCCTCGCGGACCATTCCCGGCAACGAGAAGGCGGTCGGCGCCGTCGTCAACGGACTGGTCGCGCAGAATATCGAGGTCATCACCGACCGCACCCACATGGTGCATGTCTCCGGCCATCCGCGCGTGGAAGAGATGGAAGAGATGCTCGGATGGGTAAAACCGATGATCTTGGTGCCCGTACATGGCGAGGAACTGCACTTATACGAGCATGAACAGATCGGCCGGCGCCTCGGAATCCGGCACGTGGTCCGCTGCCGCAACGGCGACGTCCTCAAGCTGGCGCCAAATGCACCTGAAATCATTGATGAAATCCCGGTTGGGCGTGTCTACAAGGACGGCCATCTGTTGATCCCGGCGGAAGGCAAGACCATCTCCGAGCGTCGCAAATTGTCGTTTGCCGGCATGGTCTTCGTGGCTCTTGCGGTCACTGAAAAAGGCGTTCTTGCCGCCGATCCGGAAATCGACCTGTTGGGCATTCCGGAAAAGGGCCGCGACGGTTCCGATCTGTCCGAGATTGCCTATGATGCGGTGATGACAACGGTCGAAACCCTGCCGAAACCGCGCCGCCGCGACCCGGATGCGATGGCAGAATCGGTCCGCCGCGCCGTGCGGGCTGCGCTCGCGGGGCAGTGGGGCAAGAAACCGGCCTGCCATGTGCATGTGCTGGTGGTGTGAGGACGGAACATGATCGGACGGCTCAATCATGTCGCGATTGCGGTGCGCGACATCGCAAAGGCGGCGGATGTGTATCGTAAGTCGCTCGGCGCGGAGGTGTCGACCGCGGTGCCGCAGCCAGATCATGGCGTCACGACCGTATTCATCACTCTGCCCAACACAAAGATCGAATTGCTTGAGCCGCTGGGCACGGACTCGCCGATCAATAAATTTCTTGAACGCAATCCCGATGGCGGCATTCATCATGTCTGCTACGAGGTCGATGACATTCTCGCCGCGCGCGACAAGCTGAAAGGCGAGGGCGCCCGCGTCCTCGGCGACGGACAGCCGAAGATCGGCGCGCATGGCAAACCGGTGCTGTTCCTGCATCCGAAGGATTTCTGCGGCACGCTGGTCGAACTCGAGCAGGCCTGAGCCGTGTCGGTCACAACAGCGGTCGCCATCTATTTCCTGATCTGGTGGATCACGCTGTTCGCAGTGCTGCCCTTCGGCGTGCGCGCGCAACACGAGAGCGAGATGGCGCCAGGGACCGATCCCGGTGCGCCAATGGTGTCGCGGATCGCCCTGAAGCTGGTGTGGACCACTGTCGTATCGGGCGTCATCTTCGGCCTTTGCTACCTGGTCTATGTGAACCGGCTGGTGACGCTGGACGATCTCGTTCGCTGGCTGGGCATGCCGCTCTAGTCCTGTGGAAATCTTTTCGGTTTGCCACGGAACCGCCGCAGGCTGCCGGGAACTTCGGATCGCCGTCATCGTTAATCTGCGCTGAGATCAACGGGGAACCTGAGGAGACACCCATGCCTCACTCACGGTATTTCATCGTCCAGGATCAGGATGACTGGGTGATCCGCTTCCACGGTGAGGAATTCGGCCCCTATCTGAGCCAGAGAGAGGCGATCCTGTTCGCCGTGGATGCCGCCCAGAAGCTCGGAGAGCAGGGCGAAGCCACGGAAGTCTGCCTGATGGGCGAAAACGGCCATTTCCGGCCCCAGTGGCGGTATGGCAAGGACCACTATCCGCCGCCGCTTTAGAAGGTTGGGGCCAAACGGACCCGAAATAGCCCGGAACCAACAGGCCGGTCGGCCGTTATCCGGACACGCAGTCACCCGTCGGCTGCGGACCGCGCCGGACGGCCGACACCCCCTCCCCCCGACAGAGGTCGTCCGGCGCTTCGCCCTAAACGTCTGTTTTGCAAAGAAAAAGCAGGGCAACTGGCCCTGCTGGATGTGATTTCGTGCTTCGTTGGTTCTCTGGAGCTGTGCTCTCTGGGTGAAGCGACGGCGGCGTGTTGGCGCTCGCAATTCCTCCCAAGACTTGGACCGGCCAGGCCCAGAGGCCCAACGCGATGGGACGGTAGCTTGCGGCGAAAAAACTGGCAAGAGGTGCCTTAAATTTGGAGAAAAAGAGCCGCAGCCGGGAGGTTCCGGAGGCGGCTTGTCTTTTGCGGCGCGATCCGCCACTCAGGGCCGCCCAGCCCCTGATTCAGAAATCCCGCCCATGCGACTGTCGCGCTTTTTTCTGCCCATCCTGCGTGAGACCCCGAAAGAGGCGGAGATCGTCTCCCACCGCCTGATGCTGCGCGCCGGCATGATGAAGCAGGAGGCGGCGGGCATCTATGCGTTCTTGCCGCTTGGGTTGCGCGTGCTGCAGAAGATTTGCGACATCGTGCGCGAGGAGCAGAACCGCTCTGGCGCGATCGAGTTGCTCATGCCGACATTGCAATCGGCGGACCTGTGGCGTGAAAGCGGCCGCTACGACGACTACGGCAAGGAGATGCTGCGCATCAAGGACCGTCACCAGCGCGACATGCTCTATGGTCCGACCAACGAGGAGATGATCACCGACATCTTCCGCGCCTATGTGCGTTCCTACAAGGATGTCCCGCTCAATCTTTATCACATCCAGTGGAAGTTCCGCGACGAGGTGCGCCCGCGCTTCGGCCTGATGCGTGGCCGCGAATTCCTGATGAAGGATGCGTACTCGTTCGACGTCGATCAGCCGGGCGCGGTGCACTCATATAACAAGATGTTCGTCGCCTATCTGCGCACCTTCGCGCGCATGGGTCTGAAAGCCATTCCAATGGTCGCCGATACCGGGCCGATCGGCGGCAATCTCAGCCATGAATTCATCATCCTCGCCGAGACCGGCGAGAGCGAAGTCTTTTGCCACAAGCACTATCTCGACTTCGACGTGCCGGACGAGAATGTGAACTTCGACGACATTCCGGGTTTGCAGCAGACCGTGAACAAGTGGACCTCGCTCTATGCGGCGACGTCGGAGAAGCACGATGTGGCTGCGTTCGGCGCCTTGCCGGCGGACGCGAAAGTCTCGGCGCGGGGCATCGAGGTCGGTCATATTTTCTACTTCGGCACGAAATATTCGGAGCCGATGAAAGCCGTGGTGCAGGGCGCGGACGGCACCGAGAAGCCGGTGCATATGGGCTCCTACGGCATCGGTCCCTCGCGGCTCGTCGCGGCCATCATCGAGGCCCATCACGACGATGCCGGCATCAAATGGCCGGAGAGCGTCGCCCCCTACAAGGTCGCGATCCTCAATCTCAAGCAGGGCGACGGCGCGACCGACCAGGCCTCGGAAAAAATCTACAACGCTTTGCGCGGGAAAGGCGTTGAGGTGCTGTATCACGACCTCGACGAACGGCCCGGCTCCAAATTCGCCACCACCGACCTGATCGGCATTCCCTGGCAGATTCTTGTCGGGCCGAAGGGGCTGGCGAGCGGGCAGGTCGAGTTGAAGAAGCGCGCCGACGGCAGCCGCGAAATGCTCAGCCCGGAAGACGCGATTGCACGCCTGTCCTGATTGTCGCAGGCGCCCAAGCATCGCCGCAATGCGCGAAATATGTGTGCTACTCGCCTGCGCAGGTAATCGGCTGTGGCTTGAAAGCGCCAGAATCGGGTGAAATCGAGGACTCGGGAGAGGTGATGAGCGAACCCACGGGTACGAGACCGTTTGCGCCGTTCGAATGGATGTTGTCGCTGCGCTACCTGCGGGCGCGGCGCAAGGAAGGATTCATTTCCATCATCGCCGGCTTCTCGTTCCTTGGCATCATGCTGGGCGTTGCGACGCTCATCATCGTGATGGCGGTGATGAACGGCTTCCGCAAGGAACTGCTTGGCAAGATCCTCGGCATCAACGGCCATGTGCTGGTGCAGCCGCTGGAATCTCCGCTGACCGACTGGGATGCGGTGGCCAAGCGCATTTCCGGCGTGCAGGGCGTCGTGCTTGCCGCGCCGATTGTCGAGGGGCAGGCGCTTGCGTCGGGCACGCAGGCGAGCGGTGTGCTGGTGCGCGGCATCCGGGCCGCCGATCTGGAAAAGCTTCCCTCGATTGCCAAGAACATCAAGCAAGGCACACTGGACGGCTTCGACGAGGGGCAGGGGCTTGCCATCGGACGCAGGCTTGCGGACCAGCTCTCGCTGCGAGCCGGCGACAACATCACGCTGGTCGCGCCGCGCGGCGCAGTGACGCCGATGGGCACGACGCCGCGCATCAAGGCCTACAAGGTCGCGGCCGTGTTCGAGATCGGCATGTCGGAATATGACTCCGCCTTTGTCTTCATGCCGTTGCCTGAGGCGCAGGCCTATTTCAATCGTGCGGGCGATGTCACCGCCATCGAAGTCTATATCGACGACGCCGACAACGTGCAGTCCTTCCGCAAGCCGATTGCGGACGCCGCGCAACGCCCGATCTTCATGGTCGACTGGCGCCAGCGCAACGCGACGTTCTTCAATGCGCTGCAGGTCGAGCGCAATGTGATGTTCCTGATCCTGACACTCATCGTGCTGGTGGCGGCGCTGAACATCATTTCCGGCCTGATCATGCTGGTGAAGGACAAGGGCCGCGACATCGCGATTCTGCGCACCATGGGGGCGACCCAGGGCGCGATCATGCGCATCTTCTTTGTCACCGGCGCCTCGATCGGCGTGGTGGGCACCATTCTCGGGGTACTCGTGGGAACGGTCGTCTGCCTCAATATCGAGAGCATCCGGCAGTTCGTGTCATGGCTCACCGCTACCGAATTGTTCTCGCCCGAACTCTATTTCCTCTCGCGGCTGCCCGCAGAGATGTCGATGGGCGAGACCACGGCCGTTGTGCTGATGGCGCTGATCCTGTCCTTTGCCGCGACCCTCTATCCGTCCTGGCGTGCTGCACGGCTCGATCCCGTCGAAGCCCTGCGGTACGAGTGAGAGCGCGATGGCCGACAAGAACAATCCGCCCGCCCTGTATCTCGACAGGATCGAGCGCCGCTATCACCAGGGCGACAACGATCTGAATATCTTGCGCGGCGCCGAGCTTGGCTGCTGGCTGGGCCAGTCGGTGGCGCTGGTTGCGCCCTCGGGTTCGGGCAAGTCGACGCTGCTGCACGTTGCCGGTCTGCTCGAACATCCTGATGCGGGCGAGGTCTATATCGATGGCGTTGCGACCTCGGCGATGAGCGACGCCGAGCGTACGCAGATCCGCCGCACGGATATCGGGTTTGTCTACCAGGCGCATCATCTGCTGCCGGAATTCTCCGCCCTGGAGAACGTGATGATGCCGCAAATGGTGCGCGGCCTGAGCAAGGCGGAAGCGAAGAAGCGCTCGTCGGAATTGCTCTCCTATCTCGGCCTTAAGGGGCGGTTGACGCATCGCCCGGCGGAGTTGTCGGGCGGTGAGCAGCAGCGGGTCGCGATCGCACGCGCCGTGGCAAACGCGCCGCGCATCCTGCTGGCCGACGAGCCGACGGGAAATCTCGATCCGCACACGGCAGACCATGTGTTCGATACGCTGATGCAGCTCGTGAAGGCCTCGGGCCTCGCCGCGATCATCGCTACCCACAATCTCGATCTCGCCGCGCGCATGGACCGCCGGGTGACCATCCAGGAAGGGCTGGTCGTCGAACTGGCGTAGGCTGCCAGTTCGGCCAAGGTCGAAAGCAAGGCGCATCGCCTTCTAAAGCTCGATCAATCCGCGTTTCAGCGCGCTGACGACCGCCGAAACCTGATTGTTGGCGCCGAGTTTGTCCATGATGCTGCGCAAATGGAATTCAACGGTCTTTGTCGAGATGGAAAGAATTTCTCCGATCTGCGGCCGGGTCTTGCCATCCTTGCATCGTTTCAGGATTTCCAGTTCTCGGGGTGTCAGGGCGACGTCAGGTTCGATGAAGAGCTGGTTCACCGTGAGTTCCTGATGTCGGCTCCAGGTCTGCATACTGATGGCATGCAGCAAGCTTGTGCGTCCTTTGTCGGGAGAATCGGCCGAACGCCGGCTGATGCTCATGATTGCGAGACGCCGGTTTGGACCGTGAAATGGAAAAACGAGGCCGGAGTGAACCTTGAGTTCGCGGCATTCGTTCATGAAGGCGATCTGCCGCTTTGAGAGCCTGGTCCGCGCCACGGCATCGCTCCAGTAGAATGGGCGCGCGGCACTCAGCGAGGCGGCGAGGACAGGATCGATTCTTTCCCACCGGTTCTGAATGTAGGCGTCGAGATAGCCATCGGGAAAATCGAACCACGCGATATGCCCGACATTGTGCCCGTTGATAGAAGACAGAACGCAGTTCTCATAGCCTTCTGTGAAGATCGCGCGGGCGTATAGCCGCGCAAGCTCATCTGGCGTCGCGGCTCGCTGGCTCGAATCGACGAAATCTTCAAAGCGCAACACCAGCCCCTCCAGGCGTTGCCATTCCCTCTTACTATCGATTGACCCCACGGGCATTTGCAATGGCTGACCGGACCAATGGTCCGCTTCTTCAACAGGAAGCCGCCAGTCGGCAGATCGGCGGGTAAACCGCCGCGATGTGCGTCATTTGGCTGGTCTAGTGTGACCTGAGAATTGCATGCGAGTTGCGCTCATTGCGGCAAACAGGCTGCATGCGCGCCAGGTGATTGATGCATCGCGTCAGAAGGTCGAGGCTATGAGTGTCTTTCGAGCCATCGGCGATTTCACACCGCGCATACACGAGCATCCGGTGGAGGGTGGCGAGGCTGGCTTGAGACGCGCCTTGATCGACGTCCAAATCGACGATTGAGATTCCAAATCGATCACTGAGGTGAGAGAGACACTGGTCCAGGACGCTTGAGCAAACATTGCCTCCATGGCTGTTCCTTAGGGAAACCTGAACATAGCGAAGGAGGTGCATAACGCTTGTTACATCTGACAAGGTCGCGTCGGGTTCAGTGCTTGACGCCGATTCAATGGACCGCTTGCGCGGCGCGCCGTCTTTCATGAGCACCTCAGCGAATGCCATGCGAGTGAATCACATGATCGGGGCGTTATTTTTTGTTGGCGGAGGCGGGCCGACAACTAGGCGATTGCCTAGGAGGGATCCATTGCTAGTCGTCCACGCAGTATTGCGCGAGATGGCCGCAGGTCGTGCACTCGAAAGTCCAGATCGCCATGTGGTGCACGGCGTGGCCATTCCGTGCCGCCTCCGCGGTGAGCAGGGTGAGATGCGCCTTGCCGCCGCAATTCTCGCACGCGATCGGCGTGATGTGTGGCAGGTTGGGTCGTGACACGTGCTGTGTTGAGGGCATGGGGTGGCGCTCCTCTCCCGTCAACGGGAGCGCTATGGGGTTGCGGAGGTTGACGGACACCGACAGATCGTTCCGTCCGACTCTGGATATTTTGCGCTGGCCGGCCCCGGCTTGCGAGGGCACAGACGGGGAGGGGGATTACCGCTTTGGGGTAACCGGATAGCCTGTTGAGGGCGTCAGGCAGGTTGCATCGCGCAGATTGGCAGCTCGGAGCCCGGATTTTCGGCGGACGGGCCTTATCTGAAAAATCGGCCGATCCCGCTTGGGTAGTGGGTCCGATCATTCTTTCCGGCTATTGACGCTTGATTGGCCGTACGGCCCGCGCATATTCAGTCAATGAAGCCAAAACGCCCACGCGATCCGAATCAGCTTGCCGCCTCAATTGTGGGGCTCGCCACCGGCCAAATCGCGGAGCCGAGTCCCAAAGAACCTTCATCGGCCGCCGATATCGGCCGAAAGGGCGGCATTGCACGGGCAAAAAATCTATCGAAAAAACAAAGGGTTAATATCGCCAAGAAGGCGGCGAAGACCCGATGGAGCGAGGACGCATAGTCGCGCGCATATTTCGATTGCGTTTCGGGTAAAAACATGCGATAAGCTCTGAAAATCAACGGTTTTCAGGAGCCGATTTTTGTCAAAGCCTTTGCAGGAATACGTCCAACAGGTCCTTGCCGAGCATGATCGCGGGGACAAAATCCGGCGGGCGTTCGAGCACGCGAACGCGAAGGTCAACGCCATGGCGGCCATCGCGACCTATCGGCGCAAGAGCACACGCCGTGCCCTCTTCTGGGAAGAGGCCATCGACAAGCTCATTGAATTGACGCATGGCGATCCCGGTCTGCAGATCGTCCATCACTACGACACTGTCTCTTTCATCTTCGACGACGCGGTTCTCGTTCGTCTCAAGAAGGCGAACCTGCAACTGCACTCCAGTAATTTCCCGACGCAAACGGCGATGATGTTTCACGAGCATGAAGCCGACATGTTCGGCTTCACCGGCCTGCAGCGCGTCGAAGCCGTCTATGTCCCGAACCGCTTTGATACTGGAATCATCTGGAGCGGTGTTGTCGCCCGAGAAGGTCAGACCGAACTCTGGCACCAAGAATTTACGATGCCGGTCACGGCACCGGCCGCGACGTTGCCGCATCCGGTTCAACCACCGGCCGATGCTTTGGCGAAAGTCAAGAATCGTGCAAAAGGCACAGAGAAGAAATCCGAAGATGGCACTGCGAGCTGATGCCAAACATCTTCAACCATACACTACTGCTGCTGGCGCGGCAGTATCGGGAGAGGAGTCAGTCTGAGGTCGCGCGGGCGGCTGGTCTGAACCAAGGCCACTATTCCCGCATCGAAAACGGCCTTCTCCCGGATGGGCCATCGGAAGACAGCGTTGCGCGGATTGCAAAAGCGCTGTCGTTTCCGCCGGAGTTTTTCTATCAAGAGGAACGCACTGCTGGGCTACCGATCAGCGTGCATCCGTTCCACCGCAAAAAGCAGAGTGTCGGCGAGCGCGTTCTCAAGCGCGTGCATGCTGAATTGAATTTCCGTCTGATGCATCTGCGGAAGTTTCTTGAGTCGGTTGAGACTGAGCGGGTCTTGCCGCTTCCATGGATCGACGTTGACGAAGGCGGCGGCCCGCGCGAGATCGCGCGCAAAATCCGTTCTGCGTGGATGCTCCCGCCGGGTCCGATTGCGAATCTTACGGAGACCGCCGAACGCGCCGGCATCATGATTGTCTGGTGTGATTTCGGCGCAGCGATAGACGGCGTGACAATGAACATGCCGGGTATGCCGCCTTGCGTGTTCTTGAACAGAACGACGCCCGCCGACCGCATGCGCGCATCCCTGGCGCACGAGATTGGGCACGTCATCATGCACCGCGTGCCGACCGACACTATCGAGGATGAGGCGTATACGTTTGCGGCCGAATTGCTCGTTCCGCAAAAAGAACTGGTCCGCGATTTTATCGGTGGCCGGATAACGCTGGAACGCCTCGCAAGGCTCAAAGCAAAGTGGCGGGTTTCGATGCAATTCCTGCTGTATCAGGCGGGAGAACTCGATTGCATCAAGCCGTACCAATCACAGTATTTGTGGAAACAAATATCCCGCTTGGGCTGGAGGACGCGCGAACCGGCAGAAACGGAGTTTCCACCTGAGCAACCGTCACTTTTCCCGAAGGTCCTCCGGCTGCATTCGGAAGAACTCGGTTATGGCTTGACGGAGCTTTCTGGGTTGCTGCGCTTTGACCCCAACGAGCTGAGGTATCTATACGGGCTTCAAGAGGCCAATAAGCCCTTGTCGCGCCTGCATTTAATTAAATGACCCTTTTGCTTGACGCTAAGCATAAAGGGTCATATTGTATCGGGCATGAACAAGCTCGATCCGAAGACGCGCGCTCAGATCATTCATCTCCTTTGCGAAGGCAGCAGCATTCGGGCTGTCACGCGGCTGACCGGCGCGAGCAAGAACACAGTCGCGCGTTTATTGGTTGATGCCGGTCGGGCATGCGCTGAATTTCAGGATCGCGCGCTTCGCAATTTGAAATGCGAGCGTATCCAACTCGACGAAATCTGGTCGTTCGTCTATGCGAAGAACGACAACGTCAAGAAAGCGAAAGCTGCCCCCGCCGATGCAGGCGATGCATGGACATGGACAGCGATTTGCGCCGACACAAAACTTTTAATTTCAACGCTCGTGGGACGCCGCGATACCGAATACGCGCTTTATTTTGTCGATGACTTGCGTTCGCGTCTTGCTCATCGCGTGCAGATCACGAGCGACGGTCACAAGCCGTATCTAGCGGCGATTGATACAGTGTTCGGCGAAGACGTTGACTACGCGATGTTGCAGAAGATTTACGGCTCAGAGCCGCAAGGCGAAAAGCGCTACAGTCCAGCGAAATGCCTTGGTGCGAAGAAACGCGAGATCACCGGCAGCCCCGATCCGAAGCACATCAGCACGTCATTCGCGGAGCGGCAGAATCTGACGATGCGGATGCACATGCGCCGCTTCACACGTCTGACCAATGCGTTCTCCAAAAAATTGGAGAACCATGCTTACGCGGTTGCCATGCATCAGATGTTCTACAATTTCGTTCGTATCCATCAGACGCTCAAAGTCACTCCGGCAATGGCCGCTGGCGTCACTGACAAGCTCTGGGAGGTCAGCGACATCGTGAAGGTGATTGAGGCTTGGGAGGCTGAACAGGCTGTCGCCGGCATCACCTACGAAATCGGCAAAGACCGGATCGGGGAGGGCTTCCACGTCCGTATCCTGCCTCGGTACGCCGAACCTCACACGGAATTTGGGTTTAAGACCGTGGAAGCGGCTAACGGCTTCATCGAACAGCAGAAAGCAAGTCACAGGCCGGGTCGGCGGCGGAAAGAATTGAAATGACCCACTACCCCCGCTTGCGCATTTATCCCTTGACAGCAAGTACTGGTCATGATGGGATATCCCTCAACCGCAAGGGGTGGGGAACATGACCAAATACACGCTTCAGCAGTTCAACGCCGAATACCCGAACGATGAGGCCTGCCTTGCCCGCCTCATGGAGGTGAATTACGGCGGGACCGAAATCACATGCCCCGGCTGCGGAACGGAGGGGGCCAAATTCCATCCCATGACCAAGCGCCGGGCCTTCGCCTGTCAGGAATGCGGGCACCACATCTACCCCTGCGCCGGGACCATCTTTCACAAGTCCAGCACGCCGCTGACCAAGTGGTTCTTTGCGATGTACCTGATGACCAGCACCCGCTCAGGCGTGGCCGCCAAGGAGCTGGAGAGGGCGCTGGGTGTGACTTACAAAACTGCGTGGCGCATGGCCCATGAACTCCGCAAACTCATGGGCAACGCCGATTATTCCGGCCCGCTCGGTGGCGAAGGCAAACACGTTGAGATCGACGAGACGCTGATCGGCGGTCAGGCCCGTCGCCACGGCAAGGGCAAAGGTCGCCGCGCGAAGAAGACCGTCGTCATGGGTATGGTCGAGCGTAACGGAATGCTGCGTACAGGTCCGGTGCCGGATGACCGTAACTTCACGCTGGAGCCGGTGATCCTAGAGAACGTGATCCCCGAAACGGTTGTCACGACAGACGGTCACACCTCGTACCAAAACCTTGGCCTGACCTATCAGCACAGCGTAGTGAAGCACTCTGAAAAAGAATACGTTGTCGGCATTCACCACACCAACACGATTGAAGGGCACTGGTCACACTTCAAGCGCGCCGTCAAAGGAACACACGTTCACATTTCGGCAAAGCACCTTTGGAAATACTGCGCTGAGTTTAACTATCGGCGCAACTACCGCGAGTCGCACACCGTTATGTTCAATCGTCTTGTCGCTGCTTTCGCGCTGCCGCGCCTACAAGAGAGTTGAAATCCTCTCGGTGCGTGGGGTTCTCGCCGTTGGGCTGAGCGGCAGGCAGAGCGGAGTCCGTTACAGCAGCGGTCTCAGATGCAACGCGCTCTGCAAAATCCCTTCTCTTCTTCATAAATAGGGGGTTCCCTCTAAGCAGCTTCTCAATTTCGATTGCGGGCACAACTGTACCCATACCAACCGGCACCCGAATTGCGCCACGGAGATTTCGATCTTCTTCCAATATTTTTCCAGGCTCTC
>JAESGM010000618.1_pt1 | contig 20446 bp, 25 predicted proteins | sample 9269721 | NCBI WGS metagenome assembly JAESGM01 (sample SAMN15720920, study PRJNA650825) | algae metagenome | isolation source: Komarekiella atlantica HA4396-MV6 and co-occurring heterotrophs from... | place: USA: Theobald House, Kauai, HI | collected 2009-07-29 | reverse complement strand
CAAGGTCATCGTCCTCGCCAGGCATCTTTCGACGATGCGCACGGGCAAAACCGACGTTTGAAACGAACGCTGCGCTGTCTGCCGCAGCCTAAAGCCGCCGCAGCGCGACCTGCTGGATGCGGTGGCTCGCGCCCTTGGTCAGGATCAGGCTGGCGCGCTGGCGGGTCGGCAGGATGTTCTCCTGCAGATTGGGCAGGTTGATCCCGGTCCAGAGGCCCTCGGCGATCGAGAGCGCCTCGTCCTCGTCGATCTCGGCATATTTGCGGAAGAAGGAGCGCGGATCGCGGAAGGCGGTCTGGCGCAGCGTCATGAAGCGGTTGACGTACCAGCGGTGCAGGTCGTTCTCGTCGGCGTCGAGATAGACCGAGAAGTCGAAATAGTCGGAGACGAAGGGGATCACCGTGCCGTCCTTCGGCATCCGGCTCGGCTGCAGCACGTTCAGCCCTTCGAGGATCAGGATGTCGGGCCGCTCGACCGTGACCTCGCCGCCGGGCACGACATCGTAGACCAGATGCGAATAGACCGGCGCCGCGACCGCCTTCCTGCCCGCCTTGATGTCGGACAGGAAGCGCAGGATCGCCGCGCCGTCATAGCTCTCGGGAAACCCCTTGCGCTGCATCAGCCCGCGCCGCTCCAGCTCGGCGTTCGGCAGCAGGAAGCCGTCCGTGGTGACGAGCTCGACTTTTGGCGTGTTGGGCCAGCGCGAGAGCAGCGCCTTCAGCACGCGCGCGGTGGTCGACTTGCCGACCGCGACGGAGCCGGCGACCCCGATGATATACGGCACCTTGACCTCGGCCTCGGCCATCAGGAAGCGCTGCGTCGCCTTGAACAGCCCTTGCGTGGCGGCGACGTAAAGCGACAAAAGCCGCGACAGCGGCAGATAGATCGCCACGATCTCGTCGAGCGAGATCGGGTCGTTGAGCGATTGCAGCTTGATCAGGTCGTCGACCGACAGCGTCAGCGGCGTATCGGCGCGCAGATGCGCCCACTCGTCGCGCGAGAAGGTGCGGTAGGGCGAGCCCAGATCGGGATCGGCCGGTGCGGGGATCAGGCGCTGGTCCATGACGTGACCCGCATTCCAGGCTTCCAAATTCCAGGCTTCGAGACTCAACGCAGGACCAGCCTCGGCTTATCGACGTGGACGCGCCGCTTTTTCCGCCAGTCCGGACGTCGCGGTGCGGCTCTCAAGCTGGCTCAACACGTCTTGCAATGCAACATCGCGCGATTTGAGCACGACCAATAGATGATAGATCAGGTCGGCGCTCTCGGCGATCAGCTCGGCCCGGTCGCCCTTGACGGCGGCGATCACGGCCTCGACCGCCTCCTCGCCGAGCTTTTTCGCACAGCGCTCCGGCCCGGCGGCCAGCAGCTTGGCCGTCCAGGATTCGTCCGGCGAGGCTTTGGCGCGCTCGGCGATGCGGGCTTCGAGATCGGCGAGGGTGAAGGCGGTCATGGCAAAACCTTGTCATTCCGGGGCGCGCCCGAGGCGCGAACCCGGAACCCACGACCGGGTGGGCCCTCGAGACAGGGGCAAACAGCAGCTCGCCCGGTCGTGGGTTCCGGGTTCTTCGCAACGCGAAGCCCCGGAATGACAGAGGAAGCGAGCCTCGCCACGCCTCAACCCAGCCGCATCGCCAGCCCGGCCGCCGCCATATGCGCCTTGGCCTGCGGGATCGTGTAGGTGCCGAAATGGAAAATCGAGGCCGCCAGCACCGCCGAGGCGTGGCCCTCGCTGACGCCCTCGACGAGATGGTCGAGCGTCCCGACGCCGCCCGAGGCGACGACCGGAATCGAGACCGCATCCGCCACCCGCCGCGTCAGCGCGAGGTCGAAACCGGTCTTCGCGCCGTCGCGGTCCATCGAGGTCAGCAGGATTTCGCCCGCGCCAAGGCTCGCGACCTCGCGTGCATAGGCGATGGCGTCGATGCCCGTGGCGTTGCGCCCGCCATGGGTGAACACCTCCCAGCGATGGGCCGAAACCTGCTTGGCGTCGATCGCGACGACGATGCACTGCGCGCCGAACTTTTCGGCCGCCTCGCGCACGAATTCGCGCCGATGCACGGCGGCCGTCATGATCGAGGCCTTGTCGGCCCCCGCCAGCAGCAGCTTGCGGATGTCCTCGACAGTCCGCACGCCCCCGCCGACCGTCAGCGGCATGAAGCAGGCTTCCGCCGTGCGGCTGACGATGTCGAACAGGATGCCGCGGTCCTCATGGCTTGCCGTGATGTCGAGGAAACAGAGTTCGTCGGCGCCGGCCGCGTCATAGGCCTTCGCGGCCTCGACGGGATCGCCGGCGTCGACCAGATCGACGAAGTTGACGCCCTTGACGACACGGCCCTCCTTGACGTCGAGGCAGGGGATGATGCGGGTTTTCAGGGTCATGCGGGATCGAGGTCGAAGGGGCGGGTGGTCAGGTCGCGGACGTCATAGGGGCAGTCGGCGGGGAAGGTCGCGATCTTCAGGCCGGTTTCCGCCGCCGCCTGCCGACGAGCTTGCGCATAGGCGCGTTCCACGGCCTCGTCGAAACGCGATTTGAGGCCGGGATTGTCGCGCAAAACGTCGGAAAACGCATCACGCTGGACCACGATCGACGACAACCAGCTTCGGCTGCGCTTCTCCGGCTGATGGTCCCATTTGAGCATGTGCATCATGAGGACGCGGAGCGCGCTGGCGAGCTTGCTGAACTGCTCCCTGCCCAAGCTTTCCAACTCCTCGGCGATGTTGGCGCGATCGATCTCGTCAAAACGCCCGTCGCGCACCAGCGCAGCCTGCTCCAGCGCCCAGGAGTAGAAATCCCGTTCGTAGAGATCAGCCGTCGCGAGCGGCGTCTTGGGCAATTCGAAAACGCTCATGGCGGCGAGCATATCGCATTCGCCGTCATCCGTCTGCGCCCCGCCAGCCGCGCCAGCGCCTCGGCCGGATCGATCCGCCCGTCATAGAGCGCCCGCCCCGTGATCGCGCCTTCCAGGATGGCCGCATCCGGCGCGCAGAGGCGCTCGATGTCGGCCATGGAGGCCAGCCCGCCCGAGGCGATCACCGGGATCGTCAGGGCGTTGGCCAGCGCGATCGTGCCGTCCCAGTTGACGCCCTGCAGCATGCCGTCGCGAGCGATGTCGGTGTAGACGATGGCCGAGACGCCGGCGTCCTCGAAGCGCCGCCCGAGATCGTCGACTGCCAGCGCCGAGGTCTCGGCCCAGCCCTCGACAGCCACGAACCCGTCGCGCGCATCGATGCCGACGGCGACCTGGCCCGGAAACGCCTTCGCCGCCTCGCGCACGAAGCCCGGATCGCGCACGGCGGCCGTGCCGATGATGACGCGGCGGACGCCCTTCTCCAGCCAGCCCGCGACCGTCTTCATGTCGCGGATGCCGCCGCCAAGCTGCACCGGAAAGGCGACCCTGACCAAAATCGCCTCGACGGCGGCCGCGTTCATCGGCTTGCCGGCGAACGCGCCGTCGAGATCGACGACGTGGAGCCACTGGAAGCCCTGTGCCTCGAAGGCGGCGCCTTGAGCGGCCGGATCGTCGTTGAACACGGTCGCGCGGTCCATGTCGCCCTGCCGCAGGCGCACGCATTGGCCGTTCTTGAGGTCGATGGCGGGAAAGAGGATCACGGCGTCCAGCCCAGAAAATTGGCGATCAGCTTCAGGCCGAGCGTCTGGCTCTTTTCGGGGTGGAACTGCGTGCCGGCGATGTTGCCGCGCGCCACCATGGCGGTGACCGGGCCGCCATGGTCGGTGACGGCGAGGATGTCCTCGGCGCGCTCGGGCGTCAGCGCGTAGGAATGCACGAAATAGGCGTGCAGCCCCTCAGGCCCGGTCTCGATGCCGTCGAGCAAAGGGTGGTCGCCCTGCCGGTGCAGCGTGTTCCAGCCCATATGCGGGATTTTCAGTCCGTCATCGTCGGGCACGATCAGCGCGACGTCGCCTGGAATCCAGCCGAGACCCGGCGTCACGACATATTCGAGCCCGCGCGAGGCGAGCAGTTGCATGCCGACGCAGATGCCCAGGAACGGCCGGGCCTTGCCCCGCACCGTCTCCTCCAGCGCCTCGACCATGCCGGCGACCGCGTCGAGCCCGCGCCGGCAGTCGGCGAAGGCCCCGACGCCCGGCAGGACGACGCGGTCGGCGGCGCGCACCGCGTCGGGGTCGCCGGAGACGCGAATCGTCGATGAAATGCCCGATTCGGCGGCCGCACGCTCAAATGCCTTGGCGGCCGAATGCAGGTTTCCGGAGCCGTAGTCGATGATGACGACCGACTGGCTCATCGCCTCTGCGCCTCGGGAAACAGCCCGATCACGGGCACGGGGCCCTGCGGCGTCTGGCGCGCGGGCACGGCGGACGGAAGGCGCGGCGCGGAGGTCTCGCCGGCCAGCGCCCGCTCGAAATAGCGCCGCTCGGCTTCGGCCAGATCGCGCGCCTCGACGACGTCCGCCAGCCGCCAGCCTTGGCCCGCGAGCTTGCGCACGATCAGGTTTTGGCCTTCGAGCCCGAGATAGAGCCCGATCGCCGACTGCGCCGCGAGCAGCGGAAACCCGCTCAGGCCGAGCCGGCTGCGCGCATAGAAGATCGCGCCCCAGACGATGGCGAAGAGCAGGGTGGCGAGCCAGAGCCGCTTGTAGAGGAGCCAGACCCCGGTGAGCACGAAGGCCGGCCAGGTGAAGCTCTCGGGGAAGAGACGCGCCTGCTCGATCTCCTCGCGCGCGCCGCCGGAGCCCGGCGGCGGGATCATTACGGTATAGAACGCCATGTCACAGGCCTTTCAAATCGGCGGCCGGACCACACTCGGCCCTCATCCTGAGGAGCGCCGCAGGCGCCTCTAGAAGGATGCTCCAGATGCCTCCGAAGCCTGCTGGAGCATCCTTCGAGACGCCGCTTCGCGGCTCCTCAGGATGAGGGCGGAGGACGAGGTCGGCCATCACAGCGCGCCCTTGGTCGAGGGCACGCGGCCGCCCTCGCGCGGATCGACATCGAGCGCGCTGCGCAGCGCCCGCGCCAGGCCCTTGAAGCAGCTCTCGGCGATATGGTGGGCATTGTCGCCGTACAGCGTCTCGACATGCAGCGTGATGCCGGCGTTCATCGCAAAGGCCTGGAAGAACTCGCGCACCAGTTCGGTGTCGAAACTCCCGATCTTTTCCGCCCTGAACTGCGTGCGAAAAACGAGGAAGGGCCGGCCCGAGACGTCGATGGCGACGCGGGTCAGCGTGTCGTCCATCGGCAGATGCACGTCTGCATAGCGGCGGATGCCTTTTTTGTCGCCCAGCGCCTGTCGGAGGGCTTCGCCCAGCGCGATGCCGGCGTCCTCGACCGAATGGTGGTCGTCGATATGGGTGTCGCCCTTCACGCTGATGGTGAGGTCGATCAGCGAATGGCGCGCGAACAGGTCGAGCATATGGTCGAAGAAGCCGATTCCGGTGGAAATCTCGGCCTTGCCCGTGCCGTCGAGCAGGAGCTTCACCGAAATATCGGTCTCGTTGGTGCGGCGCTTCACTTCACCGGAACGCATGACGGCCTCTGTCGTTTGCGCGAATGCGAGCGGCTTTAGCAGGCGGTTGCCGGGAAGGCCAATGTGTTTGCCGGACTTCTCCGTCATGCTCGCCCTTGTGGCGAGCATCCACGTCTTGGGCGTAGGGCTCGACAAGCGAAGACGTGGATGGTCGGGACAGGCCCGACCATGACGGGAGAGGCGGCAATCCGCCCGGAGCGCTACCCGCCCTTCGGCGGTCCGAACCGCTCCAGAAACGCTCTCGCACGCGGCATCGCGTCGTGCAGGAACTGGCCGGGCTCGCGCAGCCAAAAGCCGTCATAGGTCTTCGACTTCGCTTCCGAGATTAGTACGTCCGGCGGCAGATGCACGAGCGTGCCATCCCAGCCCGGCCACCACAACCTGCCCTTGGACCAGTGATGCGCGACGAGCGCCCGCTCGCAACGATAGCCATGGAAATCGAAGGCCATCTCGCCGTTCGTGACGAAGACATGGTTCCCCGTGAAGCCCTCGGTCGGCTTGATCCAGACCGCATGGAAACCACGATCCGGATAGGCCTCCAGAAACGCGTAGGCGAGGATGTGGCAGGCGCCGCAGGCGAAGAAGACGCGCTCGGGCAGATTCCAGCGTTTGACCGGGTCGCTCTTGATACCGGGCCTCAGCCTGAACATGTTGACGGCTCCTGATCGCCGAGGCCGAGGCCCGAATCGACATGTCCGAGACTAGCAACGCCCCGCTGATGCACGCGACCACGATCCTGATGGTGCGCAAGGCGGGCAAGGTCGTCATCGGCGGCGACGGGCAGGTCTCGCTCGGCCAGACCATCATGAAGGGCAATGCGAAGAAGGTCCGCCGCCTCGCCAAGGGCGCGGTGATAGCGGGCTTTGCGGGGGCGACCGCCGACGCCTTCACTTTGTTCGAGCGGCTGGAGACCAAGCTGGAGCAGTATCCGACTCAACTGCTGCGTGCCTGCGTCGAGCTCGCCAAGGACTGGCGCACCGACCGCTATCTGCGCCGCCTGGAGGCGATGCTGCTGGTCGCCGACAAGGAGGTCTCGCTGCTGATCTCCGGCACCGGCGACGTGCTGGAGCCGGAGGCCTCAGAGCATGGCTCGGTTATGGCGATCGGCTCGGGCGGCAATTTCGCGCTGGCCGCGGCGCGCGCGCTGGTCGACGTCGAGGCCGATCCGGAGGCGATCGTGCGCAAGGCGATGAAGATTGCAGGCGACATCTGCGTCTATACCAACCATTCGCTCGTGATCGAAACGCTGGAGGCGGCGTGACCCTTCGCGTTGCCAACGACATCGCCTTCGCGCCGGTGACGCTGGCCGACCTGCCGATGCTGGGCGACTGGATGACCCGGCCGCATTGGCGGGACTGGTGGGGCGATCCGGAGACCGAACTCGGCTATGTCCGCGACATGGTCCAAGGCGTCGACACGACCTGCCGTCCGTTCATTTTCTCCCTCGACGGCGAGCCGGCCGGCTATATCCAGGTTTGGGACCTCGGCCCGCACCAGACCCCGGAATGGGCCGACGAAAACCCTTGGCTGATGGAATTGCCGGCGGACGCGGCGGGCGTCGATCTTTCGCTCGCCGATGGCGCGCGCCTGTCGCAGGGCATCGGTTCCGCCGTGTTGCGCCGCTTGGTCGCGATGCTGCGGGCCGAAGGTCGCGAGACGATCATCATCGACCCCGATCCGGCCAATGGCCGCGCGGTCGCGGCTTATCGCAAGGCGGGTTTCCGCCCCGTGCCGCATCTCGAAGGCCGGACCGAGGGCGTGCTCATCATGCAGTTTCATCCGGAAGACGCTTCATCATGACCTCTTTTTCCCCCCGCGAGATCGTCTCCGAGCTCGACCGTTTCATCGTCGGCCAGAACGACGCCAAACGCGCCGTCGCCATCGCACTGCGCAACCGCTGGCGCAGGCAGCAACTGGAGGGTCCGCTGCGCGAGGAGGTCTCGCCGAAGAACATCCTGATGATCGGGCCGACCGGCTGCGGCAAGACCGAGATCGCGCGAAGGCTCGCCCGGCTCGCCAACGCGCCCTTCCTCAAGGTCGAGGCGACGAAGTTTACCGAGGTCGGCTATGTCGGCCGCGACGTCGAATCGATCGTGCGCGATCTCGTCGAGGTCGCGATTGCGCTGGTGCGCGAGAGCCGGCGCAAGGATGTGCAGGCCAAGGCCCATGTCGCGGCCGAGGAGCGCGTGCTCGATGCGCTGGTGGGCGCGACAGCGAGCCCGGCGACGCGCGACAGCTTTCGCCGGAAGCTGCGCGCCAACGAGCTCGACGAGAAGGAGATCGAGGTCGAGATCGCATCGGGCGGCGCGTCCGGCACGCCGATGTTCGAGGTGCCAGGCATGCCCGGCGCGTCGATCGGCGCGATCAATCTCGGAGACATGTTCGGAAAAGCCTTCGGCCAGAAGGGCAAGCCCAAGCGCATCCTGGTGAAGGACGCCTATGGTCCGCTTCTGGCCGAGGAGAGCGACAAGCTGATCGACCAGGAGGCGATCGTCCACGCCGCGATCCGCGAGGTCGAAGAGAACGGCATCGTCTTTCTCGACGAGATCGACAAGATCTGCGCCCGCGAGGGCAAGAGCGGCGCGGACGTCTCGCGCGAGGGCGTGCAGCGCGACCTGCTGCCGCTGATCGAGGGCACGACGGTCGCGACCAAGCATGGCGCGGTCAAGAGCGACCACATCCTGTTCATCGCGTCGGGCGCCTTCCACGTCTCGCGGCCGTCGGACCTCTTGCCGGAGCTGCAGGGCCGCCTGCCGATCCGCGTCGAACTGCAGCCGCTCGACATCGAGGATTTCAAGCGCATCCTGACCGAGACGGAAGCCAGCCTGATCAAGCAGACCGTGGCGCTGATGGCGACCGAGGAGGTCGCGGTCGAGTTCACGCCCGACGCCATCCACGCTATCGCCCGCATCGCCGTCGACGTGAATTCGACCGTCGAGAACATCGGCGCGCGCCGCTTGCAGACCGTGATCGAGCGCATCCTCGACGACATCTCCTTTACCGCGCCAGACCGCTCGGGCGAGGCGGTGACGATCGACGCGGCCTATGTCGAAAGCCGCATCGGCGATCTGGCGAAGAACGCCGATCTAAGCCGGTTTATCCTTTGATATGCCCGATTGCGTGTCTTCATTTTTGCTTATATTGAAGACATGCGTCAAAGAGGGCTGACGATGTCTCGCACCACGACCATGACGGTCCGGCTAAGCGGATCACTGAGCGATTTCGTGGCATCCAATGTCGGAGAGAATGGCAACTACGAGAATATCAGCGAGTATGTCCGCGATTTGATTCGACGAGACAAGGAAAAGGCAGAGCAGGAGGCGTTCGCACGTCTGAAGGCAGAGCTGACGCTGGCCTTTGCGGCGCCAGATGAAGATTATGTTCCTTTCGACGCCGTCGAAATCATGAATCGCGCCAGGGGATGACACGACCATGGCCGTTCGCATCCAGAGAGCGGCTTCCCTCAGGATCGATGACATTTTCCGGCATACGCGCGAACGCTGGGGGGTGGACCAGGCGGAGCGCTATGTCGGCGGACTGCTCAAGGCGATCGGCGAGATTGAAACGACCGCCTTCCAGTCGCGTCCCATATCCGCGGACTTCGGCGTCAGGGGCAACGTGTTTCGCTATCAGCGTCATCTGGCCTACTGGCGCCATTTCAAGAATGGCGACATCGGCATTGTGACGATTCTTCACGAGCGCATGCACCAGATCGATCGTTTCCGCGAGGATTCTGGCCATTGAGGCGGCCCGGAGATCGCTCTCGATGAATCCTGCGCCGGCCTCCTCCCACCTCGCCCGCGACTCCGCCATCGTCGGCGCGGCGACGATCCTGTCGCGGCTGCTCGGCTTCGCACGCGACGTGCTGATCGCCCGGCTGCTTGGGGCCGGGCCTGTGGCGGATGCGTTTCTGGCTGCGCTGCGCCTGCCCAACCTGGTCCGACGCGTGCTCGGCGAGGGCGGGCTGAACGCGCCCTTCGTGCCGCTTTATCTCGCCGTGAAAAGCGAGGCGGGCGACGCGGCCGCGCATAAATTCGCCGGAGAGGCTGCGTCGCATCTGGCGCTGCTGCTGCTCGTCATCGTCGGGCTCGGCGAGGTCTTCGCGCCCTGGGTCGTGCTCGGGCTCGCGGGTGGCTTCGCCGACGAGCCGGCGACGCTTGCATTGGCGGCGCATTACACGCGGCTGATGCTGCCCTTCCTGCTGCTGACGACGCTGGCGGCCATGCTGGCGGCGCTGCTCAATGCGGAAAGGCGTTTCGCACTCGCGGCGCTCGCCCCGGCCCTGATGAATGCGATCCTGCTCGGTGCGCTGCTGGCGCTGCTCACGACAGACAGCGAACCGGCTTTTGCCGCGCCATGGCTGGCGGGGCTCGTCAGCCTGACGGGGCTCGCCCATCTCGCCATGATCCTCTTCGGCCTGCGTAAGACAGGCTGGCCACGCCCGAGCCTGCGCTGGTCGCCTGAGATGACCAGCCTCATCCGCACCGGCGGCGCGACCCTGCTCGCGGCCTCGTCCGCGCAACTCGTCCTGCTGGTCGCGACACAGATCGCCTCGACCGAACCGGGCTCGGTCGCCGCGCTTTATTATGCCGACCGCCTCTTCCAGCTTCCGCTCGGCTTCGTCGGCGTCGCGATGGGGACCGTGGTGCTGTCGCAGATGGCCGCGGCCTCGACCGCGGAGCACGACGCGGCGCTCGGCCGGGCGTTGGCGCTGGGATTGGCGCTCGCCATACCCGCCGCCACCGCGCTCGTCGTGCTGGCCGATCCGATCGTCTCCGTGCTGTTCGAGCATGGCCGTTTCGGCGCGCAGGATCGCCAGCGTACGGCTGCGGCGCTCAGCGCCTTCGCGCTCGGCCTGCCCTTCGCGGTCATCGCCAAGGTGTTGGGACAGGTCTATTTCGCTCGCCGCATCCCGCGCCTGCCGTTGCTCGCGGGCGGTCTGGCGGTGCTGGTCGCGGTCTTCGCCGGGCTGCTTCTGACGACCGACGGGCGCGCGGCCGAGATGGCCGCGCTGGCCGCGAGCCTCGCTTTTCTCGCCCAGGCTGCGTTGCTGGCCGTCGCGCTGCGGCGCTCCGGCCTCTGGCGGCCGAGCCTTTCATCGCTACGCCCGATCGGGGCTACGCTCCTCGCCAGCGCGGCGATGGGCGTGGCGCTTCTCGTGGCTGGCGGCGCGCTGGCAGGCGCGCTTGCGCCCGGCCAGCCGACGCTCTGGCGCGTCGCCGCGCTCGGCCTGCTCTGTGCCGGCGGGTTCCTGGCCTACGCGCTGCCCGCCCTGCTGCTGGGCGCCTTCGGCCTGCGCCTCTTGCGCAAGCGGCGGGGTTGAGCCAGAACGCGCCTCCTTCCAGAGCATGATGCCGAAAAGTGGGAACCGGTTTTCGGACGACATCATGTTCCAAAGCCAAGTCCTGATCGTGATGAAGGAGCGCCCCGATGGCGGGTTTTCACCAGCGCGTCTTCTCCGGCATGCAGCCGACCTCGACGCTGCATCTCGGCAATTATCTCGGCGCGCTGACCAACTGGGTCGCGATGCAGAAGACCCATGACTGCATCTACTGCGTCGTCGACATGCACGCGATCACGGTCTGGCAGAATCCGCAAGACCTGACCCGCGCCATCCGCGAGGTCACGGCCGCCTATGTCGCCGCCGGCGTCGATCCGAAACAAAGCATCATCTTCAACCAGAGCCAGGTGCGCCAGCACGCCGAGCTCGCCTGGGTCTTCAACTGCGTCGCAAGGCTCGGCTGGCTCAACCGCATGACCCAGTTCAAGGAAAAGGCCGGTAAGGACCGCGAGAACGCCTCGATCGGCCTCTACGCCTATCCGGCGCTGATGGCGGCCGACATCCTGCTCTACAAGGCCACGCATGTGCCCGTCGGCGAGGACCAGAAGCAGCATCTCGAGCTGGCCCGCGACATCGCCCAGAAGTTCAACAACGACTTTTCCGAACGGATCGCGGAGCGTGGGTTGGGAACCGGCGATCTGGGCTTTTTCCCGCAGCCCGAGCCGATGATCCAGGGCCCGGCCCCGCGCGTGATGAGCCTGCGCGACGGCACCAAGAAGATGTCGAAATCCGATCCGTCCGACTATTCGCGCATCAACCTGACCGACGACGCCGAGACGATCGCGACAAAAGTCCGCAAGGCCAAGACCGATCCGGAGGCGCTGCCCTCCGAGGAGAAGGGGCTGGAGGGAAGGCCCGAGGCGGAAAATCTCGTCGGCATCTATGCCGGCCTGTCCGGCGTGACCAAGGCGCAGGTGCTGTCGGAATTCGGCGGCGGCCAGTTCTCTGGCTTCAAGGCGGCTCTGGTCGATCTCGCCGTTACGAAGCTGGCGCCGATTGCCGGAGAGATGCGCCGTCTGCTCGCCGACACCGGCCATATCGACGCCATCCTCGCCGATGGCGCCGACCGTGCGGCGGCGATCGCGGCCCCGGTGATGGCCGACGTCAAGGACATCGTCGGCTTCGTCGGCCGGCGCTGAGCGCGGCTTGCGAGTTGCGCTCGGCGCACCGCACTTGCGCTGACCGGGTCTTGCATTGACTTGGCGGCGCGGTTCACCATGCCGGCTCCTGGAAGCGGCGACAGGATGAGATCATGGTCAAGCGACGGCGGTCCTATGAAACGGGCCATCGCCCGAAATTCCTCGCGGTTGTCGACGACAGCAGCGAGTGCGCCAAGGCGGTGCGCTTCGCCGCGCGGCGCTGCGCGCGCGTCGGCGCGGCGATCGTGCTGCTCGGCGTCGTCACGCCGCCCGAGCACGAGACCTGGCTCGGCGTCGGCGAGGTGATGCAGGCGGAAGCCGAGGAGAAGGCGCAGAGGCTGCTCGACGACGCCGCGGCTTCCGTGCGCGCGCTCGCCGGCCTCGAGCCGGAAAAGATCGTCCGCACCGGCGACAAGGCCGACGAGGTCGTCAAGCTGATCGAGGCCGACGAGGACATCTCGCTGCTGGTGCTGGCCGCCGGCGCGGGCCGCGACGGACCCGGCCCGCTGGTCAGCGGCCTCGCAGGAAAATCGGCCGCCAGCTTCCCGATCCCGGTCGCGATCGTGCCGGGTCATCTGGAGGACGAGGAGATCGACGCGCTGGCATGATCGGCGGAATGGCGCTGGAATGATTCCAGCGCCGCGCCTATATCGAAGCGAGGAACGGCGGCCTTGACCCGCCGGCGCCGGAGGATTTTTCCATGTTCATCCAGACCGAAGCCACGCCCAACCCCGCCACCCTGAAATTCCTGCCCGGCCGCACGGTGATGGCCGACGGCACGCTCGAACTGCGCGAGGCCGACCAGGCTCAGCGCTCGCCGCTGGCCCAGCGCCTGTTTGGCGTCAGCGGCGTGTCCGGCGTCTTCCTCGGCTCGGATTTCATCACCGTCACCAAGTCGGACGGCGAGTGGCCGCATCTCAAGCCCGCGATCCTCGGCGCGATCATGGAGCATTTCATGTCGGGCGCGCCCGTCCTCTCGGACGGCTCGCATGCAGACGTGATCGAGGAGGGCGAGTTCTTCGCGCCCGAGGACGCCAAGACCGTCGAGACGATCAAGGATCTGCTGGAAACCCGCATCCGCCCGGCGGTGGCCGGCGATGGCGGCGACATCACCTTCCGCGGGTTCAAGGACGGCACGGTCTATCTCGCCATGAAGGGCTCCTGCGCCGGCTGCCCGTCCTCGACCGCGACGCTGAAGCACGGCATCCAGAACCTGCTGCGCCACTTCCTGCCGGACGTTCGCGAGGTCGAGGCGGTCTGACCATAAGCAACGGCTGATGCGTATCCTCGCAATCGACACCGCGCTCGGCGCCTGCTCCGCCTGCGTGCTCGACGCCGGTTCGGCCCAGCCGCTCGCCATCGAGCAGGTCGCCATGGAGCGCGGCCATGCCGAGGCGCTGATGCCGATGATCGAGCGCGTCATGAACGCGGTCGAAGGCGGCTTCGTCTCGCTCGACCGCGTCGCCGTCACCGTCGGCCCCGGCAGCTATACCGGACTGCGCGTCGGCATCAGCGCGGCCCGCGCCATCGCGCTGGCGGCCGCGATCCCGGCGGTCGGCGTCACCACGCTGGCGGCGGTGGCCGCGCCGCTGATCGGGCGCGAATCGGGGCGCGTCATCGCGGCCGCGCTCGACGCCCGCCATGGCCAGGTCTGGTTCCAGGCGATGACTTCTCAGGGCAAGCCGCTGGTGGCGCTGCGCCAGGTCAGCCATCGCGACGCCGCCCGCGCCATCGGGGCAGGGCCGGTCAGCATCGTCGGCTCGGCGGCGCAGGCCGTCGCCAACGAAGCCTGGGCGATCGGCCTCGACGCGCTGATCCTCGACGAGAGCCGCGCGCCCGACGTCATGTGGGTGGCGCGGCTAGGCCTGATCGCCGATCCGGACGCAGCTCCGCCGCGTCCGCTCTACCTCAAGGCTCCCGAAACGACGCCTCAGGACTCGGCCCGCCTGCCCCGGCGCTGAAAACGAGTCTTGTTTGAGCGTAAGTCTGTGCCATCAAGCGCCATGGACTGGCTGCGCCGACTGCTCAATCCCGAATCAGGCCCGGCCCGCACCGGGCGGCTCGACGTGCGCCATGCCCGCCATGTCGCGGCGCTGCACCATGCCGGCGGTTTCGCGCGCGGCTGGGAGCCGGGCGAATGCGCCGCGCTACTGGCCGACCCCGCCGTGCTGGCCGACGGCGTCTATCCGGGGCAGGGGCCGAACCCGGTCGGTTTCGTGCTCTCGCGCATGGCGGCCGGCGAGGCGGAAATCCTCAGCATCGTGGTCGCGCCGGGCCGGCGCGGCGACGGGCTCGGGCGCGGCCTGCTCTCGGCCCATCTCGGGCATCTGGCGGCGCGCGGCGTCAATCAGGTGTTTCTCGAGGTCGAGGACGGCAATCTGCCGGCCGAACGGCTCTACCGGCATTTCGGCTTCAGCGAGGTCGGCCGGCGGAAGGGCTACTACATCAAGTCCGACGGTAGTCGCACCGAGGCGGTGACGATGCGGCTGGATCTCGCATGACGGATTTGCTCGCATGAGAGGATTCGGCCCCGGCGCGGTTTTCCGGCTCGGCTGGCTCGGCGCGGCCACGCTCGTGCTGCTGCCGGCGCAGTTGCTCGCGGTCAGGCTGGGAGCCAGGACTGCGGCGGTCGTCCCGAAACTCTATCACCGTCTCGTCTGCCGGGCACTCGGCGTGCGCTGCACCGTTATCGGCTCGGCTCCGCCGCCGGGCGCGGGTGGGCTCATCGTCGCCAACCACGTCTCCTGGCTCGACATCGCGGTCATCGGGGCGCAGCGCCCGCTCTGCTTCGTCGCCAAGAGCGAGGTCGCCGGCTGGCCGGGGATCGGCCTGTTGTCGAAGCTCCAGCGCACCGTCTTCATCGACCGCATGCGTCGCAGCGCCACCGCCGAGGTCGCGGCGCAGATGGGCGCGCGGCTCTCCGCCGGCGAATCGGTCGTGCTGTTCGCGGAAGGCACGACCGGCGACGGCACCCGCATCCTGCCCATGCGCTCCTCGCTGCTGGGCGCGGCTCACGCCGCTCTGGCCGAGGGCGGCGACGGCGACATCGCCGTCTACCCGCTGGCGATCAGCTATACCGGCGTCCACGGCATGGCGGGCGGACGCGGAGAGCGCAGCGCGCTGGCCTGGTATGGCGATACCGAGCTTGCGCCCCATCTCAAAGCGGTGCTGGCCATGGGCGCGATCGATGTCGTGCTGGCCTGGGGCGAGCCGATCGTCATGGGTCGGAAGACCTCGCGCAAGGAGGCGACGCGGCTGGCCGAGATCGCGATTCGCGGGGCAAGGCAGCAAGCGGTGACGGGGCGGGCGGCTGAGTAGGTAACTCAATTTCGTCCGCGAAAATGTCCTCCGGCGCGGCGGGCTCATCCGCGATCTCAGCAAAGCTCTCGTCGAGCATGTCCCAGCCAGCCAACAGCTCGATCAGCCGTTTGCCCGAAACTTTCGCTTCACTCGCATGAGGAGTCTTCCTAACCATGTGAAATTGTACGCAGCGGGTCGGCCGAGATCAATGCAGCTTGGCTCGCTCATTGCTTGAGCCGCGATACCCGCTCCAAATCATTTCCCCAAACCGCGATCCGGGGTAAGGAGACGGTTTGGAGCCCCGCGTCCGCCCGATATGAAGACAGTCCACATCAAGTCTTTCGGCTGCCAGATGAACGTCTATGACGGGCAGCGCATGGCCGATATCCTGGGCGAACAGGGCTATGAGGAGACGGCCAGCCCCGAGGGCGCCGACCTGATCCTGCTCAACACCTGCCATATCCGCGACCGCGCGGTGCAGAAGGTCTATACCGAGCTCGGCAAGTTGCGTGACCTGAAGACTGCGCGGAAGGCGCAGGGCCAGGACACCCGCATCGTCGTCGCCGGCTGCGTCGCGCAGGCCGAGGGCGCCGAGATCCAGCGTCGCCAGCCGGCGGTCGATCTCGTGGTCGGTCCCCAGGCCTATCACCGCCTGCCGGAACTGCTGGAGCAGGCGCGCGCCCGGCGCACAGTCGATACCGATCTGCCGGTCGAGGACAAGTTCGGCCATCTGCCGGCCCCGACGCCAAAGGCGATCCGCGCGCGCGGCATCTCGGCCTTCGTCACGGTGCAGGAAGGCTGCGACAAGTTCTGCGCGTTCTGTGTCGTGCCCTATACGCGCGGCGCGGAGTTCTCGCGGCCGGTCGCGCAGGTGCTGGCCGAGGTCGAGCGGCTGGCGGCGTCGGGCGTGCAGGACGTCACGCTGATCGGCCAGAACGTCAACGCCTATCACGGGCAAGGCGAGGGCGGCGTCTGGGGTCTGGCCCGGCTGATCCACGCGGTCGCCGACATCCCCGGCATCGCGCGCATCCGCTACACCACCAGCCATCCGCGCGACATGGGCGACGATCTGATCGCCGCCCATCGCGACCTGCCCCAGCTCATGCCTTTCCTGCATCTGCCGGTTCAGGCCGGCTCAGACCGCATTCTGGCGGCGATGAACCGCAAGCATACCGCAGACGAGTATCGCCGGCTGATCGACCGGATCCGCAACGCGCGTCCCGATATCGCGCTGTCGTCGGATTTTATCGTCGGTTTCCCCGGCGAGAGCGACGCGGAGTTCGAGGACACGATCCGCCTCGTCGACGAGATCGGCTTCGCTTCGAGCTACTCGTTCAAATATTCGTCCCGCCCCGGCACGCCGGCGGCCGATCTCGGCGCGCAGGTCGCCCCCGAACTGATGAACGAGCGGCTCTGGCGCCTTCAGGAGCGCATCGAGCATCATCGCCAGGCCTTCAACCACGCCATGGTCGGGCGCACCGTCGAGGTGCTGCTGGAGCGTGTCGGCCGCCATCCCGGCCAGCTTGCGGGAAAGACGCCCTGGCTCCAGGCTGTGCAGATCGAGACGGAGACGAATCAGATCGGCGACAGGGTGCAGGCGATGATCGAGCGGGCGGGGTCGAATTCGCTGTTCGGCCGGCTTGCGTCTGCCGTTTCCGACGACCCGACGGTGATCGCGGCATGAACCGTCCCGTCTCGCTTCGCGTTTTTCGGTCGAGCGTCCATGCCTGTCATCAGGCGGACATCGCCGCGTTCGGTTATGCGTGCTTGAGACCCGGTCTCGCGACCCCGTGCGGCCGGCAACCCTGCCAGGGAGACGACGCATTTGGCACAGGCTGACCAGGTGATTCCGAGACCGGACCGTGGCCCGCGACGCGAGCAGCCGTCCCAGCGCGCCGAGAGCGTGACGCGCGATGGGCTCCCCGCCACCGAGGTGCTCCTGTCCTTCGACGATAACCGCCTCGCGAGCCTCGTCTTCGGCCATTACGACCAGAATCTGGCCCATCTGGAGCGCCGCCTCGGCGTCGTCGCCAGCCCCAACGGCAACCATGTGACCATCAAGGGCCCGCGCGAGACCGCCGAACAGGCTGGCCGCGTCCTGAAGACGCTCTATGCCCGCGCCAAGGCCGGGGCGTCGGTGACGCTCGGCGAGGTCGATGGCGCGATCGAGGAGAGCAACGTCCAGCGCTCGCTCTTTCCCGCCGCCGATGCCGGCAAAGCCTCCTTCGATGCCATCGTGACGCGCAAGCGCGGCCCGGTGCGCGCCCGCAACGCGGCGCAGGACGCCTATCTGCGCCAGCTCAAGCGCAACGAACTCGTGCTCGCCGAAGGACCGGCCGGCACCGGCAAGACCTGGCTCGCGGTCGGCCATGCCGTCTCGCTGATCGAGCAGGGCGTGGTCGAGCGCATGGTGCTGTCGCGCCCCGCCGTCGAGGCCGGCGAGCGGCTCGGCTTCCTGCCCGGCGACATGCGCGAGAAGGTCGATCCCTATCTCAGGCCGATCTACGACGCGCTCAACGATTTCATGGAGGCGCGCCATGTCGAGCGCGCCCTGCAGACCGGCATGATCGAGATCGCCCCCCTCGCCTTCATGCGCGGCCGCACTTTGACCAACGCCGTGGTGCTGCTAGACGAGGCGCAGAACGCCACCTCCGTGCAGATGAAGATGTTCCTGACCCGGCTCGGCGAAGGCTCGCGCATGATCATCACCGGCGACCCGTCGCAGATCGACTTGCCCGCAGGCCAGCGCTCGGGACTGATCGAGGCGGTCAAACTGCTCTCGGGCGTCGAGGGGGTCGGCCATGCCAAATTCGAGGAGGGCGACGTCGTCCGCCATGATCTGGTGCGACGCATCGTCATGGCCTATGAGAGCGCGGCGCGCCGCGAGCGCGAGGAGCGCGAGGAACGCATGCGTCCGCCCGAGGCCCAGGTTGCGATCGATCGGACTCCGGTCGAAGACGACAGCGAGGGGCTGAAGCGCACCCTGTCGCGGGAGCGGCCGCGATGAACGACCGACCTCGCGCGCGGCGCACGGCGCCGCCTGCGACCTCCTCTCAGGCCGGGACCATCCGGCCGACGCTGTCTCTCTCGGTCAGAATCCAGGCGAAGAGCTGGCGCTCGCTCCCCGATCTGCGCCCATTGATCGACGCCGCCGCGAACGCCGCCGTCGCGGTTTGCCCCGTCCAGCCGCTCGACGGGGCCGAACTCAGCCTGCTTCTGACCGACGACAGGCGCATCCGCATCGTCAATCGCGACTGGCGCGGGCTCGACAAGGCGACCAACGTCCTCTCCTTCCCGGCCGCCCCGCCGGACAGGATCGCGCAGAGCCCGGCGCTCGGCGACATCGTGCTCGCTTACGAGACCGTGGCGCGCGAAGCCGGGACCGAGGGCAGGTCGATCGAAAACCATCTCAGCCATCTCGTCATCCACGGCCTGCTGCATCTGCTCGGACAGGATCACGAGACCGACGCCGACGCCGACCGCATGGAAGCGCTCGAAATCGCGGCGCTGGCCAGCCTGAGCATTGCCGACCCTTACGCGGATTCCGAGCCACTCGACGTAACCCCGGTTTTTTCCAAAGCATCATGAGCGACGACAGTCGATCCACCGCGAGCGATCAGCCCGGCCGCGGCCTTGGCCACTGGCTCGGCCAGTTCCTCGACCGACTCGGCCTGCGCGGCGGCGGCACCATCCGCGAGGACATCGCCGAGGCGCTGGCGCAGGATCAGGAGAATGGCCAGTTCGCCGATCTCAGCGCCCAGGAACGGGCGATGCTGTCCAATGTGCTGAGCCTGCGCGAGCGCCGGGTCGGCGACGTGATGATCCCGCGCGCCGATATCGTCGCAGTGCCGGGCGACGCCACGCTCGACGAGGTGCTGACGATCTTCGGCAATGCCGGACATTCGCGCCTGCCTGTCTTCGACGATTCGCTCGATGATCCGCGCGGCATGGTCCATATCCGCGACTTCATGACCTTCATCGCGGGGCGCGCCAGAACCGGGGAAGCGACGATCCCGCCCAGCGCGCCGCTGCACGATCTCGCCGCCGTCGATCTCAACTCGACGCTGGCGGCCGCGAAAATCCTGCGGCCGGTGCTCTATGTCCCGCCCTCCATGCCGGCGGTCGACCTGCTCGTCCGGATGCAGGCGACGCGGACCCATATCGCGCTCGTCATCGACGAGTATGGCGGCACGGACGGGCTGGTCTCGATGGAGGATCTGGTCGAGATCGTCGTCGGCGACATCGAGGACGAGCACGATCTCGATGACGGCCCCGCGATCGCGCCCTCCGCAGACGGGCGCTACGCGGCCGACGCCCGCGCCACGCTGGAGGAACTGAAGGAGGCGACCGGCATCGACCTGTCGGAGGCCGAGATCGCCGAGGACATCGACACGCTCGGCGGGCTGATCGTGACGCTGGCCGGCCGCGTGCCCGCGCCGGGCGAGACGATCGAGGGGCCGGAAGGCCTCGTCTTCGAGATCGTCGAGGCCGATCCGCGCCGGGTCAAGCGGATCAGCATCCTGCGCCGCGGCGATATCGCGGATCCGGTCTCGACCGCGGGGTCCGACTGATGCGCCTTTCGGCGGTTGCCGACGGCGTCATCCTCGCCTGGGGCTGGCGTCGCCGTCTGATCGCGCTCGCGGCGGGGGCATCGGGCGCGCTCGCCCTGCCGCCGCTCGACCTCTGGCCGCTGATCGTCCTGCCGATGACCGTCGCGGTCTGGCTGATCGACGGCGCGGTCGGCGAGACCGCGTGGCGACGCGTCCGGGCCGCTGCCGCTGTCGGCTGGTGGTGGGGTTTCGGCTTCTTCCTCGCCGGGCTGTGGTGGCTCGGCGCTGCCTTTCTGGTCGAGGCCGACAAATTCGCCTGGGCGATGCCGCTCGGCGTCGTCGCGCTGCCGGCGGGGCTTGCGATCTTTCCGGCGCTGGGCTTTGCCCTCGCCCGGCTGCTCTGGCCCAATGGCGCTGGCCGCATCCTGATGCTGGCCATCGCGCTCGCACTGAGCGAATGGCTGCGCGGCCATGTGCTGACCGGCTTTCCGTGGAACGTCTACGGCATGATGCTGGCGGGACAGCCCCATATAGCCCAGTTCGCCTCGGTGGTCGGGCTCTACGGCCTGACGCTGGTGGCGGTCGCGATCGGGGCCGCGCCGGCGATGCTCG
>JAESGM010000617.1_pt1 | contig 20482 bp, 20 predicted proteins | sample 9269721 | NCBI WGS metagenome assembly JAESGM01 (sample SAMN15720920, study PRJNA650825) | algae metagenome | isolation source: Komarekiella atlantica HA4396-MV6 and co-occurring heterotrophs from... | place: USA: Theobald House, Kauai, HI | collected 2009-07-29 | reverse complement strand
TCGGCAGGCGAAGACCCAGGCTCACCCACGGGCTTGGCGTCCCTGAGGCGCTTCGGTCCTCCGCCTGCCACCGCAACCGCTGGTATAGCAGATGAGGCGAGATGAGAGTTACAAGGTGACGGACGTTGGACCAGTTGAGCGCAGTCTGAAACGGCATCGGCAAGGTCTCGCCCCATTCGGAGAACGTCCGACCCCTCACCCTGCCCTCTCCCTCCGAGAGAGGGTTCCCCGCGCTCAACCTTGCCCCCACTCAGCCGACCGCCTACAAGCCGCGAACTCAAAAACAATCAGGATCATCCCATGCGACCCTCCAAACGCGCCGCCGACGAGATGCGCAAGGTCACGCTCGAACGCGGCGTCGTGCGCTATGCCGAGGGCTCCTGCATGGTGACGTTCGGCGAGACCAAGGTGCTCTGCGCCGCGACCGTCGAGGAAAAGGGTCCGCCCTGGCTGCGCGGCACCGGCAAGGGCTGGGTCACCGCCGAGTATTCGATGCTGCCGCGCGCGACGCATGAGCGCACCCGCCGAGAGGTCACCTCCGGCAAGCCGTCGGGCCGCACGCAGGAGATCCAGCGCCTGGTCGGGCGCTCGCTCCGCGCCGTGGTCGACCTGACCGCGATCGGCGAGCGCCAGATCGTCGTCGATTGCGACGTGATCCAGGCCGATGGCGGCACGCGCACGGCCTCGATCACAGGGGCCTGGGTCGCGCTGCACGATGCGCTGAAATGGATGGAGGGTCGCGGCATGCTGAAGGGCGCGAACCCGTTGAAGGACCATGTCGCGGCGATCTCGTGCGGCATCGTGGCCGGCAACCCGGTGCTCGACCTCGACTATGTCGAGGATTCCGGCGCGCAGACCGACGCCAATTTCGTCATCACCGGCACGGGCGGCCTCGTCGAGGTGCAGGGCACGGCCGAGGGCGCGCCGTTTTCCGAGGAGGAGCTGATGGCGCTGCTGAAGCTCGCCAAGGACGGCGTCGGCAAATTGGTGACGCTGCAGAAGGCGGCGGTGGCGTGAGATGAGCGGGCACCGCCTCCTCGCCGGCAAGGTCGTGCTCGCGACCCACAACAAGGGCAAGCTCGTCGAGATGCGCGAGCTGATGGCGCCCTATGGCGTCGCGCTGGTTTCGGCCGGCGAGCTCGGCCTGCCCGAGCCCGAGGAGGACGGCTTCATGTTCTCCGAGAATGCCGCGATCAAGGCGGTGGCGGCCTGCACGGCCTCCGGCCTGCCGGCGCTCTCGGATGATTCAGGGCTCTGCGTCGATGCGCTCGACGGCGCGCCGGGGCTGTTCTCGGCGAACTGGGCCGGGCCGGGGAAGGATTTCGGACCGGCGATGGCGCGCGTGCTGGCGGAACTCGCCAAGCGCGGCGCGTCGAACCCGGAGCAGCGGCGGGCGCATTTCACCTCGGCATTGGTGATCGCCTGGCCGGACGGGCATCAGGAGCTGTTCGAAGGCCGTGTCTTCGGCACGATCGTCGATGCGCCGCGCGGCACGGGCGGCTTCGGCTACAACCCGATCTTCCAGCCCGACGGCTACACCGAAACATTCGCCGAGATGTCGACCACGGTGAAGAGCGGGGCGGACGAGGCACTGTCGCACCGGGCGCGCGCCTTTGCGCAGCTTGCCGCCGCCTGCCTGCGGAAGCCGGCGTGAACGCGCTCGCGGCCCTCAGCCGGCGACCGGGTGCGCCCGAGCATCCGACGCTGGCAGCGGGTTTCGCCGTCTATGTGCACTGGCCCTTTTGCCTGGCCAAATGCCCCTATTGCGACTTCAACTCCCATGTCCGGCTCCAGCCGCCCGACCAGGCGCGCTTCGTCGCGGCGTTTCGGCGCGAGATCGCCCATCGCGCGCAGCTTGCGCCGGGCCGCATTGTCTCCTCGATCTTTTTCGGCGGTGGCACGCCCTCTCTGATGGAGGGCCGCACGGTCGGCGCGATCCTGGACGCGATCGGCGAGCACTGGGCCGTCGATCCGCGTTGCGAGGTCTCGCTGGAGGCCAACCCGACCAGCGTCGAGGCCGGACGTTTTGCGGATTTCCGCGCTGCCGGCGTCAACCGCGTCTCGCTCGGCGTGCAGGCGCTGAACGACGCCGACCTTAAGGCGCTCGGGCGGATGCACTCCACGCAGGAGGCTTTGGACGCGGTCGCGATCGCGCGGCGCTATTTCGAGCGCTATTCCTTCGACCTGATCTATGCCCGTTCGCCGGATCAGACGCCGGCGCTTTGGCGGGCCGAACTCGAACTGGCGATCAGCCACGCGGCCGAGCATCTCTCGCTCTACCAGCTGACGATCGAACCCGACACCGCCTTCGAGCGGCTGTTCAAAGCGGGGAAGCTCGCCATCCCCGACCATGAGGCGGGCGCGGTTCTCTACGAGATCACGCAGGAGATCACGGCCAGGCATGGTCTGCCGGTCTACGAGATCTCGAACCATGCGAGGCCCGGCGCGGAATGCCGGCACAACCTCATATACTGGCGCTATGGCGAATATGCCGGCATCGGGCCTGGCGCGCATGGCAGGCTGGTGACGGCCGACGGCCGCATGGCGCAATCGACAGAGAAGCGCCCCGAGGCCTGGCTCGCTTGCGTCGAGGCGGAAGGGCATGCGCTGGTCGAGGACGAATTGCTCAACGCCGAGGCGCAGGGCGACGAGTATCTGCTGATGGGGCTGCGGCTGGTCGAGGGCATCGACCCGGCGATCTTCGCCGTGCTGTCGGGGCGGGAGCTCAAGGCGGAGCGGGTGGAGAGCCTGATCGGCGACGGGCTGCTCGTGCGGAAGCCCGGCGGCAAGCTGGCCTGCACGCCCGATGGAGCGCTGCTGCTGGACGCTGTAGTCGCCGATCTGGCGGCGTAAACGCCTACTGCGTCCGCGGCCCCAACTCGCGCGGGGCGGCGTTGACCGTGACGATCTGGCCGTTGCGGAGTTCGAGCACGGCGAGGCCGCGCTCGACGCGCCCGTCCGGGCGGAAGCGGAAGACGCCGTCGGCGCCGGCAAAGCCCGACGGATTGGTCAGGACGCTCTCCGAAAAGCGCTGCGAGCCTTGCGTGCGGGCCAGCGCCGCCGCCAGCGAGACGGCGTCATAGGCCAGCGTCGCGGTGCGCGTCGGGGCGCTGTTGAAGCGCTGCTGGTAGCGGTTGGCGAAGGCGGTGAAGCCGGCGGTGTCGGGCGAGGCGAACCAGCCGCCCTGGATCGCCGGCACGCGCGCGACATTGGCGTCGTTCCAGACGCCCGTGCCGAGCGGCTTGACCTTGGCGGGATCGTAGCCGCCCTGCTGCAAGGCGAGGCCGAGCGCCGGCATGGCGTCGGCGGCCGCCGGCACGAAGAGCGCATCGGCCTGGGCGAGAGCCGGCGCAAGGCGCGTCACCGCCGCGCGCATGCTGTTGGCGTCCGAGCCGAAGCGCTCGATGGCGACCGCACGCGCGCCGCGATCGGCCACCGCCTGCCGGAACGCGGCCTCGACCACGCCGCCATAGGCGGTGTCGGGCAGCAGCGCCGCGAAGGATTTGCGCCCCTGCTGCGATGCGTAGGCGATGACGCGGTTGACGTCGTTCTCGGGCGGGAAGGAGAGCAGATAGACGTTTCGCCCGGCGACGTTGCTGTCGCTCGAGAAGGCCATGACCGGCTTGGCCCCGCCGCGCGCGACCTGCGCGGCGGCCTGCACCGAGGGTGCGAAGAGCGGGCCGATGATCAGTTCCGCGCCCTCCGCCAGCGCCTCCTGGGCCGCGGCCTGCGCGCCCTGCGGCGTGCCGCGATCATCCTTGACCAGCAGCGTCAGATCGGCGCCGGGAAACTCGGCCAGCGCCATCTCGGCCGCGTTCTTCAGCGCGTTGCCGACGGTCGCGCCCTGCCCGTCCGCGGTCAGCGGCAGGATCAGCCCGACCCGCACCCTGCCCTGCCCGATGGTCTGGCCGGTCGGCGCGGTCCCGCCCGGCGGCTGGGCCTGCTGGCTGTCGAAGCCCGGCAGGCCCGAGGTGCCGCCGCTGCAGGCGGCGAGCGCCAGCGACAGCGCGAAAGCGGGAGCGGCCAGCCGGAGGGCCGGGGCGAAGGAGATCGAGCCACGATTCCAGCGACGCAACACGGGGAACTCCAGTCCTGGGTCAGTCGTTTCCATGCCGGGTCGACCTGAAGCCGCCCGACAGCGCAGTCCCCCGACCGTGGGGCTTTCCTGCCAGTCCGGAATGGTATTTTCAAGTTGTTAACTCTGCGTTGCGACCAAAGCGGGGCGGCGGAACGCCTGTAGCGACATGGCGCGGGCGGCCCGGCTGTGGCAGTTTGCACCGATGTCGAGCCCCCCGCCTGCCCCGCGCCAGCCGAGCTATACCGCCTTCGGGCTCAAGGCCGAGGCCGAGCCGCTCGCGCCCGGCCTGCACATCGTGGCGACGCCGATCGGCAATTTGCGCGACATCTCGTTTAGGGCGCTGGCGACGCTTGCGGCCGCCGACGCCGTGCTGGCCGAGGACACCCGCACCTCCAAGACGCTGCTGGCGCATTACGGCATCTCGACGCCGCTCTACCCCTATCACGAGCACAATGCCGAGCAGATGCGGCCCAAAATCCTCGGCAGGCTGCGCGAGGGCGGCAGGCTCGCTCTGATCTCGGACGCCGGCACGCCACTGGTCTCCGACCCCGGCTACAAGCTCGTGGCCGAGGTCGTCGCCGAGGGGCTGCCGGTCACCGGCATTCCAGGCCCGTCGGCGGTGCTGGCGGCGCTGGTGCTGGCGGGGCTGCCGACCGACCGTTTCTTCTTCGAGGGCTTTCTGCCGCCCAAGGCGGCGGCGCGGCGCGGGCGGCTGACCGAACTCGCCGCGATCCCCGGCACGCTCGTCTTCTTCGAATCGCCGCGCCGGCTGGCCGAGATGCTGTCGGATGCGGCCGCCGTGCTCGGCCCGCGCCCGGCCGCCGTGGCGCGCGAATTGACGAAGTTCTACGAAAGCGTCCGGCGCGGGCCTCTGGCGGAGCTCGCCGCCCATTATGCGGCCGACGAGGAACCGCGCGGCGAGATCGTCGTGATCATCGGCCCGCCGGGCGCGACCGAACTCGTATCAGCCGGCGACGCCGTCACCGAGAAACTGCAAACCGCTCTCGCAACCGTCTCGCTGAAGGAGGCGGTGGCGCAGGTCGCGGCCGAAACCGGGCAGCCGCGCCGGAAGGTCTACGCCCGCGCCCTCGAACTGACGCGGGAGCCTTGAGCAAATCGGGCCGCAGCGACCGCGCCAGACGCTCCGGCAGGGTCGGCCGGCGTTCAGAATGGCTCGCCATCATCTGGCTGTTCTTCAAGGGCTATCGGCTGCTGGCGCGCCGCTTCGGCGGCAAGGGCGGCGAGATCGACCTGGTCATGCGGCGCGGCCGCAGCGTGATCTTCGTCGAGGTCAAGCGGCGCGGCATGATGGAGGAGGCGCTCGTCTCGATCACGCCGAAGAAGCGCCGGCTGGTCGCCGCCCGCGTCCGGCAGTGGCTGGCGCGGAATCCATGGGCGATGGACCATGATCTGCGGGTCGATGCGGTCTTCCTCGCGCCGCTGCGCTGGCCCAAGCATGTTTCGGGGGTGTTTGAGCTGGCGCTTTAAGCGACGGGTCGTGTCATCCTTGGCTATCAGCCGTTACTCGACGTCGTCCGCACCGATCATGGCCGTGACCATCGTCGTCAGCTTGTCGAGACGTTCGGGTTCAAGCGAGCCGATCACGCGACCGATCTTGGTTCGAACAACCGCTATGATCTTGTCCGCCATGACGTCCGACGGATCGCGAAGGCCGTTCTCTGGCGAGGGTTCCACCGGCAGGCGGTAGAGCGGCAAGATGCGGCGATCGCCGGTGGATAGGCAGACGAGGGACGCTTTCGGTCGCTGAAAGGCTGTCCGATTGGATCACGACGGCAGGTCGCGGCTTACCGTAGTCGCCCGGCAGTGCAACCGTCTCCACGTTTCAAGGCGATGCCCTGGTCACGACTTGTCGAGTGTCGCCGAGCCCGGCGGCGGCCCGTCCGGACCCAATCATAGGGCTCCAGCTCCCAGTCCAAGGTCAATGCCTCCATGAAGGCGAGCGTTTCGATCTCCTCGGGCTGACCACGCAGCACCGCCGCCTGCCGCTCCGCCTCCTCCTTGAAACCCGGCGCGTTCACATCCGGAAGCCAGAGGCGCACCAATTTCAGACCCTGCCGCTTCTTGGAAGCGCGATAGCGGGCGTACTTGCTCTGGTCGTCCTTGGCGGCTGGGCGCGGCAGAGCAATCCTCCGATCGCGGCGGTGGCACAGGACATCGCGATCCGAAAGGTAGTGCGCCACCTCTTCGGCGGTCAATCGCACGCGGCGCATTCCGGCAGCGCGCTCACGCTTGTCCTCGCACGCAGCCGCTCCCACTTGCCGATGCGGCGCGCGACGGACCATAAGAGCGCGCGAAAGACCGGAGCGCTGCCATGACCCTCACCGTCGCCATCCAGATGGACCCGATCGAGCGTATCCGGATCGCCGGGGACACCGGCTTCTCGCTGATGCTGGAAGCGCAGGCGCGCGGGCATACGCTCTACACCTACACCCCCGACAGGCTGACCCTGCGCGACGGCAAGGTCACGGCCCGGATCAGGCCGGTGACGGTGCGCGATCAGGAGGGCGACCACTTCACCGCCGGCGCGGAGGAACGCGTCGATCTCTCGACGCTCGACGTGGTGCTGCTGCGGCAGGATCCGCCCTTCGACATGGCCTATGTCACGACGACGCATCTGCTCGAGCGCATCCATCCGAAGACGCTGGTGGTGAACAACCCGAGCGAGGTCCGCAATGCGCCCGAAAAGATTCTCGTGACGCATTTCCCCGAGCTGATGCCGCAGACGCTGATCACCCGCGACCGGGCCGAGATCGAGGCGTTTCGCGACGAGTTCGGCGAGATCGTGATGAAGCCGCTCTACGGCCATGGCGGCGCGACCGTATTCAAGACCGGCAGGGACGACCCGAATTTCGGCTCGCTCTACGACCTCTTCGCCGGAATCTTCCGCGAACCTTGGGTGGTGCAGCGTTTCATGAAGGAGGTCTCGGCCGGCGACAAGCGCATCATCCTGATCGACGGCAAGGCGGCCGGCGCGGTCAACCGGGTGCCAGCTGCGGGCGACCTGCGCGCCAACATGGTGCGCGGCGGCGCGGCGGCCCCGACCGACCTGTCGAGGCGCGAGCTCGAAATCTGCGAGGCGATCGGCCCGACCCTGCGCGAGCGCGGCCTGCTGCTGGTCGGGATCGACGTGATCGGCGGCAATCTGACCGAGATCAACGTGACGGCGCCGACGGGCGTACGCGCGATCAAGAAGCTCGGCGGGCCCGATCTCGCCGCGCAGCTATGGGACGTGATCGAGGCGAAAAGGGGCAGTCGGCAATAGGCAATCGGCAGTCGACGAAGCCGGCCCGACTGCCGATTGCCGATTGCCTACTGCCTCACATAGCCCTTCCAGCATGGTCCCAGCGCGATCTCGCGCCGGCCGGCCATGGCCGGCGCATAGATCGCCTTCAGCGCCTCGTTGGCGACGGTGACCGGGCAGAGCGGCTCCAGGATCAGGTCGGCGGCGGCGACCGCGGCGAAGGAGTCCGCCTCGAGCGCCGGCACGGCGCGGAACGGATCGGCCCCGATCGCGATGTGGCGCACGCCGGTGCGCTGCATCAGCCAGGGGAACGGGTTGGCGAAGTTCAGGCTCATGATCGTCTCGAAGCGGACGCCATGGGCCGCTTCATGCGCCAGGATCGCCTCGACACCGGAATCGATCGCCAGCAGCCAGCCGGCCTGGAAATCGAGATCGGCATAGAGCGTATGGCTCGGCAGCATCTTGCGCGCCGCGATCTCGCGATAGGTCGCGCGGTGTGTCGCGTAGATGTCGCGCATGGCGCCCGCGCGGTCGATCACGTCGCGATGCTGCGAGACCAGCCCGAGGCGACCGAGATGGCCGTGCGGCAGGCCGACATAGCCGGTCTGGGCGAGCAGGCTGCGCCCGGCCCGCTGCAGCACCGTCTCGGCCGGCGGGATCGCGGTCGCCGCGACCAGCGCCATCACGACGAACGACCCGGCGGCCCGGCGGCCGGCCCAGTCCCGCAGGATCGCCAGCAACACCGGCCAGATGAAGATGAAGGCTTGGCCGCCGGTGTTCTGGGTCTCGAAGAACAGCCCGGCCGCCATCGCCGTGGCGAGCCAGAACGGCGCACGGTCGAGCAGACGCCTGAGGGACGGCCAGGAGCGCTCGTGCAGCAGCGCGCGCGCATCGTGCAGAAGCGCCCGCCGATCGAGGATGAGCAGCGTCGCGATCAGGGCGGCGCCGGCGGCGACGATGTCGAGATGCAGCGATCCGGCCTGGAGAAAGCGCGGCAGAATGCCGCCCGCATTCAGCCGCACCAGCGCGACGATGCTTTCGAGATAGGCGCTGACGAGCGAGGTCGCGAATTCGAGGCCGAGCAGGACGGCACCGGCGCAGGCCGCCATGACGAGGCTCTGGCGAAGGTCCAGCCGGCCGGCAGCGAGCGCGAACGCCGCCAGCAACCCGCCGGCGAGGAACCCCGTGACCTTGATCAGCAGCAGAGCCAGCAGCGTCCAGAGCAGAACCAGCCCGAGCAGGCGCCGGTCGCGCATGAAGACGAGCGCGCTCGCCAGCACGTAGACCACGATGCTGACCTGGCGATTATAGACGCCGAAGCCGTCGACGCCGGGGAAGAACGAATAGTTCTCGACGTTCATCGGCAGGATCTGGAAGAGGAGATAGGGCAGCAGCAGCCCGAAGGCGCACAGCCGCGACTGGCGATCGACCTCGCGCAGCACCAGCGCCATGGCCGGCGCGGTGACGAGGAACACCGACCATTGCGCCAGCAGCAGGGGCTGCGACCGCGGGAAGATGCGGTCGAGACCGACAAAGAGCCAGTAGCCGAGCGGCCCGACGGGGGCGAAGAAGTCGACCGACGGCGTCTGGCCCGCGGCGATGCGGTTGGCCGCGTCGAGATACAGGACGAGGTCCCAGTACATCGCGCCGAGCGGCAGATGAAGCGGCACGGTCAGCAACGCCGCGCAGGCGAGCACGGCGCAGGCGAGCAGGACGAGCGGCGAACCCGCGACAGCCAGTCTGGACCGGGCCATGCTCAGGCCCGGACGAACTTCGTCCCGACTTTCGGCCATCGTCATTCTTCGCCCCGCTGCCCCGGTCAGATCCTGCTTGCGCGGCAGGGTGACGCAGCGAGGTTAAAAACAGGCTTACCGGCATCGACCGAGCAGGCGAGCGCGGCCGACGAGCCGCCGGCGCAACGCCTACGCCGGCGTTCCGCTCAACGGGTTTGCCGCGTCCCAGCGGTAGCGCATCGTGTCGAACCGCATCGTCATCGCGTCGACGAGCAGGAGCTTGCCGACCAGCGGCTCACCGAAGCCGGTGACCGCGCGGACCACCTCCAGCGCCATGAGAGAGCCCATCACCCCGGCCACCGCGCCGAGCACCCCGGCCTCGGCGCAGGGCGCGACCGTGCCCGGCGGCGGCTCGGTGGGGAACAGGCAGCGATAGCTCGGGTTCGGCGTCCCGTCCGCAGCCCGCTCATGCGCGCGGATCGTCGTCAACGAGCCGTCGAAGCGGCCGAGCGCGGCGGTGACCAGCGGTTTGCGCTCATGGAAGCAGGCGTCGGAGACGGCGTAGCGCGTCGCGAAATTGTCGGAGCCCTCCGCGACGACGTCGTAGAAGGCGATCAGCGCGCGGGCATTGTGAGGGTCGATGCGGGTGACATGCTCCTCGACCACGACGTTGGGGTTGAGCCGCGTGACGAAGGCCGCCGCCGCCACGGCTTTCCGCGCGCCGATATCCTGCGTACCGAAGATGGTCTGGCGCTGCAGGTTGGACAGCGAGACGACGTCGTCGTCGACGATGCCGATCTTGCCTATGCCGGCCGCCGCCAGATACTGCAGCAGCGGCGCGCCGAGCCCGCCGGCCCCGACGACGAGCACGCGCGCGTTCTTGAGCCGGTTCTGGCCCGGTCCGCCGATCTCGGGCAGCACCAGATGGCGGGCGTAGCGCTCGATCTCGTCCCCGGTCAGGCTCATGCGGGCGCACTCATGGCGCAAGGAGTAAGCCGGGAACGGGCAGCGGGCAATCGCCGAACGCTCGCGACGATGCCGCTGACGCCGGCTTCCGCGCCCGGAGCCGTCTTGGCCGGGCGTTCAAGCCATGCCATCGTAGCCCCATCCAGGGGCGGACCAACCGCTCCGGCATCGAACAGGGGATTTCCATGCGGTTGAAGTCTTTCGCGCTGGCGCTGGCCGGCGTCGCCCTTTGCGCCGTGACGGCCTCGGCGCAGACGGCGGTCAAGCCGGCGATCGTCTACGACAAGGGCGGCAAGTTCGACAAATCCTTCAACGAGGGCACGTTCAACGGAGCCGAGCAGTTCAAGAAGGAGACCGGGGTCGAATTCCGCGATTTCGAGCCCGCCACCGACGCCCAGATCGAGCAGGCCCTGCGCCGCTTCGCCCGCGACGGCCATTCGCCGATCATCGCGGTGGGTTTCTCGCAGGCGACCGCGCTGCAGAAGGTCGCGGCCGAGTTTCCGGCGCTGAAATTCACCATCATCGACATGGTGGTTGAACTGCCGAACGTGCAGTCGGTCGTGTTCAAGGAGCATGAAGGCTCCTATCTCGTCGGACTGCTGGCGGGCATGGCCTCGAAATCCAACAAGGTCGGCTTCGTCGGCGGCATGGACATCCCGCTGATCCGCAAATTCGCCTGCGGCTACGTCCAGGGCGTCAAGGCGGCAAAGAAGGACGCCGAGATCTACCAGAACATGACCGGCTCGACGCCGGCGGCCTGGAACGACCCGGTCAAGGGCGGCGAACTGGCCAAATCGCAGATCGACCGCGGCGCCGACGTGATCTACCACGCGGCCGGCGGCACCGGCATCGGCGTGCTGCGCGCCGCCGCCGACGCGGGCAAGCTCGGCATCGGCGTCGATTCGAACCAGAACGGCCTGCAGCCCGGCAAGGTGCTGACCTCGATGCTCAAGCGCGTCGATGTCGCGACCTATTCCTCCTTCAAGGCGGCGCGCGACGGCAACTGGAAGCCGGGCATCTCGGTGCTGGGCCTGAAGGAGGACGGCGTCGGCTGGGCGCTCGACGACGCCAACAAGGCGCTGATCACCCCGGAGATGAAGGCCGCCGCCGACAAGGCCCGCGCCGACATCATCTCGGGCGCCGTGAAGGTGCATGACTACATGAGCGATTCGAAGTGCACGATGTGAGGCTCGCCATCTCAGGCACTGGCACGGGGAACCCTCTCCCGGAGGGAGAGGGCAGGGTGAGGGGTCGGCCCTTCGACCAGCGGATTGAAACCTATCCGCGCGTCCGTTCAGGCCAATCCCGAAACGTCCGTCACCTCACCCCTGCCCCTCTTCTTACAGGAGAGGGGTTCTGCGTCGCAGCACACACCCCATGAACATCACCATCCTCGGCTCCGGCGACGCCTTCGGCACGGGCGGCCGCTTCAACACCTGCCTGCATGTCGAGGCGGGCGGGGAGCGGCTGCTGCTCGATTGCGGCTCGTCGAGCATGGTCGCGCTGAACAGGGCGGGGATGGACCGCAACGGCCTCTCCGCCCTGCTGTTCACGCATTTCCACGGCGATCATTTCGGCGGGCTGCCGGCCTTCCTGCTCGACGCGCAGTTCGTCTCGCGGCGCAAGGAACCGCTGACGATCGCGGGGCCGGCCGGTATCGAGCATCGCGTCCGGCATGCGCTCGAGACCGATTTCCCCGGCGCCTCGACCAATGCCTGGCGCTTCCCGATCGCTTACGTCGAGGTGACGCCCGATGCGCCGGCGACGCTTGCCGGCATCGGCGTCAGCGCCTTTCCGATGGTGCATGACGAGCGCGCCGGCCCCTGCCAGGGCTACCGGCTGGCGGCCGGCGGCAAGGTCTTCGCCTTTTCCGGCGACACGGCCTGGACCGAGGCCCTGATCCCGCTTTCGGCCGGCGCGGATGCGCTGCTGGTCGAATGCTACACCTGGAACACGAAACTCGCGAACCATCTCGACTACGAGACGCTGGCGGACAACCGCGCCCGTCTCTCGGCGGCGCGGATCGTGCTGACGCATATGGGCCCCTCGATGCTGGCGCATGACGAGCCCCTGCCCGAGGACCGGGCGCATGACGGCATGGCGCTCTCGCTGTGACGGACGCCCCCGCCATCGAACTCGTGGGGGTCTCCAAGCGCTTCGGCGCGGTGCAGGCCAACCGGGATGTGTCGCTGGCGGTGACGGCCGGCTCGATCCACGGCATCGTCGGCGAGAACGGGGCCGGAAAATCGACGCTGATGTCGATCCTCTACGGCTTCTACGAGGCCGATTCCGGCGAGATCAGGATCGCTGGCAAGCCGCGCGCCATCCGCTCGTCGGGAGACGCGATCGCGGCCGGCATCGGCATGGTCCACCAGCACTTCATGCTGGTGGAGACGCTGTCTGTGGTCGAGAACGTCGTGCTCGGCGCGGAGGGCGGGGCGTTCCTGAAGGGCGGGCTCGGCCGAGCGCGGGCCGAGCTCGCGAGGCTGTCGCAGGATTACGGCCTCGTCATCGACCCCGACGCCATCGTGGGCGGGCTCTCGGTCGGGCTGCAGCAGCGCGTCGAGATCCTCAAGAGCCTCTATCGCGGGGCCGAGATCTTGATCCTCGACGAGCCGACCGCGGTTCTGACCCCGCCGGAGGCCGACCAGCTCTTCGCCCTGCTGCGCGCATTGAAGGCTCAGGGCAAGACGGTGATCCTGATCACGCACAAGCTGCGCGAGATCATGAACGTGACCGACACCGTCTCTGTCATGCGGCGCGGCGAGATGGTCGCGCATCTGCGCACATCCGCGACCTCGCCGCCCGAGCTGGCCGAGGCGATGGTCGGCCGGCGCGTGCTGCTGCGCGTCGAGAAGCAGCCGCGCGAGCGGGGCGCGCCGGTGCTGGAGGCGGTGGGTCTCGACGTCACCGATGCGCGCGGCATCGCGCTTTTGAGCGAGGCCAGCCTGACGCTGCATGAAGGCGAGATCGTCGGGATCGCCGGCGTCGCCGGGAACGGCCAGAGCGAGCTGCTCGACGTGCTCGCTGGCCTCGCCGCGCCCTCGCGCGGGGTGATCCGGCTGAACGGCCGAATCCTGACCGCCGCCGAGCGGACGCCGGGCAGGCTGCGCGAGCTTGGCCTGATGCACATCCCCGAGGACCGGCAGAAGGCCGGGCTCGTCACGGCGTTTTCAGCCGCCGAAAACGCCATCCTCGGCTACCAGCACGAGGCCGCCTTCGGAACCGGCCCCTTCCTGTCGCCGCGCGCCATCGCCGCCCATGCCCGCGAGGCCTTCGCCGCCTATGACGTGCGCCCGCCCGACCCCGCGCTGAAGACCGCGAATTTCTCCGGCGGCAACCAGCAGAAGATCGTGCTCGCCCGCGAGATCGAGCGCGCGCCGAAGGTGCTGCTGGTCGGCCAACCGACCCGCGGCGTCGATATCGGCGCGATCGAGTTCATCCACCGCCGCCTGATCGCGCTTCGCGACGACGGCGTCGCGATCCTGCTGGTCTCGGTCGAACTCGAGGAGGTGATGGCGCTGTCGGACCGCATCCTGTGCATGTGCGGCGGGCGGATCACCGGCGAGCGGGCGGCGGAGGCGACGGATGAACGCGATCTCGGGCTGCTGATGGCGGGCGTGACGGAGCGGGCGGCGTGATGGGGGCTTTTGCGAGTCTGCGAGAGCCCGGCTCCTCTCTCCCCCCTCGTGGGGGAGAGATGGAGAGGGGGGGCGTGCCGCCTGGCGAGCGCTCGCCCGGTCGTTCGCCCCCCACCCCAACCCCTCCCCACAAGGGGGAGGGGCTCCCGCGCCTTTCCGTCAAAGCGGCTGGCGCACCATGACCGCAGCCCCCATCGCCCTTCCCCGCTGGGCCGACGCAGGGCTCGTTCCGCTCGTCTCGGTCGCGGCCGCGCTGATCGTCGCCGGCCTCGTCGTCATCGGCATCGGCGAAAGCCCGCTGGAGGCCACCGCCATCCTGCTGCGCGGGTCGCTCGGCAGCGCCGAGGGCCTCAGCTTCACGCTCTACTACACCACGAACTTCATCTTCACGGGGCTTGCGGTCGCGGTCGCCTTCCATGCCGGGCTGTTCAATATCGGCGGCGAGGGGCAGGCGACGATCGCCGGCATCTTCGCAGCGCTCGCCTGCCTCTGGCTTGCGCCGTTGCCGGGCATCCTGCTCGTGCCGCTGGCGATCCTGGCGGCGGCGGCGGGCGGCGCGCTCTACGGCTTCATTCCCGGCTGGCTGCAGGCGACGCGCGGCAGCCACGTCGTGATCACCACGATCATGCTCAACTTCGTCGCCGCGACGCTGCTGGTCTATCTGCTGGTCGAAAAGATCGGCAAGCCGGGTTCGATGCAGCCCGAGACGCCGGAATTCGCCAAACACGCCATCCTGACGCCGATGCATATGCTGCTCGCGCCGCTCGGGATCACCCTGCCGGCGACGCCGCTGAACTCGGCCTTCCTGCTGGCGCTGGCCGCGCTCGTCGCGGTCTGGGCGCTGATCTTCCGCTCGCGGCTGGGTTACGCCATCCGCACGACCGGCGCCAATCCGAGGGCTGCCGCCTATGCCGGCATCTCGCCGGCCCGCATCACCATGGTGGCGATGGCGATCTCGGGCGCGCTCGCCGGTGGGCTCGCGGTCAACGAGGTCATGGGCGTGCAGCACCGGCTGCTGCTCGATTTCACCGCCGGCTACGGTTTCGTCGGCATCGCGGTGGCGCTGATGGGGCGCGGCCACCCGGTCGGCGTCGCGCTCGCCGCCCTGCTGTTCGGCATCCTCTATCAGGGCGGGGCGGAGCTATCCTTCGACAAGCCGACCATCACCCGCGACATGGTCGTCGTCATCGGCGGCGTCATCATCCTGTTCGCCGGCGCGCTCGACGGGCTTTTTCGCCGCGTCGTGGCGGGCGGGCTGCGGCTGGGGCGGCTGGCATGAGCGCCGGCCCCCACTTGTCATTCCGGGGCGGTCCGCAGGACCGAACCCGGAACCCACGACCTGGCGAGCCCGGCCGTCATCGTTTGAACAGTCAGTGTCCGGTCGTGGGTTCCTGGTTCTTCGCCGCGCGAAGCCCCGGAATGACAGCGGGGGGCTGCTGACGATGGAATGGGTCCAGACGCTCGCCGTCATCCTCGATTCCGGCATCCGGCTCTCGATCCCGCTGCTCTGCGCCGCGATGGCCGGCCTGTGGTCGGAGCGGGCCGGCGTCGTCGATATCGGGCTCGAAGGCAAGATGCTGGTCGCGGCCTTCGCCGCCGGCGTGATCGCGTATCAAAGCGGCTCGGCGTGGGCGGGCCTCGGCGCCGGCATGCTGGCCGCCATCCTGCTATCGCTGGTGCACGGCTTCGCCGCCATCACCTGGCGCGGCAACCAGATCGTCTCGGGCGTCGCCATCAACATGCTGGCGGCGGGTCTGACCGTGATCCTCGGCAACGCCTGGTATGGGCAGGGCGGGCGCACGCCCTCGCTGGAGGGCGCGGCGCGCTTTCCCGACATCGCCCTGCCCTTTGCCGGCGCGGCGCGCCAGAGCATTCCCGTGCTCGGCACGCTCTATGACGAGGTCGTCTCCGGCCATGCCGCGCTGGTCTATCTCGCCTTCGCAAGCGTGGCGCTCACCGCCCTCGTGCTGAAGCGCACCCGCTTCGGCCTGCGCCTGCGCGCGGTCGGCGAGAACCCGGCGGCGGTCGATACCGCCGGCATCTCCGTCGCGGGCTTGCGCTATGCCGCCGTCGTGATCTGCGGGGCGCTTTGCGGATTGGGCGGCACCTATCTCGCCGTCTCGCAATCGGCCGGCTTCCTGCCGCACATGACCGCCGGCAAGGGTTTCATCGCGCTGGCGGCGGTGATCTTCGCCAATTGGCGCCCTGTGCCGGCGCTCTGGGCTTGCCTGCTCTTCGGCATGCTCGATGCGGTGGCGATCCGCCTGCAGGGCGTGTCCCTGCCTGGCATCGGCCTCGTGCCGGTGCAGGCGATCCAGGCCCTGCCCTATCTGATGACCATCATCTTGCTCGCCGGCTTCATCGGCAAATCGACCCCGCCCAAGGCTTCCGGATTGCCCTATGTCAAGGAACGCTGAGCCAGTGCCTGCCGCCGAGGCGGATTTCGACGCGCTTTTTTCCGCTGCGAGGACGGTGCAGGCGCGCGCCTACGCGCCCTATTCGCGGTTCAGGGTCGGCGCGGCGCTCATCGCCGATGACGGCGTCGTCTATTCAGGCTGCAATGTCGAGAACGCCGCCTATCCGTCTGGGACCTGCGCCGAGCAGGGCGCGATCTCGGCGATGATCGCAGGCGGCGGGCGGGCGATCATCGCGCTTCTCGTCCATGGCGATGGCGAGGAACTGGTGACGCCCTGCGGCGCCTGCCGCCAGCGCATCCGCGAATTCGCCGAGCCTGAGACGCCAATCGCCATCGCCGGCCCCGAGGGCGTCCGCGCCCGCTTTTCATTGGCTGCGCTGTTGCCAGCGTCCTTCGGACCAGCCAATTTGCGGCGGTGATTTGCGCCGGCCGGCCCCCGGCTCCGCGTGACGCATGGCAAGGCTGCGGATCGGACCGACATGGCGGTGGATGCAAATTTCGACGCGGCCGCCGCGACGCTGATCGACAGGGGCGTCGATGGGCCGATCGACTGCGCGCTCGTGCTCGGCACTGGGCTCGGCCGCATTGCCGACGACATGCTGGTCAAGGCGACGATCCCCTATGCCGATATCCCCGGCTTCCCGCAGGGCGAAGTCTCCGGCCATGCCCGCCAGCTTTCCTACGGCTCGCTCTACGGCAAGCAGGTGCTGATCTTCCAGGGCCGGGCGCATTATTACGAGACCGGCGATTCCGCCGTGATGCGCGTGCCGATCGGCATGCTCGCTGCCTTCGGCTCGCCGCCGCTTATCCTGACCAATGCGGCGGGCTCGCTGAAACCTGATCTGCGGCCCGGCGGCATGGCGCTGATCACCGACCACATCAACTTCAACGGCCCTAACCCGCTGGTTGGCGATGAAGGCGACGGCCGCTTCGTGCCGATGGTCGACGCCTATGATCCGCATCTGCGGGCGCGGCTGAAGAAGGCGGCGGCTTCGGCTGGCGCACATCTGGGCGAGGGCGTCTACATGTGGTTCGCGGGCCCGAGCTTCGAGACGCCGGCCGAGATCCGGATGGCGAAGGCGATGGGCGCCGACCTCGTCGGCATGTCGACCGTGCCCGAGGTCATCCTGGCGCGGCGTCACGGCATCCGCGTCGCGGGCTTGTCGATCATCACCAATATGGGCGCGGGCCTGATGGGCGGCGCACCCAGCCATGGCGAGACGCGCGACACCGCGCTGACCGCGCTCACGGGCTTGCGCCGACTGCTGCGCGCCTTCATGGCGGATCTCTGAGCCATGACTGACGCCGCCATCGCCGCCCGCGCCTTGTCGCTGCTGGATCTGACCGATCTCGGGGACGAGGCGACGGAAGCCGGCGCGCTTGCGCTCTGTGCGAAGGCGATCGCGCCGCCCGTGTCGGTGGCGGCGGTCTGCATCTGGCCGCGTTTCGTCGCCGTGGCGCGCAAGGCGCTGGGCGACGGGCCGGTCAGGATCGCGACCGTGGTGAACTTCCCCGAGGGCGGAACCGCGATCGCGCCGGTGCTGCGGGAGACCGAAGTCGCGCTCGCCGACGGGGCCGACGAGATCGATCTCGTCCTGCCCTGGAGCATGGTGCTGACCGGCTACACCACCAGCGCCCAGTCCATGGTGAGCAACGTCAAGGGCCGCTGCGGGAACAGGCTGCTCAAGGTGATCCTGGAAACGGGCGAATATCCCGACGCCGCGAAGATACAGGCCGCCAGCGAACTCGCCATCGCCTGCGGCGCGGACTTCATCAAGACCTCGACCGGCAAGACCCAGCGCTCCGCGACGCTGGCGGCGGTGCGCGTCATGCTCGGCGTGATCGGTTTCGCGCAGCGCCCGGTCGGCATCAAGCCGTCGGGCGGCATCCGCACGCTTGCCGACGCGAAGAGCTATCTGGCGCTGGCCGACGCCATGATGGGCGAGGACTGGGCGACGCCGGCCACCTTCCGCTTCGGCGCCAGCGGGCTGCATCAGGTGCTGCTCGACACGATTGCGGGCAGTGCCGGCGACAAGGAAGCGACCGGACCCTATTGAGATGAAGCTGACCCAGGAGATCATCGCGGCCAAGCGCGACGGCCAGGCGCTGCCGGCACACGACATCCGTCAACTCATCGCGGGCCTGACCGACGGCTCCGTCAGCGAGGGGCAGGCCGCGGCTTTCGCCATGGCGGTGTTCTTCCGCGACATGAACGACGACGAGCGCGTCGCGCTGACGCTGGCTATGCGCGATTCAGGGTCTGTGCTGAACTGGGACGATCTGCCGGGACCCGCGCTCGACAAGCACTCGACCGGCGGCGTCGGCGACACCGTCTCGCTGCCTCTCGCGGCAGCGGTCGCGGCCTGCGGCGGCTATGTGCCGATGATCTCGGGCCGGGGGCTCGGCCATACCGGCGGCACGCTCGACAAGCTCGACGCGGTGCCGGGCTACGTCACGCAGCCCGACAACGCCCTCTTTCGAAAGGTGGTGCGCGCGCAGGGATGCGCCATCATCGGCCAGACCGCCGATCTCGCCCCGGCCGACAAGCGGCTCTACGCGATCAGGGACGTGACGGCGACGGTGGAATCGCTGCCGCTGATCACGGCCTCGATCCTGTCGAAGAAGCTCGCCGCCGGGCTGCACGGGCTGGCGATGGATGTCAAATTCGGCTCGGGCGCCTTCCTGCCCGATCCGGACAAGGCGCGAGACCTCGCCGGCGCGCTGGTCGATGTCGCCCATGGCGCGGGCCTGCCGACCACGGCGCTCCTGACCGACATGGCCGAGCCGCTGGCGAGCGCGGCGGGCAACGGGCTCGAAGTCGCCTATGCACTCGACCATCTGACCGGCAAACGCCGCGAGCCGCGCTTCCACCGGGTCACGGTCGCGCTCGCCGCCGAGATGCTGCTGCTCGGCGGGCTCGCGGACGATATCACCGAGGCGACGGCCAGGATCGAGGCCGCCTTCGCGAGCGGGGCGGCGGCGGAGCGGTTTGCCCGCATGGTCGCGGCGCTGGGCGGGCCGTCGGATCTGCTCGACAGTCCGGGCAGGCATCTCTCCGTCGCGCCGATCGTGCGGCCGGTCTACGCCGGCAAGCCCGGCATCGTGCAGAGCATCGATACGCGCAACGTCGGGCTCGCCGTCGTGGCGCTGGGCGGCGGGCGCTCCCGCCCGCAGGACGCGATCGACCATGCCGTGGGCATCGTCGAGCTCGCCGGAATCGGCGATGAGGCCGGGCCGGACCGCCCGCTCGGCATGGTCCATGCCCGCAGCGAAGCCGGCTACGAGGCGGCGCAGGCGCGCCTGCTTCAGGCCTATCGCATCGGCGAAGCGCCTGCCTTTCACGGCGAGCTGATCACCGACCGCATCACGGAGATTTCGAAGCGATGAGCCTGCTGGTGGCCATGACGGGGTGGCATGTCGAGGACTGGCGCGCGCGCTTCAGGGCCGAACTGCCGGACATGCCCATCGTGATCCTGGGCGAACCCTTCGACCGCCGCGCCGTGCATTACGTCGCAAGCTGGAAGCATCCTCCGGGCAGCCTCGCAGGACTGCCCAATCTCGCGGCGATCTTTTCGCTGGGGGCCGGCGTCGATCATCTGATGACGGATGAGCGTCTGCCCGACGTGCCGATCGCGCGCGTGGTCGATCCAGACCTGACGACGCGGATGAGCGAATACATCGTGCTGCACTGCCTGATGTTTCTGCGCCAGCAGCGGCGCTATGACGCGCAGCAGCGCGCGGCAGGCTGGGAAGACGATCGCAACCAGCCGGCCGCGCGTTCGGTGCGCGTCGGCATCATGGGGCTCGGCGAACTCGGGCTCGACGCCGTGCGCAAGCTCAGGGTCATGGGGTTCGACGTGGCGGGCTGGAGCCGATCGCCGAAGACGATCGAAGGGCTTGCCACCTTCTCGGGCGAGGACGGCATGGCGGCGTTTCTCGCGCGCACCGACATACTGGTCAGCCTGCTGCCGCTGACGCCGGAGACGCGCGGCGTCATCGACGCCAAGCTGCTTGCAGGTCTCGCGCAGGATGGCAGGCTCGGCGGGCCGTTCCTGATCAATGCCGGGCGCGGCGGACTGCAGCTCGAAGCCGATATCCTCGCGGCGCTCGACGCCGGCACGCTGAGGGCTGCGACGCTCGACGTGTTCGAAAGCGAGCCGCTGCCGGCCGACTCGCCGCTCTGGAGCCATCCGGCCGTGACCGTGACGCCGCACAACGCGGCGATGTCCGAGCCGGAAGCCATCGTCACGCTGATCGCGGCGCAGATCCGGCGGCTGGAAGCCGGCGAGGCGCTGGAGCATGTGGTCGATCCCGGCCGCGGTTACTGAAGACCCCTATCGCGAGCGCCGACGCGGCCCCGCGGCCCGTTGCCGAGCGTCTGATCCC
>JAESGM010000616.1_pt1 | contig 20535 bp, 19 predicted proteins | sample 9269721 | NCBI WGS metagenome assembly JAESGM01 (sample SAMN15720920, study PRJNA650825) | algae metagenome | isolation source: Komarekiella atlantica HA4396-MV6 and co-occurring heterotrophs from... | place: USA: Theobald House, Kauai, HI | collected 2009-07-29 | reverse complement strand
ACCGCCAAGCCCGGCGAGAACATCCATATCCGGCCCGACACGCAGGTCACGCATCTCTTCGACGCCGCGACGGGCAAGCGCATCTGAATTCCGCCGGTCCGCCGCCGGGGCTCCCCCGGCCGCGCCGCGAATCTGCCGCCTATAAACCCTGACGAGGCTCCAATGCAGGGCCTCGCGGTCCAACGGAGGAGCTGACCCATGACGATTTCCAGACGCGACGTATTGATCGGCGGCGCCGGCCTCGCCGCCGGCGCCACATTGCCCCTGCCTTCGATTGCCCAGGCCAATATCGAGAAGGGCGCGACGCTGCGCGTGCTGCGCCCGACCAAGTTCGTCGATCCCGACCAGGCGATCTTCGACGAGAACACCGCCGCCTTCACCAAGGCGACCGGCGTCCAGGTCCGCGTCGACTATGCGAGCTGGGAAGATCTGCGCCCGCAGACGGCGGTGACCGCCAATACCGGCGCCGGGCCCGATATCGTCGTCGGCTGGGCCGACGACCCGCACATCTTCGCCGACAAGCTGGTCGACCTGACGCCGATCGCCGAGGATCTCGGCAAGAAATATGGCGGCTGGTATCCGGTCGCCGAGAAATACGGCAAGAAGGACAAGACCAACACCTGGATCTCGATCCCGATGGGCGGCTCCGGCGGCCCGGCGGTCTATCGCGAATCCTGGGTCAAGGAAGCCGGCTTCGACAAGTTCCCCACGGACCATGCCGGCTTCCTCGACCTCTGCCGCAAGCTGAAGGCCAACAACCACCCGGCCGGCTTCGCGCTCGGCAACGCCGTCGGCGACGGCAACGCCTTCTGCAACTGGCTGGTCTGGTCGCATGGCGGCTATATGGTCGACGAGAACAACAAGGTCGCGATCAACTCGAAGGAGACGATCGAGGCGCTGAAATACGGGAAGGCGCTCTACGAGACCTTCATCCCGGGCACGCTGTCCTGGCTCGACATCAGCAACAACAAGGCGCTGACCGCGGGCGAGGTCGGCCTGACGCAGAACGGCGTCTCGCTCTACTTCTCGATCAAGAACTCGAAGGACGAGAAGGTCGCGGCGGTCGGCAAGGACCTCAATCATGCGCCGATGCCGGTCGGCGCCGCGGTCGGGCGGCCGACCGAGACGGCGCTGGTGATCAACGCCATGGTGTTCAAGCACACCAAGTTCCCGAACGCGGCCAAGGAATATCTCCGCTTCATGATGGAGACGGAGCAGTACGACAAGTGGCTGAGCGGCTGCTACGGCTACTGGACGCAGCCGCTCAAGGGCTACGCCAAGAGCAAGGTCTGGGAGTCCGATCCGAAGATCCTGGTCTATCGCGATACCTGGGAGCGGGCGCTGTGGAGCGGCTACAAGGGCGCGATCACGGAAGCCGCAGGTACGGTCAACGCCGAATATGTGATGGTACAGATGGTGGCCTCCGTCTGTGCCGGCCAGGCGACGCCCGAGCAGGCGGCGGCCGAAGCCGAGCGCCGCGCCAAGCGCTATTACCGCACCTGATCGTCACCGCCGCGCCGTCGGTCCTCCGGCGGCGCGGCTGCTTCACGGGAAGAGCGCCATGACGATCGCTGCGGAAGCCCGGGCCGTCCACCAGCTGCCGCAGAACTGGCTGGTCCGCCTGCTCGACAACAAGTCGTTCCTGATCTTCATCTGCCTGCTGCCGGCGGCCGGGCTGCTGCTCGTCTTCCTCAGCTATCCGCTGGGCCTGGGGATCTGGCTCGCCTTCACCGATACCCGCATCGGGCGCTCGGGTCATTTCATCGGCTTCGAGAACTTCGTCTCGCTGATGCAGGACCGGGTCTTCATCACCTCGGTCTGGAACACGCTGCTCTATACCGGCGTCGCGACCGTCGGGAAGTTCGCGCTCGGCCTCTGGCTGGCGCTGCTGCTCAACAACCATCTGCCGTTCAAGTCGCTGCTGCGGGCGTTGATCCTGGTGCCGTGGATCGTGCCGACGGTGCTTTCGGCCATCGCCTTCTGGTGGATCTACGATCCGCAGTTCTCGATCATTTCCTACGTCCTGGTCGACGTGCTCGGCTGGCGCGACACCTATATCGACTTCCTCGGCGAGCCCTGGGCGGCGCGCTGGTCGCTGATCGCGGCCAATACCTGGCGCGGCATCCCCTTCGTCGCGATTTCGCTGCTCGCCGGTCTGCAGACGATCTCGCCGGCGCTCTACGAGGCGGCGATGCTCGACGGCGCCAATGCCTGGCAGCGTTTCCGGCATGTGACGCTGCCGATGCTGATGCCGATCCTGGCGGTGGTGCTGACCTTCTCGGTGCTGTTCACCTTCACCGATTTCCAGCTCGTCTACGCCATCACCCGCGGCGGGCCGATCAACTCGACCCATCTGATGGCGACGCTCGCCTTCCAGCGCGGCATCCCCGGCGGGCAGCTCGGCGAAGGCGCCGCGATCGCGGTGGCGATGATCCCCTTCCTCGTGCTGGCCACGCTGTTCAGCTACTTCGCGCTCGCCCGCCGCAAATGGCAGCAGGGAGAAGACAATGACTGATCAGGCTGCCGCGGAGCGCCCGCATCTGGTCGAGAAGGAGCGGGCCGGCGTCATCGACTGGTCTTCGGGCCCGCGCCGCTTCATCACGATCTACCTGCCGCTGTCGATCTTCGTGATCGTGCTGCTGTTCCCGTTCTACTGGATGGCGATCACCGCGATCAAACCGAACGGGGAACTTCTCGACTACAAGAACAACAACCCGTTCTGGGTGAAGTCGCCGACGCTGGAGAACATCAACAAGCTTCTCTTCCAGACCGACTACCCGCAATGGCTCTTGACCACGATGACGGTTGCGACGGTCGCAACCGCGCTCTCGCTCTTCGCCAGCGTGCTCGCCGCCTATGCGATCCAGCGGCTGAGGTTCAAGGGCGCGAACTATGTCGGGCTGGCGATCTATCTCGCCTATCTGGTGCCGCCCTCGATCCTGTTCATCCCGTTGGCGACCCTGATCTTCCAGTTCGGCCTGTTCGATTCGCAGCTCGCGCTTATCCTGACCTACCCGACCTTCCTGATCCCGTTCTGCACCTGGCTCCTGATCGGCTATTTCAAGTCGATCCCGTTCGAGCTCGAGGAATGCGCCATGATCGACGGCGCGACCCGGTTGCAGACGCTCTGGAAGATCACGCTGCCGCTGGCGCTGCCGGGGCTGATCTCGGCCGGCATCTTCGCCTTCACCTTGTCCTGGAACGAGTTCATCTACGCGCTGGCATTCATCCAGTCTGCCGAGAAGAAGACGGTCCCGGTCGCGGTGCTGACCCAGCTCGTCGAGGGCGACGTCTATCACTGGGGTTCGCTGATGGCCGGCGCGCTGCTCGGCTCGATCCCGGTGGCGCTGCTCTATTCCTTCTTCGTCGATTATTACGTCGCCTCGCTCACGGGCGCCGTGAAGGAATGATCCAGCGGGCGCGTCCGCGCGCCTGCCTGTCTGCAGAAAGCTCAATCGTGACCATGATCAAATCCGTCGCCTTCGTCGGTCTCGGCGCCATGGGCGCGCCGATGGCCGAGAATCTCGTCAAGCGCCAGTTCCGCGTCACCGGCTTCGACATGCGGCCCGAGGCGCGCGAGGCGCTCGCCGCTGCCGGCGGGCATGGCGCCGAGAGCGCTCGTGCCGCTGCCGAAGGAGCGCAAGCGCTGGTGCTGATGGTGGTCAATGCCGCGCAGGCGCGTTCGGTGCTGTTCGAGGCGGGCGCGCTCGAGGCGCTGGCGCCGGGCGCGGTCGTCATCCTGATGGCGACCTGCCCGCCCGGCGAGGCCGCGGCGATCGCCGAAGCGGTGGCCAAGACCGGCCGGCACCTTGTCGACGCGCCGGTCTCGGGCGGCATCAAGGGCGCGCGCGGCGCGAGCCTGACCATCATGGTCGGCGCCTCGCAGGAGAGCTTCGCGCTCGCCAGACCGGTGCTCGACGCGATGGGCGACAAGGTCTTCCATGTCGGCGAGATGCCCGGTCAGGGCGCGACGGTGAAGACGGTCAACCAGTTGCTCTGCGGCGTCCATATCGCGGTCGCGGCGGAGGCGCTGTCGCTGGCCGAGAAGGCCGGGATCGACGGCAAGGTCCTGTTCGAGATCATGGGCGGCTCGGCCGCCTCGAGCTGGATGCTCCAGGATCGCGGCCCGCGCATGCTCACGGGCGATCCGCCGGTCGCCAGCGCAGTCGATATCTTCGTCAAGGATCTCGGCATCGTTCTCGATGCCGGGCGGGCGGCGAAGACGGCGCTGCCGCTCGCCGCAGCCGCGCATCAGATGTTCCTGGCGAGCTCCGGCCTCGGCCATGGCGCGCGCGACGATTCCCAGGTGGTGCGGGCCTATCGCGCGCTCAACGCCAAGCCCGCGAATGACGCCTGAGCGCAGCTCAGCTGCGCGGCGGAGCGGTGGTGCCCCGAACGATCAGCTCCGGCGTCAGCACGACGCGTCGCGTCGGCGCCGACGGCTCGGCGATGCGCCGGATCAGCAGCTCGGCCGATTTGCGGCCCATCTCGTCCTGGAAGTTCTTCAGCGTGGTCAGCGCCGGATACCATTGCGCGGCCTCCTGAACGTCGTCGCAGCCGACCAGCGAGAAATCGACGCCGGCCTCGCGGCCGCGATGACGCAGGCCGAGCATTGCGCCGAAAGCGGTGAGGTCGTTGAAACAGACCGCGGCCGTCGGCGGGTTCTCGGCGTCGAGCACCTTCTGGATGCCCAGGAGCCCGTTCTCGCGTGTGCCATAGGCGGAGTAGACGATCGCCGGATCGAGCGTCAGCCCGTGCCTGGCCAGTGTCTCGCGATAGCCGGCATAGCGGTTGCGCCCCGTCGAGATCAGCTGGCTCTCGCCGAGAAAGGCGATCCGGCGATGGCCGAGGCCGATCAGGTGCTCGAGCGCGAGGATCGTGCCGTGCCGGTCGTCCGAGCCGACGAAATCGAGGTCGAGCCCGGGAATCTCGCGCGAGAGCTGGACCAGCGGCACGCCGGCCGCGATCAGATGGCCGAAGGTCTCGGCCGTGCTGCCGCCGGCGGCGCAGATCACCATGCCGTCCGGGCGATATTCCTTCAGCGTGTTGAGCACGCGGTCCTGCCGCTCGAGATTCTCGGCATAGGTGCCGAGCAGGATGGAGCGGCCATGGGCGGTCGCGGTCTCCTCGATCGCGGCGAGGAGCTCGGCGAAATACGGATTGGTGATGTCGTGGAAGCCGACGCCGAGGATATTGGTGCGGTCGGTCCGGAGCGAGGCGGCGCTGCGGTTGTAGCTGTAGCCCATGTCGCGGGCGATCTGCTGGACGCGCAGCCGCGTCGCGTCGGCGACCAGAGGCGAACCCCGCAAAGCCAGCGAGACGGTCGCCGTCGAGACCGAGAGATGGTCGGCGATGATCTGCAAGGTCACCCTGCCGCGACCGGCCACCGCCATGCCCGGTTTCGAGACCGGGTCGGCTTCGGCGGTCTGGCCGTTTCTGGTCATGGCACGCCTCTCCGGAAGCGGAATGCAGGGATTCCAGCGAAATCGGCGGCTGTTTCGGCCACCGCACCCCGTGTCCTTCTCACATAAAGCGGAGATATTGAAGATGAGCACCGGCAAAGAGTCCATCGGCTTCATCGGCGTCGGGCTGATGGGGCAGGGCATGGCGCGCAATCTGGTCGAGAAGGGCTTCCCCCTGACCGTGATGGGCCATCGCAACCGCAAGCCGGTCGAGGAGCTGGTCGCGGCCGGCGCCAAAGAAGCGAAGACGCCGAAGGAGCTGGCCGGGCAGGCGACGATCATCTTCCTGTGCGTGACCGGCTCGCCGCAGGTCGAGGCCGTCCTCAACGGGCCGGACGGCATCGTCGCCGGTGCGAAGCCGGGAACGGTCGTCGTCGATTGCTCGACCTCCGATCCGGGCTCGACCGTCAGGCTCGCGGCCGAGCTCGAGGCCAAGGGCCTGCATCTTTGCGACGCGCCGCTCGGCGGCACCCCGGCGCAGGCGGCGCAGGGCCAGCTCTCGACCATGGTCGGCGCCAGCGGCGCGGTCTTCGCGCGGATCAAGCCGGCCTGCGAGGCCTGGGCGCAGAAGGTGGTGCATCTCGGCCCGGTTGGCGATGGCCACAAGATGAAGCTGCTCAGCAACTTCCTGTCGATGGGCTATGGCGCGATCTATGCGGAGGCGCTGACGCTGGCACAGAAGATCGGCATCACGCCGCAGACCTTCAACAGCGTGATCTCGGGCAGCCGCATGGATTGCGGCTTCTACCAGACCTTCATGACATATGTGCTGGAACGCGACCGCGACGCCCATAAGTTCACGCTGGTCAATGCGCTGAAGGACGTGCGCTATCTCGAGGGCGTCGCCAATGCGGCCGGCATCCCGAACCCGGTCGGCAACGCGGTGAAGAACGTCTATGCCTCGGCCGTCGCCGCCGGCAAGGGCGATGATTACGTGCCGATGATCTCCGACTGGGTCGCCGGGCAGAGCGGCGTCTCGCTGGCGAAGAAGGGCTGAGCGCCGGCCGTCATTGCAAGGAGTGCAGCGACGAAGCGATGCAGGGGCCGCGAGTGGCTGGATTGCTTCGCTGCGCTCGCGATGACGGTGAGGCTCAATCCAGCCGGGCCGAGCCTTCGGGCACGTGCCGGACGCGCTCGCGATAGAGCAGATAGAGGCCTGACGCGATCACGATGGCGGCGCCGACGAAGGTCCAGCGATCGGGAAGCTGGTTGAAGACGATGAAGCCGAGCGCGATCATCCAGACGATCTGCGAATAGATGAAGGGCGCGAGGATCGTCGCCGGGGCCAGCCGATGCGCCAGGATCAGCAGCCAGTGCCCGAAGGCGCCGAAGAAGCCGGTCGCCAGCATGGCCAGCCAGGGCAAGGGCCCCTGCGGCCAGCTCCAAAACAGCGGAATCAGCGGCAGCAACGCCACCGTGCCGGCGACGCCGGAATAGACCATCGTGGTCTCCGGCGGATCATAGGCCGCGAGCACGCGGGTCGAGAGCGAGTAGAAGGCGTAGCAGCCGCAGCCGATGACGACGAGGATCGCGGCGGGGTGCATGCCGCCCAGGCCCGGCCGCGTGATCACCAGCACGCCGAGGAAGCCGACGGCGATGGCGGCGAGGCGGCGCGGTCCCGGCCATTCGCCGAGCAGCGGCCCGGCGACGAGCGCCACCACGAGCGGCGTCGCGAACATGATCGAGACCGTCTCGGCGAGCTGGAGATATTTGAGCGCGAAGAAGTTGAGCGCGGTCGAGCCGAGCAGCAGCAGCGAGCGGACGGCCTGGAGCCAGGGCTTGCGGCTGCGCAGGACGCCGGGACGGCTCCAGGGATTGAACAGCAGCGAGACCAGCAGCATGCTGCCGGCATAGCGGGCGAAGACGACCTGGAGCGGGTCCATCGAGCCGGTCAGCCATTTCGCGCTGGTGTCGAGCAGCGAAAAGCAGAGCACGGCGCCGCACATCAGGCCGATGGCGATCAGCCGTGAGCGGCCGGTCTCCGGTTGGTGGGAATAGGCGGGCAAGGAAACGTCCCGTCATGCATTGAGAGAATGGCGGGAGGAGACTTAACCGATTTAATGGGTAGCACCAGCGCGTGAAAGCATGTGCTCCATGCGCGGATCAGGCGTCGCCATCCGCCTCGTCGCCATCGGCATCAGGATCGTCGAGCTCAACCCCGGCCTTGGACAAGCCCTTGGAGGCCTTGCGCAGGAGCTTGCGCAATTGCTTGCGCTCCTTGGAGTCGAGCTTCTCGAGCAACTCGTCCTCGACCTGGTTCCAGACGGCATCGAGCGCCGATGCGGTCTTCTGGCCATTCTCGGTGAGCGCGACCTGGACGAGGCGCCCGTCGCGGCCGCCGCCCTCGCGGGTCACAAGCCCCTGCAAGGAGAGCCGGCCAATCGTCTTGGAAACAGTCGGCGGCTTGACCCTGAGCAGGTTGGCCAGCTCGCCCATCGTCATCGGCGCGGGCTGCAGGGATTTCAGCGCCTGTTCCTGGCCGGGAAAGAGACCGAGCGCATTGAGCCTCTCGCCCATGCGCGCGCGATGCAGCCGTGCTGTGACCAGGAGGGCCCGACCGACGCTTTTCTCGAGGGACTTGGTCATGAGCCGGTCCTTGGAAACTGCTCGGAAAACTTTTCGCCGGCTGTGAAATCGCTTGCGATCATGACAGCGTGATGACGCAGCCGCAGCATGAAATCAGAGATCCCGCATCTTTTTCGCAACGCGGGCCAGGAAAGCGTCGCGATCGGCCGCAGTTGCGCGGTTCATGTCGTAATGAGCCAGATAAAGCGGCCGCGCCGCCGGATGACACACGGCCCGCACCGCCCGGCAAACGGTCTTGCGTGGCGGGTCGCCCATCAGGACAGCGCGCCAGCGCGAGCCGCCATAGGTCGTCACCGCCGCGAGCCTGCGGATGTTCCAGAGATTGGGCCGGACCTTGCCGTCGGTGAGCTTGAACGAGACGCCGGGCAGGAAGACGCGGTCGAAGAAGCCCTTGAGGATCGCGGGATAGCCGAAATTCCAGACCGGGAAGCACAGGACCAGCGCTTCGGCGGCCCGGAGGCGCTCGACATAGCCGGCAACGGGAAGCGTGTTGCTGGCAAGGTCACGGTAGCCGATGCGTTCGGTACGGCTGAGCGCCGGCTCGAAGCCCTCGGCATAGAGATCGCAATCGTCGACCTCGTGCCCGGCCGCTTCCAGCGCTTTCACGGTCGCAAGATGCAACGCCGCTCCGAAGCTCTCGGGATCAGGATGGGCGTAGAGCACGAGCACCCGCATGGTCAGCCGCTCACGCCGGCATCGGCCAGGCTGCGGAAGAGGAAGGTCTTGCCGGAGCGGTAATCATAGGACGGGTCCTCCCAGGCGATCATCTTGCCGGGATTGAGCAGCCCTTGCGGATCGGCCTCGCGCTTGAAGGCGAGCTGCAGGTCGTCGGTCTGCTTCATCCCGCCTTCCTCCAGTGTGTAGCGATGCGGGTTGAAGACCGGCGCGCCCATCTCCTCATGGATCGCCATGATCTCCTCCAGCCGCGCCTCGCTGGTGAAGCGCACCAGCGGCAGTCCGAAGCAGGTGATCTTGCCATCGAAGCGGACGAATTCGAGGTGGCAAAGCACCTCGTCGCCGAAGCGCGCATGAATGCGCTCGACCAGCTCGACCTGGTTCGGGAAGGGATAGAGCACCTGGAGATAGGTGATCGTCGGATCGACCCTGAGTGCGCGCAGCGTCGTGTGGTTCCAGCCGAGTTCGTAGCCGGGCGGCAGACCCTTCGCCTCATCGGGCGACAGCTTGTCCGAACGCATCAGCAGCTCCGCGCCGCGGAAGCGCCTTGCATAGGCGAGCAGGGCCTCGACGGCGAAATCGGCGGCCATGACGATCACGACATGGCTGTCGCGCGGCAGGAATTTTCTGTGCCGCAGGAAATAATCGTGAGGCGCGGGCGCTGCGACCACGGCGAGGTTCTTCAGCGCCAGTCCGTCCTGCTCGCCGAGCGCATTGGCGAATTCGGTGGCGGCGCGCAAATCGTCGAAGCCGAGGATCAGATCGACCCAGTCATAGGCCGGGCCGAGCGGCATCTCGACCTCGGTGATGATGCCGTTGGTGCCATAGGCATGGGTGACCTTGTGGAGATCGTCGCCGGTCAGCTCGAGAATGCGCGGCGAGGCCTCCATCGTCGCGACCTTGAGCCGGATGATGTTGCCCCAGTCGCGCAGGCCGCCCCATTTGATCGAGCCGACGCCGCCCGAGCCGCCGGCGATGAAGCCGCCGATCGAGGCGGTCTGATAGGTGGAAGGGTGCAGGCGCAGCTCCTGGCGCGAATGCGCCCGGGTTTCCTCGTCGATCCGCGCCATTACCGCGCCGGGCTCGGCGACATAGCGGCCGGGCTCGATGCTCTTCACCTTGTTGAAGCCGGCAAGATCGAGCAGCACGCCGCCCGAGAGCGGCATGGCCTGGCCGTAATTGCCGGTGCCGGTGCCGCGCGGCGTCACCGGGATGCCGAGCGCGTGCGCCGCGGCCAGCGTCTGCAGCACCTGCGCCTCGTTCACCGGCGCGACGATGATGTCGGCGGTGACATGATCGAGCTGGCGCTTCAGCGTCGGCGAATACCAGAAGAAGTCGCGGCTCTTCTGCTTGACCAGTGCCGGATTGTCCTCGGTGCGGATGCCGTTGAGGCGGGCCTTGAGGGCGGCGATGTCGTAGCGGGGGCTCATGCGGTCCTGTTCATCAGATGGTCGAGCTCGCGATAGTCCGGCAGGCTGCGGTCGATCGCCTTGCCATTGACCAGCACCGTGCGGTCGGCCTGCGGGCGGGCGAAGAACTCTGTCCAGTCGCGGGCGCGGGTGAGGATCAGGTCGGCAGGACCGCCGGGCGAGAGCAGGCCCTTTTCGGCATGGCCCATGAGCGCGGCGGGCGTGCGGGCCACCGCGTTCGCCCAGTCGTCGCCCGAATGGTCGAGCTGGAGGATGCGGGTGCCCTCGCGCAGCACCTCGATCAGGTCGAGATCGCCATAGGCATAGAACGGATCGCGGGTGTTGTCGGAGGCGATCATCACCTCGACGCCTGCCGCTTTCAGCTCGTGCAGCGCAGTGACGCCGCGCCAGCGCGGCGTGCGCCCGGCCTGGCGGTCCTGCAGATACATGTTGCACATCGGCAGCGAGACGACCGCGATGCCGGCTTCCTTCACCTTGGCGATGATCCGCGCCTCGTCCTGCGGCGCCTGCACGGCGAGCGAGCAGCAATGCCCGGCGAGGATCCTGCCGGCGAAGCGATGGCGGATCGCGGCGTCGGCGATGTGCTCGAGCGAGCGGGCGGCGGGATCATTGGTCTCGTCGACATGGAAATCGAGGTCGAAGCCGTTCTCGATCGCGGCGCGGAAGACGATGTCGAGCGCCTTGTCGAGCTCCGGGATCATGTAGCTGACGCAGCCGAAGAGACGATCGCCATGCGTTCTCACCGCCTGCGTCACCGCCTGCATGTGAGCGGTCTCGAGTGCGAACTGGATGCCGAAGAGCGGCGTCGCCTGCAGGGCGATGCGCCCGGCCCATTCGGCGCGCAGCTCGGCCAGGACCGGCCAGGAGATCCCGATCTGCTTGCCGAGGGAATCGATATGCGTCCGCATCGCGGCGGTGCCATGGGCATAGGCGCAGCGCAGGCCGAATTCCATGCGGGCGCGCACATCCTGCGCCGACCAGTTCGCCTCGCGGTCGGCCATGACATTGTCGAGCGCGCCCATGAAGGTGCCGTCGGGATTGCGCCGGCGCGGCCAGATATGGCCCTTGTCGAGATGGACGTGAACATCGGCGAGGCGCGGCAGGAGGATGCCGCCGTCGAGGTGATAAAACGAGTCGATCGCGCCGTCCGATTCCTGGTACGGCGGCCACCAGCCCGGTTCAATGGCGGAGATCGCGCCGGCTTCGATGAGGAGGTCAACTCTCGCGAGGCCATCATCGACCTTATAGTCCGGTGAAAGGCATGTGATGAGAGACGCGGGACACCGCGCTCCCGTTATCCAATACCGTGCAGAGTTCGGGATGGCGGCAAATCCTGTCGTCACGTCGGCAGCTCTCCTCCCGCCCGCAAGGCGCTCATGGTCGATACAAGCCGGCAGGGGCGAGGACAAGCAAACACGGCGCAAATCGCCAAGCCGGCGTCGCATCCGTACTTGCCGCCCACATGGCGATCGCGCATGAGGGCGTCTCGCGGCAAGGAGGCGGACCATGACGGCACAGGCGCGCATCATCGACGGCAAGGCGGTAGCGGCGGCGCTGCGGGCCGAGATTGGGCAGGAGATCGCGGCGATCAAGGCGGCGCGCGGCCTCGTACCCGGCCTGCATGTCGTGCTGGTGGGCGACGACCCGGCGAGCCGCGTCTATGTCGCTTCCAAGGAGAAGCTCGCGGCCGAGATCGGCATGAACTCGGCGGCCCACCGCCTGCCCGCCGAGACCAGCGAAGCCGAGCTGCTCGCCAAGATCGCGGCGCTCAATGCCGACGAGGCGATCGACGGCATCCTGGTGCAGCTGCCGCTGCCGAAGCATATCGATACCGGCCGGATCATCGACGCCATCGATCCCGCCAAGGATGTCGATGGCTTGCACCCGATCAATGCCGGCCGGCTCGCCGGTGGGAAATCCGGGCTGGTGCCGTGCACGCCGCTCGGCTCGATGCTGCTGCTGAAGGGCGCGCTGCCCTCGCTGTCCGGCCTTGAGGCCGTGGTGGTCGGGCGGTCCGAACTGGTCGGCCGGCCGCTGGCGCAATTGCTGCTCCAGGCCGATTGCACGGTGACGATCGCGCATTCGCGGACCCGCGACCTTCCGGCCGTCTGCCGGCGCGCCGACATCCTGGTCGCGGCGGTCGGCCGGCCGAACATGATCAAGGGCGACTGGATCAAGCCGGGCGCGACCGTCATCGATGTCGGGATCAACCGGCTGCCGGACGGCAAGCTCACCGGCGATGTCGATTTCACGGAAGCGACGACGGTCGCGGGCGCGATCACGCCGGTGCCGGGCGGCGTCGGCCCGATGACCATCGCCTGCCTGCTGCGCAACACGCTGAGCGCATTCCACGTCCGGCGGGGGTGACGGTCAAGTCGCTCCTGCGTCACTGCGAGGCACGCAGTGCCGAAGCAATCCAGGTGAGTGCGTGAGCCCCTGGATTGCTTCGCTGTGCTCGCAATGACGCGGAAGGTCGTCCTCACATATGGATCGGGCGCTTGTCGACGGCGAGCGCCGCTTCCTTGACCGCCTCGGCCAGCGTCGGATGGGCGTGGCAGGTGCGGGCGAGGTCTTCCGAGGAGCCGCCGAACTCCATCAGCACGGTGACCTCGGCGATCAGGTCGCCGGCATGCGGGCCGATGATGTGGCAGCCGAGCACGCGGTCGGTCCCGGCATCGGCCAGGAACTTCACGAAGCCGTCGGTGTGCCGCATGGCGCGGGCGCGGGCATTCGCCGTGAAGGGGAACTTGCCGATCTTGTAGGCGATGCCCGCAGCCTTGAGCTCTTCCTCGGTCTTGCCGATCGCGGCGACCTCGGGGGCGGTGTAGATGATGCTCGGGATCGCATCGTAGTTCACATGGCCGGCCTTGCCGGCGATGAGCTCGGCGACCGCCATGCCCTCGTCCTCGGCCTTGTGGGCCAGCATCGGGCCGCGCACCACGTCGCCGATCGCATAGATGCCGGCGACATTGGTCTTGAAATGGTCGTCGATGACGACACGGCCTTTCTCGGTCGCTACGCCGGCGGCGTCCAGTCCGAGGCCGTCGGTGTTCGGGCGGCGGCCGATGGCGACCAGCACGATATCGGCGGACAGCGTCTTGGCCTCGCCGCCTCCGGCGGGCTCGACCGTGACGGTCGCGCCCTTCTTGCCGGTCTCGACCTTGGTCACCTTCGAGCCGAGATGGAACTCGAAGCCCTGCTTCTGCAGGATGCGCTGGAACTGTTTGGCGATTTCCTCATCCATGCCGGGGATGATGCGGTCGAGATATTCGACCACGGTGACCTTGGCGCCCAGGCGGCTCCAGACCGAGCCGATCTCGAGGCCGATCACCCCGGCGCCGACGATGAGCAGCTCCTTCGGCACGGCGGTCAGTTCGAGCGCACCGGTCGAGGTCACGACGGTCTTCTCGTCGATCTTCACGCCCGGCAGGCCGGCGGCTTCCGAGCCGGTGGCGATGACGATGTTCTTCGTCTCCAGCGTCTGGCTCTTGCCGTCCGTGCCCTTGACCTCGACCTTGCCGGCACCGGGGATGCTGGCGAGCCCCTGGAAAGCCTCGATCTTGTTCTTCTTCAGCAGGAAGGCGACGCCGTTGACATTGGCGTCCACGGTTTCCTGCTTGTGGACCAGCATCTGCTTGAGATCGAGCTTTGGCTTGCCGACGACGACGCCGAGGCTGGGAAAGGTGTGGCTGGCCTCCTCGAACATCTCGGAAGCGTGCAGCAGCGCCTTGGACGGGATACAGCCGACATTCAGGCAGGTGCCGCCATGGGTCTTGCGCTTTTCCACCACCGCGACCTTGAGGCCGAGCTGGGCGGCGCGGATGGCGCAGACATAGCCGCCGGGGCCGGTTCCGATGACGACGAGATCGTAAGACATGGGGTCCTTCCGCTGAGGATGGCTTTCAGGGCGTGGCCGCTGGCGCCGCGGGGGCGAAGGCCGTCGGCCCGGCCATACATTGCTTTGCGCCGCGACGCCATGCCGACGATGGCGCAGGCCATGCATTCGTCGGGAGACGAACCGGTGAGATGCTCCGACGGCCGCCCGCTCGGCGGTCAGCTCATCAGGCGGATGAGCATGAGAACGAGGCCGATGAACGAGGCGAGCCAGACGAAGGTCCGGATCACCGGGATGCCGGCTGCGTAAAGGGCCACATAGGCGACACGCGCCGCGAGGTACAGCCAGGCGCCGGTCGCGCCGAGCCCGCCGGCCTTGCCGGTGATCGCGAGCGCCAGCGCCAACGCGACGAAGGCCGGATAGCTCTCGAGCAGGTTGTCGAGCGCGCGCTTCAGCCGGCGCGACACGACGCTGGCGGTTTCGCGCGGCTCGTCGCGCGGGCTGAACAGATATTGTGGGCCAAGATCGCCGGAGGTGCCGGCCTGCAGGACAATCTGAAGCAGCAGGAGCACGACGCTCCAGCCGAGAACCGTGATCTCCGTCGTCGCAGCAATCGCGTTCATGACACCCTCCCAGCCAAACGCATGGCCGGGGGACGATGGCAGTTTTGGAAACCCTGCGCCAGATCGGACGTCAGTGACTGGGCGTCAGTCCTTGGCCAGCGGCGCGTTGAAGGCCCAGACATGGCCGAAGGGATCGCGCAGGCGGGCATAGCGGGCGCCCCAGAACACGTCGCTCGCCGGCATGAACACCTCGGCGCCCGCAGCCTCGGCCTTGGCCACGGCGGCGTCGACATCGCCTGGCGTCGGCAGGTTGATGCTGATCCCGATGCTGGCTCCGCCATGGCCGGCCGGAGCTGCGACATGCCCGCCGAACTCGGGAAATTCGTCGTGCAGCATGATTTCGCTGCCGAACAGCGCGAGATTGGCGTGCATCACCCGCACGCCGTCCTCGGCCATCGCCTTGAAGGTGCACTCAGCGCCGAAGGCCTTCTCGTAGAAGGCGATCGCCTCATTGCCGCCCTTGACGCAGAGATGCGGCTGGATCGGCGGTGGGTTGGGTCCGAAAGCCATGCTCGTTCTCCTTCCGCCCGATGCTTCAGCTTCGGGATCGCTGCGCCTCGAGCAGGTGGATCAGGGAATCGACGATCATCGCGAGGCCGTGCGGGTTGGCCGGCCTGTGGTCGATCCAGGGCCAGGAGCCGACAAGCGTGCCGGCGACGGCGATCAGCTCGATTTGCCCCTCGGCCTCGATTCGCCGAAGCTTCGCGTCGATTCCCAGGCCGAAAATGTTCAGCCCGTGGATCGTGATGTCGGTATAGGGATGATCGCCCGGCTTGCCGTTCGCCATGATCAGCCCACCCGCGTGCCCGAGGCTTCGACGTAACGCTTCACCGCGACCAGGATGGATGACAGCCGCTCCGGCTGCACCGGCTTGTAATCGACCAGCGGCCAATTCCAGACGATGTCGGAGACGAGCCAGCGCAGCTCGGGCGAGCCAGTCGCATGGAGCTGGCGCACCATCTCGTCGATCCCCATGCCGAACAGGTTTTCACCATGGGTGGTGATGTCGGTATAGGGATGATCGCCCGGCCGGCCGTTCGCCATGGCCGCCTCAGAGGTCGAGCACGAGGCGGGCCGGGTCCTCCAGGGCTTCCTTGATGCGGACGAGGAAGGTCACCGCCTCCTTGCCGTCGATGATGCGGTGGTCGTAGCTGACCGCGAGATACATCATCGGGCGGATCTCGATCTTGCCGCCGACGACCATCGGCCGCTCCTGGATCTTGTGCATGCCGAGGATGGCCGATTGCGGCGCGTTCAGGATCGGCGTCGACATCAGCGAGCCGTAGACGCCGCCATTCGAGATGGTGAAGGTGCCGCCCTGCATGTCCTCGATCTTGAGCGAGCCGTCGCGCGCCTTCTTGCCGAGCTCGCCGATGGCCTTCTCGACGCCGGCAATGGAGAGCTGGTCGGCATCGCGCACCACCGGCACGACCAGACCCTTGTCGGTGCCGACCGCGACGGCGACGTGGTAATAGTTCTTGTAGACGATGTCGGTGCCGTCGATCTCGGCATTGACCGAGGGGATCTCCTTCAGCGCCTGGACGCAGGCCTTCACGAAGAAGCCCATGAAGCCGAGCTTCACGCCGTGCTTCTTCTCGAAGACCTCCTTGTACTGGTTGCGCAGCGCCATCACGGCCGACATGTCCACCTCGTTGAAGGTGGTCAGCATGGCGGCGGTGTTCTGCGCCTCCTTCAGCCGGCGCGCGATGGTCTGGCGCAGCTTGGTCATCTTGACGCGTTCTTCGCGCGAGGCGTCGTCCGGCGCCGAGGGGGCGCGGACCTGCACGGGGGCGGCGGGAGCCGAGCCGGCGACGGCCGGCCCGGTCGCGATCGCGGCCAGCATGTCGCCCTTGGTGACGCGGCCATCCTTGCCTGAGGCGTTGACCTTTGCCGGATCGACGCCGCTCTCGGCGGCGAGGCGGCTGACGGCGGGGCCGGAATCGGCCGCCTTGGTCGCGGGCTTGACCGGCGTGTCGCCGGCGACCGCGCCCGCCTTCTTCTGCGCCTCGGCCGAGGTATCCGCGCCGGTCTTGCCGGCGGCCTGGGCCACTGCCGTCTCGTCCTTCTTGGGCTCGGCCTTCTTGTCCTCGGCCTTGGGCGCGCTCGCGGCCGCCTTGCCGTCGCCGGCCGCGATCGAGCCGAGCAGCGCGTTGACGCCGACCGTCTCGCCTTCCTTGGCGACGATCTCGCCGAGCACGCCGGCTGCCGGCGCGTTGACCTCGAGCGTGACCTTGTCGGTCTCGAGCTCGACCAAAGGCTCGTCGGCCTTCACCGCGTCGCCCTGCTTCTTGAACCATTTGCCGATCGTCGCTTCCGAGACGGATTCGCCGAGGGTGGGTACGCGGATTTCGGTCGCCATATCAGGCCTCTTGCTGGTGTCTTTGTCTGGCGTCTTCGGGGCCGTATCTGATCAGGCCGCGAAGGCTTCGTCCATGAAGGCGGCGAGCTGGGCGAGATGCTTGGACATCAGCCCCGTCGCCGTCGCGGCCGAGGCCGGCCGGCCGACATAACGCGGACGCTTCGATTTCGAGCCGGCATGGCCGAGCACCCATTCGAGATAGGGCTCGACGAAGGTCCAGGAGCCCATGTTCTTCGGCTCCTCCTGGCACCAGACGACGTCGGCCGCCTTGAAGCGCGCCAGCTCCTGCGCCAGCGACTTCAGCGGGAACGGGTAAAGCTGCTCGACGCGCATCAGGTAGACGTCGTCGATACCGCGCTTCTCGCGCTCCTCGAGCAGGTCGAAATAGACCTTGCCGGAGCAGAGGATGACGCGCCGGATCTTCGAATCCTTGACCAGCTTGGTCGTGGAGGCGCCGCGCTCGGCATCGTCGTGCAGGACGCGGTGGAAGGTCGAGCCCTCGGCCAGATCCGCCAGATCCGAGACGCAGCGCTTGTGGCGCAGCAGCGATTTCGGCGTCATCAGGATCAGCGGCTTGCGGAAGTCGCGCTTCAGCTGCCGGCGCAGGATGTGGAAATAGCTCGCGGGCGTCGAGCAGTTCGCGACCTGCATGTTGTCCTCGGCGCACATCTGCAGGAAGCGCTCGAGGCGGGCCGAGGAGTGCTCGGGGCCCTGGCCCTCATAGCCGTGCGGCAGCAGGCAGACGAGGCCCGACAGCCTGAGCCATTTGCGCTCGCCGGAGGAGATGAACTGGTCGAACACGACCTGCGCGCCATTGGCGAAATCGCCGAACTGCGCCTCCCACATGGTCAGCGCGTTCGGCTCCGACAGCGTGTAGCCGTATTCGAAGCCGAGCACCGCCTCTTCCGAGAGCATCGAGTTGATGACCTCGTAGCGCGCCTGGCCCTCGCGGATATTGTTGAGCGAGGTGTGGCGGGCCTCGGTCTCCTGGTCGATCAGCACCGAATGACGCTGGCTGAAGGTGCCGCGCTCGCTGTCCTGGCCCGAGAGCCTGACGGGATTGCCGTCGAGCAGCAGCGAGCCGAAGGCGAGCGATTCCGCCGTCGCCCAATCGATGCCCTGGCCGGCTTCGACCGCCTTGCGCCGGTTGTCGAGGAAGCGCTGGATCGTCTTGTGGACGTTGAAGCCGGCCGGCACGGCCGTGATCTTCTCGGTGATCTCCTTCAGCACCGCCTCGGGCACGCCGGTCGCGCCGCGGCGCGGGTCGTCCTCGTCGGCGCGGATCGCCTTCATCCCGGCCCAGCGGCCGTCGAGCCAGTCGGCCTTGTTGGGCTTGAAGGTCTGGCCGGCCTCGAACTCGATCTCGAGCTTGCCCTTCCAGGCCGCGCGCATCTCGTCGAGCTCGCCCGGCTGGATCACGCCCTCGGCCTCGAGCTTCGTGCTGTAGAGCTCGAGCGTCGATTTGTGGCTGCGGATCTTGCGGTACATCAGCGGCTGGGTGAAGCCCGGCTCGTCGCCCTCGTTATGGCCGAAGCGGCGATAGCAGAACATGTCGATGACGACCGGCTTGTGGAATTTCTGCCGGAACTCGATCGCGATCTTGGCGGCGAAGACGACCGCCTCCGGATCGTCGCCATTGACGTGGAAGACCGGCGCCTCGACCATCTTCGCCACATCCGACGGATAGGGCGAGGAGCGCGAATAGCGCGGATAGGTGGTGAAGCCGATCTGGTTGTTGATGATGAAATGCACCGAGCCGCCGGTGCGGTGGCCCTTGAGGCCGGAGAGGCCGAGGCATTCGGCGACCACGCCCTGGCCGGCGAAGGCGGCGTCGCCATGCAGCAGCAGCGGCAGCACCTTGGAACGCTCGACGATGTCGCCGAACTGGTCCTGCTTGGCGCGGACCTTACCGAGCACCACGGGATCGACGATCTCGAGATGCGAGGGGTTCGCGGTCAGCGAGACATGGACGTTGTTGCCGTCGAACTCGCGGTCGCTCGAGGCGCCGAGATGGTATTTGACGTCGCCCGAACCCTCGACGTCGTCGGGCGCGAAGGAGCCGCCCTTGAACTCGTGGAACAGGGCGCGATGCGGCTTGCCGAGCACCTGGGTCAGCACGTTCAGGCGGCCGCGATGGGCCATGCCGAAGACGATGTCGCGCACGCCGAGCGCGCCGCCGCGCTTGATGATCTGCTCCAGCGCCGGGATCAGCGATTCACCGCCGTCGAGGCCGAAGCGCTTGGTGCCGGTGTATTTCAGGTCGAGGAACTTCTCGAAGCCCTCGGCCTCGACGAGCTTGTTCAGGATCGCCTTCTTACCCTCGCGGGTGAAGGCGATCTCCTTGTCCGGACCCTCGATGCGCTCCTGCAGCCATGCCTTCTGCTCCGGATCGGAGATGTGCATGAACTCGACGCCGATCGTGTTGCAATAGGTCCGCTGCAGGATCGCGACCATCTCGCGAACCGTGGCGAACTCCATGCCGAGCACGTTGTCGATGAAGATCTTGCGGTCGAGATCGGCCTCGGCGAAGCCGAAGGCGGCCGGCGACAGCTCCTCGGGATCGGCGACCTGCTCGATGTCGAGCGGATCGAGCTTGGCGTGGAGATGGCCACGCATGCGGTAGGCGCGGATCAGCATGATGGCGCGCACGGAATCGCGCGTCGCCTGCTGGACGTCGGAGGCGCTCAGCGTCGCGCCGGCGGCCTGGGCCTTGCCCTTGAGCTTGTCGGAGACGACCTTCTCGACCACGGCCCAGTTGCCGTCGAGCGCCGAGACGATCTCGCCATTGGCGTGGATCGGCCAGTTCGGCTTCTTCCAGGAGGCACCCTTGGCGTTCTGGACAATGGCCGAGCCCTCGTCCTTCAGCCCGGCGAAGAAGCCCTGCCACTGCTCGTCGACCGAACCGGGGTCGGCCTGATAGCGCGCGTAGAGATCCTCGATATAGGCCGCGTTGCCGCCATAGAGGAAACCCGTCTGCGCGAGAGCCTCGTTGATGTCCTGGCGAGCCATTGTCGTCCTGCCTTCCTAACTCTTTCGCACCGGAACCGCGACCTAACCCCTCCCCCTTGTGGGGAGGGGCAGGGGTGGGGGTCGTCCCGCCTGCTGACCGTTCGAATGGCGATCGCCAAGCGGCACCACCCCCATCCCCAACCCTTCCCCACAAGGGGGAAGGGAGAACACCTCAGCCCTTCAATACTTCGACCAAGGTCTTTCCAAGGCGCGCCGGCGAGGGCGAAACCCGGATGCCGGCGGCTTCCATGGCCGCGATCTTGTCCTCGGCGCCGCCCTTGCCACCGGAGATGATGGCGCCGGCATGGCCCATGCGGCGGCCGGGAGGGGCGGTGCGGCCGGCGATGAAGCCGACCATCGGCTTCTTGCGGCCGCGCTTGGCCTCGTCCTTGATGAACTGCGCCGCGTCCTCCTCGGCCGAGCCGCCGATCTCGCCGATCATCACGATCGACTTGGTCTTCTCGTCGGCCAGGAACATCTCGAGCATGTCGATGAACTCGGTGCCCTTGACCGGGTCGCCGCCGATGCCGACGGCGGTCGTCTGGCCCAGGCCTTC
>JAESGM010000615.1_pt1 | contig 20545 bp, 16 predicted proteins | sample 9269721 | NCBI WGS metagenome assembly JAESGM01 (sample SAMN15720920, study PRJNA650825) | algae metagenome | isolation source: Komarekiella atlantica HA4396-MV6 and co-occurring heterotrophs from... | place: USA: Theobald House, Kauai, HI | collected 2009-07-29 | reverse complement strand
CTTGGGCTCGATCGAGAGGGCGCGCGCGATGCCGACGCGCTGCTTCATGCCGCCCGAAAGCTCGGAGGGCTTCTTCAGCTCCGAACCCTTCAGGCCGACCTTCTCGATGAAGGCCATCGCATGCGCGTTCACCTTCGCCTTCGTCCAGTCGCGGTGCCGGGCCGCGACCGCGTAGGAGACGTTGCCGAGCACGGTTCGCCAGGGCAGCAGCGAATGGCCCTGGAAGATCACGGCGCGGTCGAGCGAGGGCCCCTCGATCGCGCGGCCATCGACGATGGCCGCGCCGTCGTCTGGCGCGTCGAGCCCGTTCAGGATGTTGAGCACCGTGGTCTTGCCGCAGCCGGAATGGCCGATGATGCAGGCGAACTCGCCCTTCCTCATCGAGAACCAGAGATCCTCGAACACCGTCGTCATGCCGCCGCCGGCCTTGGGATAGCGCCGCGCGATCCCCTCGATCGAGACGAATTTGTCGCTTTGGGTCGTCATGGCGCTCAATCCGGATAGGTCACGGCGCGCTGGAAGCGCGCGAGCGTCTGGTCGAGCATCATGCCCATCACGCCGATGACGAAGATCGCGACGATGACATTGGTGATCGAGAGGTTGTTCCACTCGTTCCAGACGAAGTAGCCGATGCCGGTGCCGCCCACGAGCATTTCGGCCGCGACGATGACGAGCCATGCGATGCCGATCGAGATGCGCATGCCGGTCAGGATCGTCGGCGCGGCGGCCGGCAGGATGATGGTGAAGGCGCGCCGGACCGGGCCGACCTCCAGCGTGCGGGCGACGTTGAGCCACTCCTTGCGCACGGCCGAGACGCCGAAGGCGGTGTTCAAAAGCATCGGCCAGACCGAGCAGATGAAGATCACGAAGATCGCCGAAATGCCGGAATCCTTGATCGTGTAGAGCGCGAGCGGCATCCAGGCGAGCGGCGAGATCGGCTTCAAGACCTGGATGAAAGGGTCGAGCGCCTTCGAGATCAGCGGCGACATGCCGATCAGGAAGCCGAGCGGGATCGCCACCATCACCGCCAGCGCGTAGCCGAGCAGCACGCGGCCGAGCGAGTAGGCGAGCTGGATGCCGAGCCCCTTGTCGTTGGGGCCCTTGTCGTAGAACGGGTTGGCGAGATGGCCCCAGAGCGTCTTTCCGACATCGAGCGGGCCGGGCATCGCCGATTTGCCCTGCGTGACCTGCTGGCCCATCAGCTTTGCGTATTCGGGGTCGATATTGGCGGCCGCACCCCCTCCCGACTGGACGGAGATGTGCCATCCGGCCAGGAAGACGAACAGGATCGCCAGCGAAAGCACGACGGCGCGGAGGTTGAGGGAGGTCGTCATGACAGGTCCTGCATCCCACGCGAGCCCTCATCCTGAGGAGCCGCGCAGCGGCGTCTCGAAGGATGCTCAAGATGCCTCCAGAGCGAACTGGAGCATCCTTCGAGACGCGCTCCTGCGGAGCGCTCCTCAGGATGAGGGGTTGGGGTGATACTGCGCATGACGCCACTCACGTCCGCTTGATCGCGAAGCTCTTGATGTAGTCCTCGGGCTTCGTCGAATCGAAGGTCTTGCCCATGACCACGATGGTCTTGGAGCCGCTGGTCGGCGGGGTGAGGCCGACCTCCTTCATCAGCCGGGCCGTGTCGGTCTCGAGGAAGACCTGGTTGGCGACGGTCTTGTAGTCGATGTCGCCCTTGACCTGTCCCCAGCGTTTCATCTGCGTCAGAATCCAGATCGCGAAGCCCTCCCAGGGGAAGGGATCGAAGTCGATGCGCTTGGGGTCGCGCTTGATGTTGCCGAGACCGTCGGCATAGGTGCCGGTCAGCACCTGCTCGACCACGGTGACCGGCTGGTTGAGATAGTTCGCCGGCGCGATCGCCTCGGCGATCTGCTTGCGGTTCTCGGCCTTCGTCGCGAAGGCGGTCGCGTCGATGATCGCCTTGAGCAAGGCGGCATAGGTGTTGGGCGTCTGCGTCACGAACTCGCGCGATGCGGCGAAGGCGCAGCACGGGTGCCCGTCCCAGATTTCCTTCGACAGGATGTGGATGAAGCCGACGCCGTCGAACACCGCGCGCTGGTTGACCGGATCGGGCGCGAGGAAGCCGTCGATGTTGTCGGCGCGTAAGTTTGCGACCATCTCCGGAGGCGGCACCGAGCGGATCTGCACGTCGGTATCGGGGTCGATGCCGTTCTCGGCGAGATAGTAGCGCAGCAGGTAATTGTGCATCGAATAGTCGAAGGGAACGGCGAATTTGAAGCCCTTCCACGACTTCGGATCGCGCCTGTCCTTGTGCTTGGTCGCCAAGGTGATCGCCTGGCCGTTGATGTTCTCGACCGCGGGCATGGTGTAGGGGATCGGGTTCGAGCCGACGCCCATCGAGATCGCCAGCGGCATCGGCGAGAGCATGTGGGCGGCGTCGTATTCCTTGTTGATCGTCTTGTCGCGAACCACGGCCCAGCCGGCGGTCTTGATCACCTCGACATTGAGGCCGTGCTTTGAATAGAAGCCCAGCGGCGCCGCCATGATGATCGGCGTCGCGCAGGTGATCGGGATGAAGCCGACCTTGAGGTCTTTCTTCTCGGGAACCGCCTGGGCGAAGACCTCGGTCGCAAGCCCGATCGGGAAAAGCGAGGAGATCGCGGCAAGCGCGGTCGAGGCGCCGGCGCTCTTCAGGAACAGGCGGCGCGCCTCGTCCTGCGGGAACAGCGCCCGCATCACGGCGTTCTCGACGACGCGGCGGTAACGGCCCTCGTCGGAGGCTGAGGCTTCTACGGCCTCGGCGCGGATCGCGCGCTCGTGCTCGCTCTGGCTTTCGTGCCGGCCGCAGTCGCAGCCGCGGGTGATGCGGCGGGTCCCATCGAACGGGTTCTTGAACAGGGCCATGGCTTCTTGTCCTCCGGGCTGATCGATCGGGCGGCGGAAACTCGAGTGTCCGGTAGCAAGCCCCGGGCCAAGCCCTCCCGGTCTCGCACCTGCGAAGAATCAAAGGCTTGTGAGCGATCGTCCATTGACGAAATCTCGTAAATCACGAAAAATCGTGATCGATTGACGATATCTCGTGATACGGGAGCAACCGTGCTCGCCACCTCGCCCGACCCCGTCTTCGCCGCCGCGCCGGACGCGATGCTGGTCATCGACATCCGTACCGGCGCGGTGCTCGGAGCCAACCATGCCGCCGGCGCGCTGCTGGAGACCGACCTGCCGGCGCTCTGCGGCTCGGGGGTGTTTGCGCTGTTCCCCGACCAGATGGCGGAGCTCACCGTCTTCACCGATGCGGTGCTCGCCAAAGGGGCGTGGTGGACGCGCGGGCTCGTTCCGGCCAATCCGTCGGGCCGCGCCCTGCATCTCGAATGCGCCGGCGTCGTTCTCTCCCGCGAGCCCGCGCTGCTGATGCTGCTGACGCTTTACGATCTCGACGCCCGTCACAAGCGCGAACTCGACGCGGAGGCGCAAGCCTATCAGCGCGGCGGACTGACCGAATGGCTGCGCAGCGAGCGCCTGTTCCAGGACATCGAGCGCGGCAACCAGCTCATCCTGCGCGCCGCCGGCGAAGGCATTTTTGGCGTCAACGCCGAAGGAAAAACAACCTTCGTGAACCCCGCTGCCGAGGCGATGCTCGGCTTCGATTCCGGCGAACTGGTCGGCGGCGACATGCATGCGAGCGTCCACCACCATCGCCCGGACGGCAGCGCCTATCCCCAGCAGGAATGCCCGATCTACGCCGCCTTTCGCGACGGCGCGGTCCACCATGTCGAGAACGAGAAATTCTTCCGCAAGGACGGCTCGGGTTTTTGGGTCGAATACACCTCGACGCCGATCCGCGATCGCGGCCGGCTGGCCGGCGCGGTGATCGTCTTCCGCGACGTCAGCCAGCGCCATGAGGCCGACGAGAGGCTGCGCGCGGCGCTGGCCGAGGTCGACAGCCTGCGCCAGCGGCTGCTGCTCGAGAACGCCTATCTGCAGGAGGAGATGGCGATCGAGCGCAATCATCGCGGCGTGATCGGCGAGTCGGGCGCGATCCGGAAAATCCTGAGCCAGGTCGAGCTGGTCGCCAGGACCGACGCGGCCGTGCTGGTGACGGGTGAATCCGGCACCGGCAAGGAGCTGATCGCCGGCGCGATCCACGAGGCGAGCGAGCGCAACGCGCGGCCGCTGATCCGGGTCAACTGCGCCGCGATCCCGCGCGAGCTCTTCGAGAGCGAGTTCTTCGGCCATGTCCGGGGCGCGTTCACCGGCGCGCTGCGCGACCGGATCGGCCGCTTCGAGCTCGCCGATGGCGGCACGCTCTTCCTCGACGAGGTCGGCGAGATCCCGCTCGAACTGCAGGGCAAGCTGCTGCGCGTGCTGCAGGAAGGCGAGTTCCAGCGCGTCGGCGAGGAGCGCACCCGGCGGGTCGACGTCCGCCTGATCGCCGCGACCAACCGGGATCTCCGCCGCGAGGTGCGCGAGGGCCGCTTCCGCGAGGATCTGTATTTCCGCCTCGACGTCTTCCCGATCCTGTCCGTGCCCCTGCGCGAGCGGCCCGACGACATTCCCGCTCTGGCGCTGCATTTCCTGAAGGGCGCGCAGCGCAAGCTCAAGGTCGAGGGGCTGACGTTGAGCGAGGGCGATATGCGCCGGCTCACCGCCTATGACTGGCCCGGAAATGTCCGCGAACTGCAGAACGTCATCGAGCGCGCCGCGATTTTGGCGCGGCAGGGCAGGCTGTTCATCGACCTGCCGCAGAGCGAGCGGAGCCGGCCGCCGCAGCCCGCTTCGGCGGAGCCCGTCCGTGCCGGCATCCTGACGGAAGGAGCGCGCCGCGAGCGTGACAGGGCCAGCATCGAGGCTGCGCTGGCGGCGGCCGGCGGCAAGGTCAGCGGGCCGGGCGGCGCGGCGGAGATTTTGGGCGTGAGGCCGACGACCTTGGCCTCCCGGATCAAGACATTGGGGATTGGACGCGGGGAACCCCTCTCCCGGAGGGAGAGGGGCAGGGGTGAGGGGAAGGCCCTTTGACCAGCGAAGCGCAGCGCTGACCGCGCGCGCCTGTGGGGGTTCGCCTCATGCGCAGAACGTCCGACCCCTCACCCTGCCCTCTCCCTCCGGGAGAGGGTTCCCCGCGCTTTACGACAAGCGGCGTTTCCACTGAATCACTCGATCCGCACCCCGCTCGCCTTGATGATCGGGGCCCATTTCTCGATTTCGGCGCCGATGAAGCCGCGCAGGCCCGCCGGCTCCAGCAGCGCCGGCGCCGGCACGTCCGCGCCCAGTTCCTGCAGCTTGCCCTTGACGCCGGCATCCGCCAGCGCCGCCTTCAGCGCCTGGTTGAGCTTCGCGACCACGGCCGGCGGCGTATTCTTCGGCGCGAACATCGCGTTCCAGACCGCGACCTTGAAACCCGGCACGCCGCCTTCCGTGCTGGTCGGCACATTGGGCAGGAACACGGCGCGCTCGTCCGAGGCGACCGCGAGCGTGCGGATCGTGCCGGCGCGCTCCTGCGGCGCGACATTGACGGCCTGATCGCAGAGATAGTCGATCTGCCCGGCGACGAGGTCGGTCATGGCCGGACCGGTGCCGCGATAGGGCACGCCGTTGGGCTTGACGCCGAGCACCGTGTTGAACAGCAGGCAGGTGGTGTGGCTGACCGAGCCGATGCCGGCATGGGCGTTGGTCGCGGTCTTCTCATTGGCCTTGAGCCAGGCCACGAACTCCGCCAGCGTCTGGCTCGGATGGGTCTTTCGCACGCTCAGGAAGATTGGGTTGGTGTTGACCAGCCCGACCGGCGCGAAATCCTCGAGCGGCTTGTATTTCAGGTTGGGATTGAGCGAGACGGCGGCCGCATGCGTGCCGGTATGGCCGATCAGGATCGTGTGCCCATCCGGGGCCGAGCCCATGAGCCGCTGGCCCGCAAGCGTGCCCGCCGCGCCGACGGCGTTCTCGATGATCACCGGCTGACCGAGCGTTCGCGCCATATGCTCGCCGACGAGCCGCCCGACGACATCGGTCGGCCCGCCCGCCGCGAACGGGATCAGCATCGTCACCGGCTTGGTCGGAAAGGCCTGCGCCAAAACCTGGCCGGCTCCGGCCCCCATGGCCACGATGGCTGCGACGCCCGCTATGGCGCGCATGATTGCTGGTTTCATTCCGGTTCCTCCCATGGTGCAGCGCAGTCGACTGCGCATGGGCGCCGACCAGTCTCCGCGTCTTGACGGGCGAACCTATTGCGATGCGGCGGCGAAGGCGAATAGAGCAAAGTGCTAGACGATAGGTCGATACCGTCTGGCGGATGCCGGCGGTTTGGCTGCGTCGGATGTCAAAATGACAAATCTGACATTCCGTCACTTTGCCGTGGGCGTGTCGCATTGCGGCATGGGGCCGGTTTCGTTACAGAGCCAGGAACCCTAGAACGATCCCAAAGCGATCAAAGGTCCCCCAGCGGGCCGGCCCTGTCGGAGATTCAATGTGGCAGACGTGAAACCGGCGGCGCGCCCGCTTTCGCCGCATCTGCAGATCTATCGCTGGTCCTGGACCATGGCGATGTCGATCGCCCACCGCGTCACCGGCTCGGCACTGTATTTCGGCACGCTCCTGATCGCGCTCTGGCTGGTCGCGGCCGCCTCGGGTCCGGCGGCTTACGACACCGCGCAGTGGGTCGCGGGCTCGATCCTCGGGCGGCTCGTGCTGTTCGGCTACTCCTTCGCGCTGCTGCACCACATGGTCGGGGGCCTGCGCCATTTCGTCTGGGACATGGGCCATGGTTACGACCCCGACACCCGCATGAACCTTGCGAAATACAGCGTCGTCGTCTCCGGCGGGCTGACGATCCTGGTCTGGATCGTCGCCCTGACCCTGCGCTGAGGAGAAAGCAGATGCAGTCCAACTCCTCGATGCGCACCCCGCTCTCCCGGGTCCGCGGGCTCGGCTCGGCGAAATCCGGCACCGGCCATTTCTGGCTCCAGCGCGTCACGGCCGTCGCCAACGTCGTCCTGACGGTCGTCTTTCTCGGCGTCGTGATCGCGCTGGTCGGCAAGCCCTATTCGGCGGCCGTGGCTGTTCTGTCGCACCCGCTGGTGGCGATCCTGATGCTGCTCTTCACCGTATCTGGCGTGGTCCATATGCGGCTCGGCATGCAGGTCATCATCGAGGACTATGTCCATGGCGAGGGCCTCAAGATCGCCGCCGTGATGGCGAATACCTTCTTCGCGATCGCGATCGGCGCAGCCTGCGCCTTCGCGCTCCTGAAGCTATCGTTTGGAGGCTGATCCGATGGCGATCACCAGAGCCCGCCCGACCGCGACCTATGCCGGTCAGGCCTATCCGATCACCGACCACACCTTCGACGTCGTCGTCGTCGGCGCGGGCGGCGCTGGCTTGCGCGCCACGGTCGGCTGCTCGCAGGCGGGCCTGAAGACCGCCTGCATCACAAAAGTGTTCCCGACGCGCTCGCATACGGTCGCGGCGCAGGGGGGCGTGGCGGCCTCGCTCGGCAATATGGGCAAGGACACCTGGCAGTGGCACATGTACGACACCGTCAAGGGCTCTGACTGGCTCGGCGACCAGGACGCCATCGAATATCTCGTGCGAAACGCGCCCGCCGCCGTCTACGAGCTCGAGCACTGGGGCGTGCCCTTTTCGCGCACGGAGGCGGGAAAAATCTACCAGCGGCCGTTCGGTGGCATGACCACCGAGTTCGGCGAGGGCCCGCCGGCGCAGCGCACCTGCGCGGCGGCCGACCGCACCGGCCACGCCATGCTGCACACGCTCTACGGCCAGGCGCTGCGCTACAACACCGAGTTCTTCATCGAATACTTCGCCATCGACCTGATCATGGACGAGGACGGCGCCTGCCGGGGCGTGATCGCCCTCAAGCTCGATGACGGCACGCTGCACCGCTTCCGCTCGAAGATGGCGATCATGGCGACCGGCGGCTACGGACGCGCCTATTTCTCCGCGACCTCGGCCCATACCTGCACCGGCGACGGCAACGCCATGGTGCTGCGCGCAGGCCTGCCGCTGCAGGACATGGAGTTCGTGCAGTTCCACCCGACCGGCATCTACGGCGCGGGCTGCCTGATCACCGAGGGCGCGCGCGGCGAGGGCGGCTACCTGACCAATTCGGAAGGCGAGCGCTTCATGGAGCGCTACGCGCCTAGCGCCAAGGACCTCGCCTCGCGCGACGTCGTCTCACGCTCGATGACCATGGAGATCAGGGGCGGGCGCGGCGTCGGCAAGAACAAGGACCACATCTACCTGCATCTCGACCATCTCGACCCGAAGATCCTGCACGAGCGCCTGCCGGGCATCTCCGAGAGCGCCAAGATCTTCGCGGGCGTCGACGTGACCCGCGAGCCGATCCCGGTGCTGCCGACGGTGCATTACAACATGGGCGGCATCCCGACGAACTTCCACGGCGAGGTCCTGACCAAGGTCGACGGCAATGCCGACACCGTGGTGCCGGGCCTGATGGCGATCGGCGAGGCGGCCTGCGTCTCCGTTCATGGCGCGAACCGTCTCGGCTCGAACTCGCTGATCGACCTCGTCGTGTTCGGCCGCGCGGCCGGCCTGCGCTGCGCCGAGATCGTGACGCCGGGCGAGAAGCAGCCGGAGCTGCCGAAGGCCTCGGCGGACCTCGCGCTGACGCGGCTCGACCGCTTCCGCAACGCCTCGGGTGGCACGCCGACCGCCGAACTGCGCGGGCGCATGCAGAAGACGATGCAGGACAACTGCGCCGTCTACCGCACCGGCGAGACGCTGGAAGAGGGTCACAGGCTGATCCACCAGGTCTGGGCCGGCATCGAGGACATCGGCACGACCGACCGCTCGCTGGTCTGGAACTCCGACCTGATTGAGACGCTGGAGTTCGACAACCTGATCACGCAGGCGGTCGTCACCATGGATTCAGGCCTGAACCGCCCCGAGAGCCGCGGCGCGCATGCCCGCGAGGACTATCCCGAGCGCGACGACAAGAACTGGATGAAGCACACGCTGGCCTGGGTCGACGACGAGAAGCGCACGGTGACGCTGGATGACCGCCCGGTGCACACCTACACGCTGTCGAACGACATCGAGTACATCAAGCCCAAGGCGCGGGTGTATTGACTGTGGTAATCTCCTTTTTCGGGAGAGCGGTATGGCAATGATCGGACACAATCGTCGGGGCAACAAATCGATGTATGCGATCGTTTTTGATCTGGACACAAACAGCCTGAAGGACGTGTATCCCGGCCCGTCCTGGAACAATGCGTACAAAGAGGTGCGTGATTTCCTAGGGAAAAAGGGTTTTGATTGGCAGCAAGGCAGCACATATTTTGGCAACGATACTGTCGATGCCGTATCTTGCGTGCTGGCGATCCAAGACCTTACCAGCGAGCTTTCTTGGTTTGCGGCCTCCGTTCGAGATATTAGGATGCTTCGAATTGAGGAGAACAACGATCTCATGCCTGCTGTGAATCGTATGGCGGCCAAGGCGAGCAAGGCACACTAAATCCCATGGCCGAATTCAACCTCCCCCAGAACTCCCGTCTCACCGAGGGCAAGGCCTGGCCAAAACCCGCCCGGGCGGCCAAGCTGACCGAGTTCAAGGTCTATCGCTGGAATCCCGACGACAGCGCCAACCCGCGCACCGACACCTATTTCGTCGACCGCGAGGATTGCGGGCCGATGGTTCTCGACGCGCTGATCTGGATCAAGTCGAAGATCGACCCGACGCTGACCTTCCGGCGCTCCTGCCGCGAGGGCATCTGCGGCTCCTGCGCCATGAACATGGACGGCAAGAACGGGCTGGCCTGCACCACTGGCATCGACGAATGCGGAAGCAAGGGCAAGGTCGCGATCTATCCGCTGCCGCATATGCCGGTGATCAAGGACCTCGTGCCGGACCTGACCAATTTCTACGCCCAGCACGCCTCGATCGAGCCCTGGCTCAAGACCACCACGCCCTCGCCCGAGAAGGAATGGGCGCAGGGGAAAGAAGACCGCGAAAAGCTCGACGGGCTCTACGAGTGCATCCTGTGCGCCTGCTGCACCACGTCGTGCCCAAGCTACTGGTGGAACGGCGACCGCTATCTCGGCCCGGCCTCGCTGCTGCAGGCCTATCGCTGGCTGATCGATTCACGCGACGAGGCGACCGGCGAGCGTCTCGACAATCTGGAAGACCCCTTCCGCCTGTATCGCTGCCACACGATCATGAACTGCGCCAATGCCTGCCCGAAGGGGCTGAATCCCGCCAAGGCGATCGCCGAGGTCAAGAAGATGATGGTGGCACGGCAGGTTTGACCGGTGTGTCATCCCGTGCGCGCCGCGGCACGCAAGTGCCGCTGCGCAGACACGGGACCGCGAGTCGGACAAGGCGTTGTCTCGTCCGTTACCAAGAGGCGCTTTCATCGTCGCGCGGTCCCGCATCTGCGCAGCAGCACTGCGTGCCGCAGCGCGTGCGGGATGACAGGGGCCCCTACAGATACCGCTCCGGCCTGAACGGCGTCGGGTCCGCGATCGGCGTCTCGCCGGCCACCAGCGCCGCCAGGATTTCCCCCGTCACCGGCCCGGTCGAGAAGCCGATATGCTGGTTGCCGAAGGCGAGCCAGAGACCCGGATGGCGCGGCGCCTGCCCGATCATCGGCAGGGAATCCGGCAAAGTCGGCCGCGAGCCGCGCCAGGTCGTGGTCTCCACCGGCTCCGTCAGCGCGAAGGCCTCTTTCGCCCGAGGCAGCGCCTCGTCGATCTGGGCATGGTCGTCGGGCGCATCGCGATGCGCGAGTTCGACGCCCGAGGTCAGGCGAAAACCCTTCTCCATCGGGGCCAGCATATAGGCGGCCTCGACATCGAGGAACGGGCGCGAAAGTTTTCGTCCGGCCTCGGCGCGGTAGTGCCGGTGATAGCCGCGCTCGGCGTTCAGCGGGACATCGAGGCCCAGCGGCTTCAGGATATCGGCGCTCCATGGGCCGAGCGCTACGACCGCGATCTCGGCCAGTTGCTCGCCGCCATCCGTCGTCACGCTCCAGCCATCGGCGGTCTTCGCCAGCGCCCCGATGGCCGCCGTCACCACCGTGCCGCCCCTCGCGGAAAACAGCGCCGCATAGGCCTGCACGATCGCCTGCGGCCAATCGACGGAGCCCGAGTCCATCTGCAGCAGCCCGGCCGAGAAGATCGGGTTCAGGTCCGGCTCCAGCGCCGATAGCCCTTGCCGGTCAAAAACCTCGCAGCGCACGCCATGGTCCTCGAACCAGAGCTTCTCGACCAGCGCCTTGTCCGGCCCGGCCTCGTTGCGCCAGAGCTTGAGCGAGCCGGTCTCGCGCAGGCGATGGCGCACGCCGGCCTCGTCCATCAGCGCCTTGTGCAGCGGCAGCGCCTGCGATGTCAGGCTGTCGAGCGCCGCGATCCGGGGCGGCAGGCGCGATGGCCGCGCCTGCGCGAGGAAGCGCAGGATCCAGCCTGGATTGCGCAGCAGATGGCCCCAGCGATAGCGGATCGCCGGATGGTCGTTGCGCAGATAGGCCGGCAGGTTTTGCCAGAGCGAGGGGTTGTTGAGCGGCAGGATCGAGGCGCGGCTGATCACGCCGGCATTGCCATAGGAGGTCTCGGAGCCCGGCTCCTTGCGGTCGATCAGCGTGACCGCAAAGCCACGCCTCTGCAGCGAGAGCGCGCAGGAGACGCCGACCATGCCGGCGCCAAGGACGATCGCCGTGCGGCTCACGCGGGTTCGGCCGTGGCGGGAACCTTGAGCCAGTGGTCGAGAAAGCCGTCGAGCCAGCTCCGGATCGCCGGATCGTAGCGATACCAGCCCTCCAGATGCATGTGGCGCAGCTGCGCGCCCGGCATCAGCGTGCGCTCATGGCCGCGGATCGACCAGCGGCACATCATCGCCGGCGTCACCTCGGGGTGGAACTGGATGCCGTAGAGCTTGCTTCCGGCGCGGATCGCCTGCACCGGGAAATCCTCGCCCGTCGCCAGGCATTCCGCGCCGCTCGGGCAGTCGAAGCCGTCGCGGTGCCATTGATAGACGGTGCCGGGCCAGGCGAAACCGGCCTCGGCCGCGTGACGGCTGCCGGAATCGGTCAGATCGAGCGGGTAATAGCCGACCTCGGCCCGGCCCTCGCCATGGGTGTAGACCCGCGCGCCGAGATGCTTGGCCATCATCTGCGCGCCGAGGCAGATGCCGAGAAAGGGCGCGTCCTCTCTCAGGCAGGTGCCGATCCAGTCGATCTCGGTCTTGACGAAATCGTCGGGGTCGTTGGCGCCCATCGGCCCGCCGAAGATCACCGCGCCGGCATGCCCGGCCATCGTCTCGGGCAGCGGGTCGCCATAGCGCGGCTTGCGGATGTCGAGGCCATGGCCGCGCGCCTGCAGCAGCCGGCCGACCCGGCCGGCCGTCGAGTGCTCCTGATGCAGCACGATCAGCACCGGCTTCAGCGGAGCCGGCTTCCGGCGGGTCAGGGAGGGAGCGCCGATCCTGCGCGCGCCGATCTTGCGGGCGTTGCGGAAACGAAAGGTCTGGTCGTTCATCACGGGCTTCGGGTTCATCCGCCGGCCGGCGCATCATCCGGGGTGTCGGGAAGACGTATGGCCTCAGAATGCGGTCGCCATGGGGCTCCCGCAAGCAATTTATGCGCCACTCACGCATGGCACGGGCGTCGAAATCGCATAGGCGAATGGTTTCGCGTCGTGACGGGCGGCCGCTCCCGACATTGCCGGAAACAATCGCGCGCTTGACGCAAGGCCAGCTTTCCGGCATGAGAATGAACGTTCATTCTCATGCCGGATCGCAGCATTGCCGCCTCATCTCGCCGTCAAGCCCGACAGCGCGCCCACCGAGCGCCAGACCCGCATCCTCGATGCGGCCGAGAGCGTCTTCGCGCGCGCCGGCTTCCATGCGGCGACCATGAACGACGTCGCGGCCGAGGCCGGGATGAGCCCGGGCAACCTTTACCGCTATTTCGCGTCCAAGGACGCCATCATCGCCGCCATGGCCGAGCGCGACCGCAGCCAGATCGCCGAGGATTTCGCCGGTCTCGATCCGGCCCGAGGCGCGCTGCTCGACCAGCTCGAGGCGCTCGGCCGCCGCCACCTCGTCGAGGAGCCGCGCGAGAAGGCGATCATCTGCCTGCAGATCTGGGCGGAAGCCGCGCGCAACCCCGCCATGGCGAAGATGTGCGCCGCGATCGACGGCACGGTGCTCGGAGGGCTGGCGCAGGCGATCGCCGGGGCCAAGGCCAGCGGCGAGTTGCCGGCCGATCTCGACGACGCGCGTTACCTGCAGGCCGTCTTCATGATGGCGGACGGCTTCTTCTGCCGGCGCGCCACCGACCCCTCCTTCGACGCCGCCATGGCGGCGCAGACGCTGTTCACCGCCATGCGCGGCCTCGCGCATCTGCTTCTGCTTCCCTCCGACAGGTCCGCGTCATGACTGTCCTCGCCATCCTTCGCGCCGCCCTGCTGGCCTGCGCGCTCCTGCCGGTCGCCGGCGCGCAGGCGCAGACTCCGGCGCCCGCTGCGAGCCAAAGCCCGGCTTCGGCCGGCCCCTCCGTCACCGTGACCGCCGCGAAGACGACCGAGATCGTGCAGAGCGTCGTCGTCTCCGGCTCGATGGTGGCGCGCGACGAGGTGCTTGTCTCGCCCGAGGTCGACGGGCTGCAGATCGTCGAGCTTCTGGCGGAGGAGGGCGACAAGGTCGCGGCCGGTCAGGTGCTGGCGCGGCTGTCGCGCACCACGCTCGATGTGCAGAAGGCGCAGAACGACGCCCAGATCGCCCGGGCCGAGGCCGTGATCGCCCAGTCCAACGCCCAGATCGTCGAGGCGCAGGCCAATCTCGTCGCCGCCAACAACAATTTCGACCGCACCAAGCAGCTTCGCGCCAGCGGGAACGTCTCCAACGAGACCTTCGATCAGCGCGACGCGGCTGCGCGGGCGGCCGAGGCCAAGCTGAACTCGTCGCGGCAGGCGCTGGCGATCGCCAATGCCGATCTCGCGCTGGCGAGGGCGCAAGGGCGCGACATCGCGGTGAAGCTCGCCCGCACGCAGATCAAGGCGCCCGCCGCCGGCACGATCAGCCGCCGCAATGCGAAACTCGGCGCCACAGCCGCGATGGCCGCCGCCGAGCCGCTGTTCCGCATCATCGCCGATGGCGCGATCGAGCTGGAGGCGGAGGTCGCCGAGGTGGAACTGCCGGGGCTCAAGGTCGGACAGCGCGTCAGCGTGCTGCAGGCCGGCAGCACGGTTCCGCTCGAAGGGTCGATCCGCCTGATCTCGCCGGAGGTGGACAAAGCCTCCCGGCTCGGGCGGCTGCGCGTCTCGTTGAAGGGCGACCAGCCTGTCTCCATCGGCGCGTTCGCGCGCGGCGTCATCGAGACCGGGCGCAAGCGGGCGGTGACGCTGCCGCTCTCGGCCATCACCTATGCGCGCTCGGGCCCGACCGTGCAGAGCGTCAAGGACGGCAAGGTCACGACGAAGCAGGTCCAGCTCGGGCTGGCCGGCGACGGCCGGGCCGAGATCGTCTCCGGCGTCGTCGACGGCGAGACCGTGGTGGCGCGCGCCGGCACCTTCGTGCGCGACGGCGACATGATCACGCCGATCGCGACGAACTGACGGAGCTGAGCCTTGAACTTCAACTTCTCCGCCTGGTCGATCCGGAAGCCCGTTCCCGCGATCCTGCTCTTCGTCGTGCTCTGCGTGCTCGGCCTGATGTCGTTCTCGAAGCTGCCGGTGACGCGCTTCCCCAATATCGACGTGCCGCTGGTCTCCGTCACCGTTACGCAGTCGGGCGCGGCCCCGGCCGAACTCGAAAGTCAGATCAGCAAGCGCGTCGAGGATGCGGTCGCCAACATCACCGGCGTCAAGCATGTGATCTCGACCCTGACCGACGGACAGTCGCAGACGGTCATCGAGTTCCGGCTCGAGATCAATACCGACCGCGCCGTCAACGACGTCAAGGACGCCATCGCCAAGATCAGGGCCGACCTGCCGCGCACCATCGACGAGCCGATCATCCAGCGCATCGATGTCGAGGGCCAGTCGATCATCACCTATGGCGCGGCCTCGCCGGGCATGACGCTGGAGCAGCTCTCCTGGCATGTCGACGACATCGTCGCGCGCGAATTGCAGGGGCTGAAGGGCGTCGGCCGGATCGACCGTTATGGCGGCGTCGACCGCGAGATCCGCATCTCGCTCGACCCCGACCGTCTGCTGGCGCTCGGCATCACGGCCGGCGAGGTCAACCGCCAGATCCGCGCCACCAATGTCGACCTCGCCGGCGGGCGCGGCGAGATCGGCGGGCAGGAACAGGCGATCCGGACGCTGGCGGGGGCGCGCAGCGTCGCAGACCTCGCCGACACCAAGATCTCGCTGACCGGCGGCCGCGAGGTGCGCCTGAAGGAACTCGGCCGCGTCGAGGATTCGAACTCCGAGCCGCGCTCCTTCGGCCGGCTCGACAAGTCCCCCGTCGTCACCTTCGCGGTGTTCCGCTCAAAGGGATCGAGCGAGCTCTCGGTCAAGGACGTCGTCGCCGCCCGCGTCGCCGAACTCAACCAGCGCTATCCCGACATCGTGCTCAAGCCGATCGACGACGCCGTCGCCTACACCTACGGCAACTACAAGGCGGCGATGACGACGCTGCTGGAGGGCGCGGGGCTCGCCGTGCTCGTCGTCTTCCTGTTCCTGAAGAACTGGCGCGCCACGCTCATCACCGCCATCGCCCTGCCGCTCTCGGCGATCCCAACCTTCTGGGCGATGGAGCTGATGGGCTTTTCGCTCAACCTCGTCAGCCTGCTCGGCATCACGCTCGTCACCGGCATTCTCGTGGACGACGCCATCGTCGAGATCGAGAACATCGTCCGGCACATGCGCATGGGCAAATCGCCCTACCGCGCCGCAATGGAGGCTGCCGACGAGATCGGGCTGGCCGTCATCGCGATCACGCTGACGATCGTGGCGATCTTCGCGCCGGTCTCCTTCATGAGCGGCGTGGCGGGTCAGTATTTCCGCCAGTTCGGCCTGACGGTCGCGGTCGCGGTGCTGTTCTCGCTGCTCGTCGCGCGTCTCATTACGCCAATGATGGCGGCCTATCTGATGAAACCGGTGAAGCACCAGGACCCGAAGGACGGGTTCGTGATGGGCGCCTATGTCGGGCTGCTCAAGGGCTCGCTGGCGCGGCTGCGCATCCCCTTCATGCCGCGTCTCGACGGCACGGGCCGCTGGCGCAAGCTGCCGCTCAACATGGCCTATGTCACGCTGCTGGTCGGCTTCGGCTTCCTCTTCGGCTCGATCCAGGCCACGGCCCTGCTGCCGACCGGCTTCATCCCCGACGAGGACACCGGCCGCGTCGTGGCCTCGGTCGAGCTGCCGCCGGGCTCGACGCTGGAGGACACCCGCGTCACCACCGACAGGATCGTCGACGCCCTGCGCGAGATTCCGCAGGTGACCCAGGTCTTCGTGCTCGGCGGCACCTCGCCGACCGGCCAGCGCGAGGTGCGCCGCGCCGCCGTGACGATCAAGCTCCTGCCCAAGAGCGAGCGCGCGGAGCGCCAGAAGGACCTCAAGGCCGTGATCGCGCAGAAGCTCGCGAGCGTGCCGGATGTCCGCGCCTGGTATGTCAACGAGCGCGGCGAGCGCGAGATGGCCTTCTCGATCCTCTCCAGGGACGGGGCGGCGCTTGACGAGGCGGTCGCCCGCATCGAGAGCCGGATGCGCAAGGTCGACGGCTATCTCAACGTCGCGACCTCGGGCTCGCTGTCGCGGCCGGAACTGCGGGTCACGCCACGGCTGGAGGAGGCCGCCAGCCTCGGCGTCACGCCCGAGGCGATCTCGGAGGCGGTGCGCGTCGCGACCATCGGCGATGTCGGCGCGAACCTCGCCAAGTTCAATGCCGGCGACCGGCTGGTGCCGATCCGCGTCCAGCTCGACGAGGCGGCCCGCACCGACATCCGCAATGTCGCGGCGCTCCGCGTCACCAACACGGCCGGCGTCTCCGTGCCGCTGACGGCGGTGGCGACCATCGGCTTCGGCGAGGGGCCGTCCTCGATCGACCGTTACGACCGCACGAGGCGCGCGCAGATCGGCGCCGACCTCAAGCGTGGCTTCGAGCTCGGCACGGCGCAGGAGACCTTCAACCAGATCGTCAAGGAGGTCGGTCTGCCCGAGGGCGTCCGCATCGCCGCGACCGGCGACGCCGAAATCCAGGGAGAGGTGGTGCAGGGCTTCATCACCGCCATGGGCACCGGGCTGATGCTGGTGCTGGCGGTGCTGATCCTGCTCTTCGGCTCGGTCTTCCAGCCGATCACGATCCTGCTCTCTTTGCCCCTGTCGTTCGGCGGCGTCGTCATCGCGCTGCTGGCCGCCGACAAGCCGGTCTCGATGCCGGTCTATATCGGGCTTTTGATGCTGATGGGCATCGTCACCAAGAACGCGATCATGCTGGTCGATTTCGCGGTGGAGGAGGAGGCGCGCGGCAAGGACCGCTTCACCGCGCTGATCGAGGCCGGCCGCAAGCGGGCGCGGCCGATCGTGATGACCACCATCGCCATGGCGGCGGGCATGGCCCCGTCCGCCTACGGCGTCGGCGACGGCGGCGAGTTCCGCGCCCCGATGGCGATCGCGGTGATCGGCGGGCTGATCGTCTCGACCGTGCTCTCGCTCGTCTTCGTGCCGAGCTTCTACACGGTGATGGACGACCTGCAGCGGCTGGTGAGCTGGATGTTCGGGCGGTTCTTCAGCAAGCCCGAGGACGAGAGCCTGTGGGAGCACATCGACGAGCATTCGCCGGGGCAGGCGGAGGCGGCGCGGGTGGAGGCGGGGCAGATGAAGCTGCCGCTGCCGCCGCCGAGGCTGGCGGCGGAGTGAGGGGGGATCGAGTCGATCAGCGTTAACGCTTCCCTAACTCCAGAGAATGCACTATATGTTCTCTTTATGTTCCAAGGCGACAAAATGGCTGGATCGACAACGATCGAATGGACAGACGCGACGTGGAACCCTGTGACAGGTTGCACCAAAATTAGCGCGGGCTGTGACAACTGCTATGCTGAACGCTTCTCCGAGCGTTTCCGTGGCGTCCGCGGCCATCCGTTTGAGCACGGATTTGATCTCATCTTACGTCCGGAGCGTCTTCTTCAACCGCTGGCGTGGAAATCGCCAAAGATGATTTTTGTGAATTCGATGAGTGATTTATTCCACAAGGGAGTTCCATTCTCCTTTGTGGACAAGGTCTTTGATACAATGGAGCAGGCTGACTGGCACAAATTCCAAATCCTAACGAAGCGCAGTTCACGAATGCGCGACTATGTCAACAACCGTTACGGCATAGATGCAGCACCGCCAAATATATGGCTAGGTACTTCCATTGAAGACGGAACTAAGAAATCACGTATCCGTCACATGCAGCAGATGAACGGATCAATCCGCTTCTTGTCTGTCGAACCATTGATCGGAATGGTAGGACGCCTTAATCTCGGTGGCATCGATTGGGTGATCGTTGGCGGTGAAAGTGGACCGCGAGCAAGACCAATGCATCCTGACTGGGTAAGAGAAATTCGCGACCAATGCACAGAGGCCGGAGTTGCCTTTTTCTTCAAGCAGTGGGGGGGCGTAAGGCCAAAAAGCGGCGGAAGAATACTGGATGGCGAGGAATGGAGTCAGTTGCCTAATCTAACACATGAACTCGCTCCAATTTCTGTCGAATAATTCACGGTGAGGGCTCGATGGACGACGCATATTTCCTTCGAGAGCAAACTGCAGCGAAACATTTTATACTCCGAAATTACCTACAAGAGCTGACCTTGATAACCTTACAGGGATCATTTTCGGCCCTGACCTATGTGGATGGCTTTTCGGGGCCATGGCTGTCCAAGAAAGCCGATTTTTCCGACACCTCGTTTATGATTGCCATTCGTGTCTTGAAAGATGCGCAGTGGCAGCTCAAAGCCAAAGGCCTCAATCCGTTAATAAAATGCTTCTTCGTGGAGAAGGAAGCTGCAGCGTTTGCGCAACTCCAGACAGCCGTGATGGCCCATCACGATCCCGCGCATGGCTTCCATGTTGAGGTCTATCGAGGACGATTCGAGGATTCGATCCCATCTATCATGCGATTTGCTCAGGGCATGACTCTAACGTTTATCGACCCGACCGGATGGACGGAGTATGCGTTCGACAAAATCGGGCCTTTGCTCAAGCGCCCCATCAGCGAAGTGCTCGTAAATTTTATGTACGACCATATTAGCCGCTTTACCTCATGGGATGACAAAGCCATTACTGAATCCTTCAATGGTATCCTTCGCCCTGGATGGCGGGACAGGATAGAAAAGGAACTTCCTCCTGGCGAAGCGGCCGAACTATTGTTCAGGAAAGAGTTCAAGGATGCGGGTTGCTTTGACCGCGTTGTTTCGACGCCGATTAAGAAGTCATCAGATCGGACTCACTTCTGCATCACATACGGCACGCGGCATCCGAAGGGACTGGAGGTGTATCGTGGGATCGAATATCGCGCGCTGCGTGATCATGAGTTTCGGAGGCTAGAGTCGAAGTTAATGAAGACCCAAGCTGCGGGTCAGAGTTCTCTTTTTGGTGCGGCGGACCTCAATCCTGCTCATTCGGTCGACGTCCAGTATGCAGCCGATCGAGAGGCAGCAGCCACGTGGCTCGAAAAGCGGTTGAGGCAGAAGGGGGAGCATGAGCTTTTTAAAGATTTGTGGCCTGAGATGATTGAAATTTTTGTGCTCCGAAAGACAGATGCGAAAGATGTCTGCGTTGAGCTAGCCAAGCGAGGCGTAATCAAGCCGACCTGGAAAAATCGAAGCGCCAGAGCCCAAAAACCTGACGAGTCTGATCTCATCACGCTTCGATCTGTCGGCGCATAGCCCGACCTGCGCTGTGGGTGATGCGCACCGATCCAGACGCGGTCACCAAGTTACTACGTGCCACACCCAAACCCCCGACCGGCTCCCGCCGCGGGGCGTCTCGCATTCCACAACCCGAAGGGGGTGCGCGGAGCCGGTGGCGGCGCAGGCTTTTGCCGCGCGCCGATGTCGAGTGTCGATGTCGAGGTGTCGATCGCGGCCAGGACTGGCCGCCACCGGACTCCGCGCGCGGTTCTCTTCAGGCCGGTTCCAGCGGGCGCGGCGGCTTCGCCAAAGCCGTCGCGCTCGCGGACCCTCCATGGTTCCGGGCTGCATCGGCCCTTCGCCATGGACACCGCTCTTCCGCCCGCCCGCACGACGCCTCGCGAGAGCCCCTGGCCGGGTGGAACGGGAGGCTTATGGCACAGGTTTTTGGGGGTGGGGATTTGGCGCGCGGGCTTGCCCATGGGGATTGGCGCTGGAGCCGCGCCTCATCGAGCTGGCTCGGAAGCCCGACGCGGAACCCTCTCCCGGAGGGAGAGGGCAGGGTGAGGGGTCGGACGTTGTCCGCATGAGACGAGACCTCTCCGCTGTATGTGGTCAGGTCGGCGTCTCAATGGTCAAAGGGCCGTCACCTTGTAACTCTCATCTCGCCTCATCTGCTATACCAGCGGTTGCGGTGGCAGGCGGAGGACCGAAGCGCCTCAGGGACGCCAAGCCCGTGGGTGAGCCTGGGTCTTCGCCTGCCGATCCAT
>JAESGM010000614.1_pt1 | contig 20613 bp, 16 predicted proteins | sample 9269721 | NCBI WGS metagenome assembly JAESGM01 (sample SAMN15720920, study PRJNA650825) | algae metagenome | isolation source: Komarekiella atlantica HA4396-MV6 and co-occurring heterotrophs from... | place: USA: Theobald House, Kauai, HI | collected 2009-07-29 | reverse complement strand
GCCGAGGTCACGAAGATGACGGCCGAGGTGGGCAGGTTGAGCTGATTGAGATAGGCGCCCACAAGCGCGTTCCCGGTCGACGTCGGCATCCGACGGCCGTCGGCTTCCAGATAGGCTGCATGAAAGCCCACGCGTCCATTCGGCGACAAGAAGCGAGGGGTGCCGGCGAGCCAAGCGAGCGCGCAGGCTGAGGCGCACTGGAAGCCTTCCGGGACGACCGTCGTGAAGCCCTTGATGCGAATGGCCTTGCCGATCTCGAGCCCCGGCAGGAGAAGCCCACCATTGCTGTTCAGGAGCACGACGGCCGACGAGTGCGCGAGCGCCACGTTCGCGAACGCCTTGTCGTCGCCGCTCTCCAGGTCACCGCGTACGAGGATGATCGCCGGGCCGCCATTCGTTCCGGGGATTGCCGAGATATCGGCTGCATGCGCCGCCGGGGCGGAGAGACCAACGATGGCCACCGCCAAGCTACACACCCACTCTCGCAACGCACGCATATCGCCCCACCCGACGTTCGGTTGTCCCGAAACTGACCGCAATCTGCACAGAAAAACGCGAGCGGGAAAAGGACGATGCCTTTTCGTGGTTAGGGTCGGTCGGAACCTCGTGTCGCCCCGTTCTATTGCTTGAAGCAATTCTCCCGATGCCATTGCAGGAAGCGCGGGTGAGGGCGCTCGTGCGGATTGGGCGGCGCAAATGCCCGTCCGGTCCTGTTGACGAAGCTGCGGATGCCGTCCGGGTCGTTGGCCTGACGTGAGACGAGGATGTCGAGGTTGTCGGAGAGGGCGATCAGGCCGCGATCGAACATCCAGTGGGCGGTTCCGGAAAGCGCGATGCCGTTGTTGACGATGTCCGGGCCACTCGCCTCGACGGGCCGAATGTGTGCGGCATCGACTTCGGCACGACCGCCTCCGTTGATCAGCTTGAGCCCGGTGATGGCACAGCGCTCATCGTAAGCACGGAGGACCACGCGCCGGAACACGCGATCCCGGACGACCCGATTGGTGACGATGGCCAACCGTTCGCGCTCTTGTTCGAAGAGGAATGGCGCCTGGGTCTCGGCGAACCCGGTGCCAGTAGCTGGCTGGTCCAGCCTGGGCAGCAAGGCGTTATGTTCATCCAGACCGAGGGCCAGGATGCGATCGAAGTCAGCGGGCGAAATCGGCCGAACCGCGGCCTGCGCGCGGCCGGAGATGCGTCCGTCCTCGTTCAGGACGCCTCGTTCCACCAGCACTCCAGCGGCATCTGCGAACGGCACCGGCCGGGCGAAGTCGAGATAGCTGCCCGGCTCGATGATCGCGACATACATGTCAGCGGCGGCTGGGTCTGGGATGACCTGCTGAACCCGCGCGATCGCGTAATAGCCACGAGTGCCCTTCAGCTTTCGAGGTTCGTAATAGATGATCCAGTCGCCGATGCAGGCCTGCACGCGACCGAGATACGGGCGCGGGAACTGATAGCGCTCAGCCGGGCTATCGTCATAGATCGAATCGGGACGGTGGATGAAGACGCCGAAGGCCATTGCGGCATCATAGGGGCGTCAGCCGTTCCGCCCAGTCCCCGAATCGTCGAAAGTGGCGGCTTCCGTCATGGGCCTTCCCCGAAGCCGCCATGGCCGCTCGGTCGAAGTCGACGAGCGGCCCGGCTCTAAGCCGCTTCCCATACCTGATTCAGGATCTTCGCCGCCAGGGCCGCCTTGTCCTGCGGGAGGAAGCGCCCGTAATGGTTCTGGACCATCTCCGGAGTGTCCTGGATGGCGTAGCTGGCCTGCTCATACGAGCCTGTCTGCTTGAGAATATGCGTCGCCAGCACGTCCCGAACGTTATGTGGACCATGGGGGAGCAAGCCCGGGATTGCTCCTCGCCCGGTGAAGGGATTGAAGATGCCGTAACGCTGGATCGTCAATCTCCAGGCTTCGTAGAACGTGGTCTGATCGTAAGCGGGATCGGTGCTCGTCTGCTTCACCGTCTTCACGAAGAACGTCCCCGGGTCGTCCGCGCCGGAAAGCAGGACCTTCCGATGCCGGGTAATGTACGTCTCGATATGCTCGTAGAGGCCGCCAAGATCGGGCAGCACCAGCCGGAATGGCTTGCTGCCGAAATATGACGAGTTCGCGTTCTTGAATGCGACGGAAGGGATGAGGACTTCCCAGCCTCCGTCCCTGTCGCTCCAGCGCAATTCCCCGCGTTTCGTGTCCTCGAGCTGACGTTCCGACCGAGGAAAGTGCCCTCGCGGGCAGACCATGAGCTGCCGTAGGTTCTTTTGCCGCAATCCGAGGTGCAGGCCGAGGCGCAGCAACAGGAAGGCCCGCACGGCCTCGGCGGCGCCGCGCGGATAGCGGTTCGGATCGGGTGTCCGCTTCAGGATCTCTTCGGTGATCTTGCGATACTCACCGACCGGGCTGGGCGCCTCGAGAACCGGCATGATCGGCTCGAACGGATCGCGGTGGACCCGCGCCACGCGTTGGATCTCCTTCGCGCGTCCGGTCGCGTGCTTGTAGAAGGCGTCGCAGGCGCCGTCCCAGTCGGATCGCGCGCGCTCGATCTCGTCGGTCGAAACGAGGCCCGGAATGGGGCGGACCCGCTGAACGAGTTGGCGATGCTGCCGGAGCCAGCCGGTCTCCTGGCGCGTCATGGCGAGCGCGATGCGAAGCATGTCGACCTCCCAGGCGGTATAGAAGCCGCGCCGCCGTTCCCGCCATTGGACGTACCAGTCCCAGATGCCCGGGAAGACAAGGAGGCCGAGCGTGAGATGCTCGAGCGGAACGCCGTAGCCACGCACGACGCCGTTGGGCGACGCCGCCAGCGCTCCGAGCATGAGCCCGAGATGCTCGATCTTCTGCGACGTCGTTTCCTCACCCCAGACGCCGTTGCGCTGGAGCCCGAGGGCGGTCAGCGTCGATGTTTTGAAACGCACGAGGCCTGCCATTTCCATGGTGAGGTCGGGCGGTGCGTCGACGACGCCCGACAGCAGATCCGGATCGGTCAGCGGCAACGCCTCGTCCCGGGTACTGCCGTGGCCGGGATCGTGGATGGAATCGGGGCGGCCATATGCGACACCGGGGAACCGGATCGCATAGCGTTGCTTGGCCGCCGCGGCCTGGAACCGCCGATAGTCGGTCGCGCCGCTGATGATGACGCGCCGGACCCACTCGACAATTTTCTCCTGTTCCACGTGCGGCAGTGAATTGAAGTTGTCCGGAAGATGCCAGGTTAGACGTCGGCGCTCGGACGGGCTGATATCTGCCAGCTCGTGCCCTCTCGTCGCCCGACCCTGGTGAGGCAACTTCGCCCGGAAGTATCCGTCCGGCAGACGATAACGGCGCTCGATGCGTTGCAGGATTGCCATGCTGTCGGTGCTCGCGGGTGATCGCGTTCCCTGAACCCAGCTTCGGATGGTCTTGATGTCGAAGCTTTCCCCGGCGTCGACGATGGCGCGGTGGAGGTGCCAGTATGTTTCACCATGGCGCTGCATGTGCAGCATCAATGCCTCACGAAAGCTGGTCGGATCCTCCCAGCGATCGTCGAGGGCCTTGGGGAAATCGACGACGACCTTCGGCTTCACGCCCCGCTTCCGGCTTGGACGAAGTCTATCCACGGCCTCGCCGGTATCGTTCGCCGCGAACAGGTCGGCCTGAAGGCGTGCGCGACGGACGGTGGAGGAACGCGGCTTCTGTAAGCGCACTTCGCCGGCGGCGACACCGCCCTGGATGGCAAAGCGCGGTCGAGCCTCTCTCGCCGCCGCAGCGTCTAAAGCCCGGACGATCGCATCTAGAGCAGGGCGGACCTCCTCCTTGATGGCTGTCAGGCGCAGATGGTCGATGCCGCAGTTATATGCGATGGTCCGCCAATCGATGCCGCGGCCCCGGGTCGGCGGGTATTCGCGACGTGAGATGAGATAGACGAGATAGGACTGAACCCGCTCAGTGTCGGCGTGGAGGAATGGGGTCAATCGCTTTCGGCAGAAGTCCGCGATTTTCGTGGCGAGCAGGCGGGAATTCGGGTCGGTAGGCATAGGCGGTCGAACAGTCGGTTGTTTGAGGAGGCCGCGCTGTTAGTCCGATTCGACCTGTGCAGCTTCTCAAACCGATTGAGCCACTAACTCGGCCTCGGCCGGGGGGCTGCGCGTTGCCGACGTCGTCGGTCCGAGGCGCTTCATACCTTGACGCCCGTGTATTCCTCGATCTGCTTCTTGATCAGGCCCTTACCGATCTCCTTGAGCGTCTCCAGGCTCCAGCTCCTGACCGCTTCGGCGCCCTGCTTGGTCTTCGCCCAGACCTCGGGATCGCGGATCGCATCCAGGAAATCATGGCCGGCCCAGGTCAGGCGCACCGGGACGTGATGGGTGAAATCGTCCTCGTCGTCGGGGACCTCGTGCGCGTCGATCAGCCCGCCCTCCTTTAGAAGGCGCAAATGTCCCTGGAACAGGGCAGGGGACCATTCACCCCTGTCGAGCGACACATCCTCGTCCGTTCCGTCGTCGAGCCGTTCTATTCCGAGCAACTGGTCGCGGATCAAGTCCATGTCGCGCTTCATCTCGGTTCTCCCTGAATATCAGCTCGTCTCGAACCCGTCCCGTCCCGCGCGGCGGCACCCCCGGCACGGCGGCGCTTGTCGGGCCTGGGCGCGTCGATCGTGTCGAGCGCATCGAATAGCGAGCGCGTGAACTTGTCCGATTGCCGTTGCAGGTCGCCCTCGTCGTTCGCCAGGGCATAGGCACCGGCCGCGATTGATATGACCGCCACCAGCCAGCCGCCGCCGACCACGAAGAACGCTGTCAGGCCCGATGCCGCCCCCACGATTGCGGACCCGACCGCATAGGAACGCAGGGCCAGCAGGTTCCGCCGGAACCCGTAGGACAGGTTGTCCTCGAAGAGCAGGGGGAAGGCCTTGGATTCGCGGGTCCGGTTGCGCAGCCAGGCGCTCGCCCGCTCATAGCAATGATCCGCCTCGACCGGGTCGGTCGTTTCCTCTTCGGGCGAAGGCAGATGCAGTTGCGGGTTCGCCCGGCGTAGCCTCTTATGCAGATCGCGCTTCTGACGAGTGCCGAGGCCGGGATGGCGGTGCCGCAGGAACACCACTGAGGGTCGTCCACCCCACCCGCGCCACAGACGTGCTTCCAGACGACCGCCGAGACCGCGCGACAGTTGAGCCAGCATGAAGGATAGCGCCGCCGCCACCGCTCCCGAGGTCACCACTCGCAAGGTCCATCCCGTGGGCCCCTTGGCGGCAAAGGTCTCGGGGGGCAACCAGGGCAGGAGCGACAGCACGAGCGGCACGACGACGAACGCCGCCGGCAGCACGCGGGCGCACAGGCTGTAGCGATCGAACTTCACGACGCCTCCTTCGATCCGCCCGACGGATCCGTCCAGGCGCCGGACCCGATCGTGGCCTCCGCGGTCAGATGCCGGTAACCGCCGGGAGTGTGGATGAGCAGCAGCACGGGCAGGATCTGTGCGGTCGCGAGTTGCAAGGCCGTCCGGACATCGATCGCGGAGGGGCCGCTCGTCACCAGGTGGTTGTGCCAGGTGCCGAGCGGATGAAGGCTGCCGCCTGACTCGGTGACGATGCGGCCGATTGCTCCTGCGAGACCATCGGTGCCGAGTACGAACTCGGACGCGGAGAATCGGCTGTCCGGCGGCGCCGGTAGACAATCGACGACGTGAAAGGTTTCCGAGACGTCCGAAAAGCGTCCGATCAGCACACCGCCCGTCTCCTTGCCCGGCCTGGCCGCGACCGCGTCCCGGATGATCCCGTCGACGCGCGGTGAAATCCGGGCGCTCGGCGCGCCGGGCGCTCCGGCCTCGACCGCGATCCAGGGTGGGGCAGGGTGCCGCCGCCAGACTTGGCCGAGGCCGTCCTCCGCCGCAAGCCCGAGCAGCAGTTCGCCTCCCTCGGTCGGCAGTCCCGCTGAATGCAATCGGGCGAGCTCTCCCGCCATCGGAGCCGTTAGCGCCGAGAGCGTCGAGTCCGGCATGGGAAAAGTCACCGAGGAGCACGCCTGACCGATATCGATCGCCTCGGCCTCGGCGCCGAAGACCGGTTCGCGCATTTCGTCGTCGGCCGCGAAGAGACGGTAGGCCTCCGTCACCAGGTCATTCGTTGACGGATTCGCTTCCGGCCCCTCAACGCTCATGAAGCCGACGCGCCCGGCTCCGAACAGGCAGCTCTCGACGACGCGCGCCCGCGCCTGGATCACCTCCGGAAGGCACAGAGCCTCGCGCACCGAAGCGGCCGCCGTGGCGTTGACGACGGCAAAGGCATCCTTCGGGCCCGTCACCTTCTCCGCCCTCTCAGTCAGGAGCTCCCCGACGATGTCGAACGAGCCGACATTCGGCTCCTGGCGGAGTTCGGCGAGCGCCTCCGCCAGGAGCTCGGCCTTCAGCCCGAACCCCAACCCGGCGTCGCCAGGTGGTGGGACCAGCGCATGGCGGGCGTGATTGTGCGGCCGCATGAAGGCCCGATCGACGATTGCGCTCGGCCCCCGGCCCGCACGGGCCATGTGAAGCGCGACCTTCGAGCCGACGCTGCCGCAACCGAGCAGGGTCCATGGCGAGCGCGCGTCGCCCGGGTGATCGCCAGACGCGCGCCGCAGCAACCCGATGCTTATCCTCTCCTGGACGGAGGCCGGCGCGACAGTCGCCTTGCCGTGGCGCGACAGGTCGTCAGAACCATGGAGCGAGACAACATAGGGGCAGATCTCGATGGGAGAGATCGTGCCGATCAGATTGGAGGGCCGCCGGGCGAGGAGGATGACGAGGAGTGGCGTCGTGACGGCGAATTTGGTGCCGGTCAACCGATCCGACACCAGCTTGAGCAATCGCGCCAGGCCGTCGGCACAGCCGAACAGCTCTGCACGGTCGTATAGCGAGGCGAGGTCTGTCACCGTCTCGGGGGAGTAGCGTCCCGCGATCACGGATCGTCCGGACCAAGCGACGAGGGCGTGACCGTTGCCGAAATAGCAGCCCGGTTCACCATCACATCCCGGGCGCCGGGCGTACCGCAGATTGAGTCCAGCCGGCGACAGGACCGCCCGGCGATCCGAAAGATGCACGACGAAGGCGGAACTGTCGGCGGTGCCGACAAAGCGGGTCTCGAATACGGCGGCGCCCGGATCGCGTCCGGGCAGCGCGCGTAGAGGCTCGAGATCGGCCACGACATGATCGCGGACACGATCACGCCGCGTCGGCTCCCAGCCGATCGTCGGGTCGATCAATTGCACCAGTGCCGCCTTGCGCAGCCAGTCGACCAACTGATCGACCAGGCCGGGGAAGCCTCTGGCCCGGATCAGCTCCGCCGCAGAACCCAGGACCAGACAGGGTTCCGGCGCGGCACCGGGTTCGCGGGGCAGCAGATGCGGATGGCTTCCGTCGAAATCCTCACGGAACCGGATTCCCGGCGCCACCAGCGGAAAGTCCGGGCCGAACTCGAAGGTCACCGGCTCGACGGCGAGGATGCCGTTATCTGCATGACCGCGAGCGCGCCAGCGGGACGGCAGGTCGGTGTCGATCGAAATCGTCGCGATGCTGTGCCCGCCGGTGGCGTCATGCACCGCCTCGATCCCGCGCACGCCCGGGTGATCGGCGATCCCGCGCAAGGCCCGCGCGGTCGCCCGCGGGATCGCCCTGTCGATCGCCATGTCCGAGCTGCCCTCAGCCATGCGGCAGTGGCGTCGCGCCGATACCCGTCACCGCCGCCAGCGCGGCGGCCGCGGCGCGCTTGCGGCGGTGCCCGGCATGGGAGACCTCGATCTCGTAGGGCAGGTCGCCCGGGCCGTCGGCGATGCAGTGGAAGGTGCCGCTTACCGGTCGCAGGATGTCCTGGTATTCGCGCTTGGCGCGAATGCAGGGCGGGTCGTCGTGGTCATCCTCGATCGGCTTGCTGCTCGACAGGATCGTCGCACACCCACGGGCCTGTGACAGGGCGCTGCGAGCGTCCGGCGAGACCTCGGCCCGTTCGCCCCAGACAGACCAACTATGCCAGGACAGGCTGTGCCAACTGCAATGATGCGGGGCGATCAGGACGTCGTATTCGAGATGGTGCGGCTGATGCCTGTTGCGTTCCCACACCCGCTCCCAGATCAGCACCTCGGCATCGCCGCCGAGCAGATACCGGGCCGCATCCTGCCGGAAATCCGCCGTCACCGACAGGCCGAGGACGACGCTCGAATCGTTCTTGCCGAGCCGCTCCTCGAGCTCCTCCGGTCCGGGGGGCATCGGGGCCAGCAGACGCGCGACGAAATTTCCGTGCTCCCCGGCGATCGTCGTGAACTCCTCATTGCAACGCACGAGGATCGCTCCCAGATTCGCGGTCTTGCCATCGATATCCTCACCGAGGATGCGGACGCGGTCACCCTCGAGAAGGAAGCCGCGCTCCTTGAAGCGGTTGACGCGGCGGCGGGCCTCGCAGGCCCATGCATGGGCATCGTCGCTCAGGACATGATTGCGGTTCGCGCGGCGGAAGACGATCGGGCTCGACCACATCTCCCTGATGACGATCTTGTCGCTTCTTTGCGACCAGTCCGCGAGCGGGCCGAGATGGAAATGCTTCAGCAGCCCGCGGCAATGATCGTGGTCGGGATGCGTCAACAGGAAAGCATCAACGAAAAGACGGCCCTGGGCGTCTCGCTTCAATCGGCGCCTGAGCTGGTTCGCGACGTCAGGCGTCATATCGAGTGGGTCGTCGGCGGTCCCGGTGATGTTGCAATCGACGAGCAGCGTCTTGCCGCCGTCGAATTCGAAGAGCGTCATGTCGCCGTTGCCGACACGAAAATGAACCGAACTCGCCGTCATGGATTATCCATCCCGAATGAATTGATCGGATTAACCGGCCGTAAAGTATGTCTATAGCGAACTTGGCGATGCGGGTGCCGCTTTTCAAGATCCTGCCGTATGCCTATCCCGAACAAAATTCGTGGTAAGGCCCCGGCCAGCCGCAGCGAGGACCGATGGCGACCTTCGGAGAGAAAATCCGCGACCTTCGTAAGAAGGCAAAACTCACCCTGGAGCAGCTCGGTGAGATGACCGACTCGAGCAAGTCGTATATCTGGGAGATTGAGAATAAGAATCCGCCGCGCCCGTCCGCCGACAAGATCGACAGGATCGCACGCGCCCTCGGTGTGACGGCAGACTATCTCATGGACGAGACAGCCGATCTGGTGACCGCCGAGGACGAAGCCTTCTTCCGAAAATACCGCGAGTTGTCGCCGGAGGCGAAGGAAAAGCTTCGGAAGATCACTGACGTGCTCTAGCCGCGCTGGGGGAGGCGCCGTTGGGACCCGATAGATACGCCGCCGATCTGACCCTGCTGCTCAACCAGGCCTTGCCTGCCGACGAACGTTTTCCCGTCGACGTCGCGAAACTCCTCCTCGAGATCTCGCGCCAGCGCTACCCAAAGGATCCGGTGCTCAGTGTCGCTGGAGACGATATCCCGGGATTCGAAGGCGGTCTCTTCCCCGTCGGGAATCCACGCCGGGGCTGGGCGGTTGCCTACAATACTGCGATCAGGTCGGAAGGCCGCCGCCGCTTCACCTTGGCCCACGAAGCTGGACACTACTTCCTTCATCGCCCGCTGCTGCCGCCGGACGGAATCCGCTGCGGCCAGGCTGCGGTCGTGCGTGGGGAGGGCGCGACGATTGAGAAGGAAGCCGACCGCTTCGCCGCTTGCCTGCTCATGCCACTCGACGATTTCCGCAAGCAATTGTCACCGAGGGACAAGCCCGACCTGCAACGGCTCGGCGCCTGCGCCCAGCGCTACGGCGTCTCCCTGATCGCCGTCATCCTGCGCTGGCTCGAGTACACCGAGCGGCGGGCGATGATCGTCGTCTCGCGCGACGGCTTCGCGCGCTGGGCGCGTTCGAGCGATGCCGCCTACCGGTCCGGGCGCTTCATCCGGACCTCGGGCGAACCTTTCGAGATCCCCGCTGGCGCGGTGGCGGCGCTAGAGCCACCCTTCGAATCCGACGGCGTGGCGGTCGAGCACGCGGCGGGCATCTGGTTCGATGAGCCCGTCGAGGAGACCTCGATCTTCTCCGAGGTCTACGACGAATCCGTTCTCAGTCTCCTGCATTTCGGGGCGGTGCAGTCATCGTGGGAGCGCGATCACATGGCTTGCGGAGGATAGCGCACCGAGCCATTGCTGATGACCCCAAAGCGTCCCGATCATCTGTAGCGGCTGCTTCCCTTCCGAAGACGCGCCATAAAGGCGTCCTTCACGGCCGCGAACCGCGCCATGTCACCTCGGAACATGCCCGCCTTCAGCGGCCCCCATTCGGCGCCCAGCCGTTCGGCTTCCTCGAAGACGGCGCTATATGAGGAATCATGATGCCGCCACGAGAACCGTCCCGGTAACAGCCAAGATGGCTCCGCCGGATCCTCCTGCCGGTCGATATGGGTGAGCGACATCAGGACCTCGAGGTGGTCGAACGCGAAGTTTGGCTCGACCGCGACACCCTCCAGCATCGGAACGATCAGCCCCGCGAGATGGTCGCTCATCGGCGTCTCACGGCCTTGTTTGTGCAAGAACTGGGCGTTCTCCCTATCGACGACGACGGCGGCGCAGAGCTCCGGGATGACTTCGCGCCGATGCCCCTCGAACCGGAAGGTCGTCCGGAATAGATGATCGAGGAGACGATAATTGCCTCCGGCATCGGCACCGGCGCAGGCCGCGTAGAATGCGAGCGAACCCGGATAGGCGGACATCTGCAACCATCCAACGACCCCGCCTCGGACATCCGGGGGAACCAGAGCCACGATCGCGCGTCGGATACCCTCGAAATGATGCGGCTCCGCCCAGCGCGCCGCGTTGAAAAGCATGTGCCGTAGCACCTCGGTGGAGGCATCATAGGCATGGAAGCGCTTGCGGATCGCCTCCGCGTCGTATGGCGCAGATACCAACATCTCCGCGTCGTGGCGCTTCCGGAGGCGAGCGACCTCATCGGCGATGACGTCGTCGAACTGAATCCTGAAACGCGGCTCGGCGACGTATCGCTTCACCGAGGCAACGGCCGCGCCGACGCCGAGCGGACCGGAACTCGCCATGGCCTCGAGACTGGCGACTTTGTCCACGAGCGCCCCGAAGAACGCGTCAGCCCCGGTGATCTCGATCACCTGCGCGCCGCGGACCGCGATGAGTTTGTTCGCGAGCGGACCAGGCGCTCTCATGCCTGTCCAGAAAGTCGTGTATCGACGCGAACGGCAGCGTTCGATCGCGGCGCGTAGCGCCGGATCCCATTCGCCCGACCAACCGCAGACGATCAAGCCAAAGTCGTCGAGCACGCGGTCGAGATAAGCGTCCATCGCAGGCTCGTAGGCCGCGAGTTCGTCCTCGGTGTTTCTGATCCTGTCGTCGAGGTAGTCGCCATGGATCTTCACGACGACGCAGCGCTGGTGAATCAGCGGCGCCGCTCCCAGCGTCGCGTCGGCAGTCGAGATGACTACCGGCACGATTCCCGCGTCCTGAAGCGCCGTCTCCATCAGCCGGTCGAAGTTCGTTGTCACGACGACCTTGACGTATCCCTTAGCGACGAGTTCAGCGATCGCGCGATGGGCAGGGGTGGGCAGCTTCAATCCCTGCTCGCGTTCGTCCTGCGTCGGCTCGAAGAAGGAGTGGAGAATGGCGCGTCGCTCGGAGGGTGTCTTAGCCAAGGCATCGAGGAGCGCGGAGTAACCGGGTGCTTGCCCATAGCGGTCCACGTACCAAGCTTCGGGATCGGGCATGCATTCTTCGCCCTGCATGGCGGCCAACCGCCGAACCAAGTCAAGCGTGACTTCCCAGCCCGTCGGGATACCAGCGCTCCGGGATAGGCCGGACCCGATGAGAACCGCGAAGACACCCTTGTTGGACTGGATGGAATGGGCGAGCGACAGAATGGGGTCGATCATGACGGTTCGCTTGAACTTACACGGTTGAGACTGGCAGGGTGAGGTGTCGGCGGGGCGCGCCTCTGATCACTCCACCTAGTGGATGCGGGGGCGATACCGCTTTATTCTATCTGTACGTTCCGGATAGTGATGACTGCCCGGAGTCCGTCACCGCTGACCTGAGGGCGCCAAGCCATAGTCCTACGTCGGGAAGCTCCGCGTCAGGAATCATAACCGACCGGAAAGCGAATGCTTGGCCCGACGGTTCCGTCACCGGTCAAGAACATCACCCCGTAGGTTTCCAATACTCTCCGGACGGAATCCGCCACCTTCACACTGACCGTAAGTGACCCCGCCTCCAGGCGACTGAGTGATGCTCGGCTGATCCCGGCTTCTGCCGCGATGTCATCGGGATTCAATCCCATGCCGATGCGTGCAGCCTTCAGGAGCCGTCCGGGAGGAAACATGCCGTTGAAAAAGCACAGGAAGCGCTCGAAATCTAGGCTGTCAACAATTTGTCCATTAAGACAAAAATAGATCATATATGATGAAATTTCGTCTTTTAAGCTGGATCCTGGAACTGGCCACTGATAGTTTCCTCCCGAATCGGAAGCGGCAAGGATTCGAAAGGAAGCGAGATGGAGGTTTTCCTCGTCAGCGGTACGAATGCGAATTCCGTCCGAACGAACACAAGCCTTCTGATGGCTTTCGGATTGAAATTGCTCGGCCTCGAGACCGTTTATATTCAGCTTGCCGGACGGGACGAGCAGCCAGTCCTCAGGGGCGCGATGCCTGCTCCGTTTGCGACGGCCTGGTTTCCAATCACCGACCGTTCGCCGAGCTCGGCGGCGGTCTGGGACTGGATCGGCCAATCCGCTGCGGCGCAGGTTGTGGTCGTCGATCTCGCGGTATCGGCGTTTGACCATGCCTGGATCTCCGACCCCGCGTTTCGAATCCTCGTGCCGCTGGCCACTGGGGCTGCCGAAGTCGCACGAGCCGCTCGCGACGTTCATGCGATCGCCGGCGCACTCGTGCCGTCCGGTTTGGCCCCTCCTTGGATACTCCCGGTGGGCTGGCCGCCGGCCATGGAGCCGTCGGATTTCGAACCCATCCTCAATCGCGCCATGAGCCGATTCCGGCTTCCTGCGCCGCCGAGCGATCGCATCATCCCGCCGAGTGGAACCCTGACGTTCGACATCAGGTCAGCGCCACCCGTCGTGGATGGCCGGATTGTCCTGTCGCCGAAGCTCGCGACCGCCACCGAAGGGATTGCCTATGCGGTGTTGAGGGCGACGGGCAGCTTGATGTTGCCCGGTCCAAGCGATGCGTTCTAGCCGAACGCGACCCAAGCGTCCGGTTTTTGGCCGAAACGTACCTTCAGCGACCGTCCTCGTAAGCATAGCGCGCGGAATCATCGGGTGGCCCGAATCCATGCGAGTGCGGGGGCCGGTGCCCGCTTCGAATCCCATCCAAAACATCACGAGGCGCAGTTCGGCTGAGCAATTTCCGAGATTGGTCGCGAACCGCCGCGGCGTCTCTCGCCAGCGCGAGGGGGCCGATACCGATCGGCTTGAAGAGGAGTTCCCAATGGATCGGGGGCATCGTGCGCTCCGGGAGAGGTTTCCGCTCACCAAGAAGGTGGGGCGATTCCTGGCCTACTGCACTGTCATCCGCGACTGCCGGAGCTATCCGCAACTGCGTTGCGGTGAGCCGGTGTCGCTCGTCCTGATCATGCCGGACGATGCCGATGTCGACGACTACAAGCAGGCGGCGAACCTCGCATCGTTGCGATCCGCTCGAAGCATTTGGTCCGGCTCGAACACGGCAACAAAGATCGTCGTTGCCGATGAGACCTGGAGCAAAGGCACCAAGTATCCGGCCGGCATCGATCTACTGAAGGAGGACCGCTGGGTTGTCCTGGCTGCGGATACTGCTGAGGTGCCGGCGGTCGTGCTCGCAGCGGCCGATGGCATCATCGATCTCGCAGCACCGGAGCCTCGCCATTTCATCGCCGCGTGCAAGGTCAGTCTCCGCCTGAGCGCGAGCAGGCAAGAAGCCAACGAGCTCGCATCGATGCCGCTTGCAGTGATCAGCACCATGCTTCGACGTGGACGCCCTGTTTCCCAATCGCTCGAGCGCATGCGGAAGGCGATCGAGAAGCCGCCATCGGTCGAGGTCCGCCAACTCCGGATTGAAGATCTCCACGGGCTTGGCGAAGCTGGGGAGTGGGCGCGGGAGCTCGCCATCGATCTCAAGGATTGGCGCGACGGCAAGATCGGATGGGGCGACGTGGATCAGGGTGTCCTCGTCAGCGGGCCACCCGGAACGGGCAAGACCACCGTCGCAAAGGCGTTGGCGACCACCTGCGCAGTCAATTTGGTTGTGGGATCGCTTGCGCGCTGGCAGGCGCGGGGCCATCTCGGCGACCTCCTCAAAGCCATGCGCGCAACTTTCGACGAAGCACGCCGCCGAGCACCTTGCATTCTATTCATCGACGAAGTCGACGCGCTTGGCGACAGGGAGACGTTCAGGAGTGAAAACGCCCAGTACAACATCGAGGTGGTCGCCGGCCTTCTCGAATGTTTGGATGGCATCGAAGAGCGGGAAGGCGTCGTCGTCGTGGGCGCTTGCAACTTTCCGGAACGCCTCGATGCCGCTCTCGTGCGGCCAGGTCGGTTCGACCGCCATGTTCGCATTCCACTCCCGGATGCTGACGCCCGTGAAGGCATCGTTCGCTGGCATCTCGAGAACGCGCTCGTCGACGAGAATCTATCGTTTATCGCGGCGCGGACAGAAGGCTGGAGCGGGGCCGCACTGGAGCGGCTTGTCCGTGACGCCCGCCGACTGGCTCGCCGGGCGCGGAGGGCAATTGCGATCGAGGACCTCAGTGCCTCGCTTCCGCCCACGATTGCCGTCCCGGAACAGATGATGCACCGCACGGCGGTCCACGAGGCCGGACATGTCACCGTGGCAATCGCTCTCGGAAGGCTGTTTGAGTCCGTGGAAATTCGCGACGTCGTCGAACCGACCTTGCCCGTCCAGCCCTTGGGCGGCGTCTTGGTCGACAGGAGGGGCCTTGCCGACACGACCGCCCAGAGCCTGCTCGACGAGGTCTGCTTTTTACTCGGTGGCATCGCTGCCGAGGAGGTCATCCTTGGCAGCAGATCAACCGGAGCTGGTGGGACGCGAGGCAGCGATCTTCATCTTGCGACCCTGACCGCGCTCAGGCTTGAAACATCCTACGGCCTTGGCCAAGGGCTCGCGTTCCTGTCGGCGGATGGCGAAGGGGATCTCTGGCGAACACTCCGCGTGTCGCCGTCCGTCCGGGAGCGGGTCGAAGCAATCCTTACCGAACAAATGAGCCGCGCGTGCTCGATCGTTCGACGCCACCGGCGCGGATTGGACCAAGTGACGATGGAGCTTCTGGAGAAGAAGAAGATCGGATTCGCCTCCATCGCCGCCATGATCTCGAACTCGGAACTGGTCACAAGGTCGCGGTGAATGTCTCTGGGAACAGCGGTTACCTGCTGCGTCGCTTGGCAAGGAAGGCCAAGAGCTGAGTGTCGCGCCCCGAACTATCGAATTCCTCGAAGGAGCTTTCGCACGCAGTGGCGAGCCAATGCTCTGGGTTAATAATCCCGGCACGTCTCAAGACGTTCTCAAAACGCCCATCGCGGACGATCTCATAGCCACGCGCCCTGGCATAGGCAGCGTCAACTCCCAGTCCTTCGAAACCGGACCAGCGATCGTCAATTCCGCGGATATGAATGACGCCGACGCGTTCCATTATCTCGATCGCATTTCTAATTCTCAGCCCTGCCAGCAGGGAAGGGGACTCCCGACTGGCAGATGAGCAGAGCCGTGAGATCGCCCAAGCATCGACAGCCAATATTCCAGCATCCGGCTCCTCCTCTGAAGCCGGCAGCTCGTCGTTGCAACACATATGGCATCCACGGAGAAGGCCGCTCTTCCACGAGAGAGCCTCTCCGCACGCACAATGAGAGACAAGGCGACGTCCGTGTCGAGGACAGGTTTCGACAAAGCTCAAGTCCCACCAGAAGCGATGATAGGAATTCTCATTCAGACATTGGGGACAAAGGCGGCGCGACGTGATCAGAACGTCGTGCCGAACCCGAAATGCGTGCCCTCTGACACGAATGCCCGCGCCACTGCCACCTTCATAGGTCTGTCGTTGCAAGTCGGGGAGGGGGCAGCGGCTTATTCGCTCGAGGCCGGCCAGATCCTGGCCGAGCCGAACACGCGTGATATTGACCCCCGTCAGCGCGTACATGACATCCGCTCGAGCGACGCCGTTGATGTCGCACAACCGCAGGTACAATCCATGCGGCGGCTCGTCGTCGTAGATGGCAGGAGCCCAACGGGGAGGGGCCCAGTTCGTCGGAAGAGAGAAATTCACTGGCCGCGCGCTCCGGACGCGTTGCGCCGGCGCGATCCTCGCGACCGGCGCTTTTCGGCCTCGACCAAGCGGTCCTTCCGGGTTCGCGCGACTATTTTCGGCAGACGCTCAAGTTGGTCCTCCGTCATCTCGAACGGGTTATCTTGATCACGAACGCTGCGCCGATGTCGCAGGTAAGCCGCGAACGCTCGCCTATCCAGGTAAGGCAAATCGTTCTCGATAGCGAAGAGAACGGTATCTTTGACGATGGTCGCCATTCGGCCTTCGTAGCCCTCGCACACGACTGCAAGCGGCAGAAACACCTCTGGTTGATCCAGATGGGACGGCTGGTCGAACGGCAATTCAAGGTTCATCGTTGCGCAGAAGGTGGCGAGCGCCGTGTCCCTTCGCGCGGAAGGTTGGTGTGGTCGGACGATATGGAGTTCCCCTCCGAGCCATTCGACCTGCGCGTTGGCATCCTTGATTTCGATTGTATGCTCAAGGCCAGCACAGAGAACCTGCGCACCTACGACCTTCGCTAAGACCTTGAAGACTTCTGAGGCTTCGTATGCCGCCCCAACTCGCCCTTTCTCGCAAATATGCTGGGTGTCATCGAAGATAATCAGACGGGTTGCCTGCCCCCGGAGCTGGCGTCCCAACGCTAGCTGCCTTTGCGCAAATGTGGCGCTCCGGGGAAGTCTGATGTCCAAAGCCAGCAACACATCGGCGAGCAGGCCGTTAAAGGTCGGTCCGACCGGTACAAAGATTTTAATGATGGGGCGTTCGATTCCCGTCAGCGTTGGAACCACCACGGAAACCATAGCCTCGCAGCTCCGGTCCTCGCCTACGAGCTGATTGACTATCATTCCGCCCGATTTCTCGGCACAATCCGCGATGCATTCGTTGATGGCGGTTGTCTTTCCCGCCCTCGTTTCTCCCAGGAGAAAGGAGATCGCTCCCTCCGGCGCGGTGCCGTAGCGATTCATCTGTGATCGAATGAAGTTCATCGACTGCTCGAGGCTCGGGGTCATCGCAACGAAATTGCCGATCTGAGCCACGCGGTCACAGAGCGCTTGATTGCTCCAGCTCGCCGAATTGCTTGAAATATCGCGTGTGGAGGTCGGCTCAAGCATGTCGTTGTCCAGGCTCTAGCGACGCGCGCGCCGGCGTCCAGGATAGACCGTTGGATGCGTGGTATCCGTCTCTGATGGCTCTTCCGGCGGCGCCGACACCTCAACGACCGGAGGCGGCGTCTGAACGCGTTCGCCTGGATAACGCCCGTCGGCATCGCGCGAAGGGTAGGGGTTTGGTGTCGGTAGGACTTTATCGCGAAATGGGGGATAGGGACTGGGGGGAGGTGACAACACGGAGTCTCCCAGTACGTGCGACCCGACGGGTTCGGCGCTGTCCGCCGCGCTAATCCGCGTGCCATGGACATGCTCCACGGCTCGGGAGTTCGAGCTGATGAAATCGGCAACCCGCTTCGGTACGACACCGTGTTGAACGCGACGTCCTTCAACGAAGTCCCAAAGTGCTTGGGATCCCCGAGCGAGCTTGAGCTCGTAGTCGTCGTCTGTGACCTTTGCGTCTTCGAGCTGCTCTCTCAGATGGTCGTATTGTCTCAAGGTGAAGAGCTCGACGTCCCTTTCAGCCAAGAGATCTCCCTCGATCCAGTCGCCGGTATCGGGATCGAGAACATAGCCTTTGCGGAGATCCAGCGGATCGATCCGAATGAGAACGTCGCACGACAAGCCGATGCGCGCGCGCAAAGCCTGAAAGCCATTCGAATTCCAGCGCAAATTGTTGTAGCGGACGCCATCCCTGCGAAGCTTCCGCGGAACAACCTTTCCCACAAGTGGGGCAATAATCTCCCGAGCGGGCGCCGGCTTCGGGCCGACCGCATCCATGCCTTCGCGCCAAAGCTCGGCGGGAATACGCCCCGTGGTGGAATGGGGCTGGCGGTTGTGAACATCAACAACCCAACGCGTGACGAGGTAGCGAAGGTCATTGAGCGAGAAGATCGCTCTCGCCTCCGAAGCGTACTTTCCACGTTTTTGGGGATTGGAGAAAGTGGTTCCATCGAGACGGTGAAAAAGCGCATGATTGAAGCTTCTGAACAGCGTCTCAACCTTGGCCTTCCGTTCCCCGCTCGCCCTCGGGAGCTGAATCACGCGCATGTTGAGAGCCGCCTCAGTCGCCACCATTGAGGCCGACAAAAACTCGGGTCCCTGATCGACGAACAGCGTGTCGGGAGAACCGCAACAGTCCCAGTCGAACTCGAAATCCTGGCCTGCAAATTCCGCCCAACGCCGGAGCTCGTCCTCTTTCGGCAAAACGGCATGGCGCAGAGCCTCCATCACGGAGACCCATGAGGGAGGGGTAAACGAAATGGAGAACCCCAAGATCATCCGGGAGTAACGATCGATCAGAACAGTCAGCCAGGGGCGTCCGAGTACGACGCCGTTTTCCACGACGATGGTATCGACCAATGTATGATCCGCTTCGACCTCTCCGAGAGGGTACTCTCCGGGCGGCCCAGAACCGGTTACCCTGAGTAGGCGCTCAGCCTCGGAACGACCTTCTCGTTTAGCTAGAAGCGCCCAAGCCCCTCGCTTGGCGATCTCATTCTCGACCACCTTCCGGCCGATAACATGTGCGCTCAGGCCGGGAAGACCGATCCGTTCTCGGTCAGCACGAAGGCGAATTCGCGCGCGAGCTCGTAGCAATGTCTGGTGGATGCTACCCTTCAGCTCGGTGGCATAAACGTCATCGATGGCCGCGTTGATTTCTTCGTAGATCCAGGGCCGATAGCGTTCGTCACGCCGGCCACACGCTGCGGTATTCGAAACCAATGCCCGTACGTCGAAACCTGCGGCCACCCAACGCATGTACCACTGCCGAGATTGACGGAAGCTTGGCGGCGAAATCAGACACCCGGCCTTGCTTTTGGTCGCCTCAGCGATAGCGGGAACAACGAATTCTTGCCTGTCCCGATGAGCGACGGGAAGGTCAGCAATCGCACGGACATATGCATATCTTGCCGCCGCCTCTAGGCGCTGGGCTTCGGTAAAGCTGCCCCAATCACGCGTAATGTTTGTTAGGGTAGCAGAGTCTAGCACTCGGTGGCGAGCATCAGAGATAAGCTGCTCCCGCCGGACCATTTCGAGCTGCCGCCCGAATGACAGCGACATTTGACTTCCGTCGTCGGCGGCAGTGAATACGCGGCCCCCACCCGAAAGTTCGCCAACGACGTGCAGGCGGCCGAGAATGCGGACCAAGCTACCAGGATTGAGCCGGGGAGGGGCGACGTTATGCGTCATATGCCGGTATCCGTCGGCATTTCCCCGAATAGCTCAAAGCGGGTGTTCTTGTCGAAGCGACCGCTTCGGTCGAGGCGGAGATGGCCCAGGCGATCGAGCCGAATGGCTAGCTCCATCGCGGCTCGCGGTTTCCCGATAGCTTCGCCCAGCTTGGCTACAGACGAGCTCGGGCCGAGTCTCGCGACAGCCAATATCGCCTTGAGAAGCAGGGCTGGATCACGAAAGGGACCATTGTGCCGATGCATGAGCCGAGCGTTGTAGAGCATCGGCTCGATGCGAATTTCTTGCTCCGTCACAAGCCGATACCGAAAGCCTTCCACGCGTGCCGCGATTTGGCGCGCTTCAAGCTGGCAGTGAACGCTCCGGCGGACCTCGCCATCGGCGGGATAGACCCGCGTCAGCAACATTACGTCTACGAGCTCACGCGGCCCCGCTCTGCGTTCGATCAGGTAGTCTGGGACCCATTCTCGCTTGCGGCCTTCAACGGTCGTTTCCAATGCCATCGGTTTGGAGACAACTCGGACGATATCGGGATCCTGAGCATCGGTCACAAGAACGAAATCGGCCTGGAGCAGATTTGCGGCGGAGACGACCTTTCCCTGTAGGCGCGTCATCGGGTTATCGGCCGTATATCCGACCTTACCCCTTGCTCGAACCTTCCGGACCTCCGAACCGCGGATCAGATCCGGAGCACGCCACCGCGCGCTCTTGGGAGAGGAGGGCGGATTGACCACCGCTTTGGGCGGCGTGTTAGGGCCGAGATAAAGCCAGTCGCCGACATCACTATCGAGCGGTGGTAGCGGGTTGGTATAACGTCGTATCGAGTATTTCTCAATCCGATCTGAATCCAGCATCGAGGCTTGTCCTGGCCGATTGAGCTTAAATGGTCGAGGGCGAGTCGGAAAAAGTCCGAAAACTCGTTAGAATCAACTTTAGGAAAGGGCCTTTTTGGCTGTTCCGCTTGACGTTGCCCCCTGATGCGCCCTCGGTTTGAATTGGACTCCGTCGGAAGGAGACGGAGATGAAGAAGAGCCGGT
>JAESGM010000613.1_pt1 | contig 20664 bp, 15 predicted proteins | sample 9269721 | NCBI WGS metagenome assembly JAESGM01 (sample SAMN15720920, study PRJNA650825) | algae metagenome | isolation source: Komarekiella atlantica HA4396-MV6 and co-occurring heterotrophs from... | place: USA: Theobald House, Kauai, HI | collected 2009-07-29 | reverse complement strand
GCGAGAATATCCGTCGCCACGCCTTTGGCGTCGATGCGGATCAGCCTGGCGCCATGCGTCGCGGCCGCGATCGAGCCGTCCGACAGGAAGGCGAAATCGTCGATCGGCCCGGTCGTCGCAACGGGTTCGATCGGCCCGCCGGGCTTGCCATCGGTGACGCGCAGGCGCGACAGCGTCCCGCGCGACGAATTCGAGACATAGAGCCAGCCGTCGCGCAGCTTCAGCCCGTTCGCGCCTGGAAGCTGCGGCGGCTTGGCAGGATCCTGCGTCAGTTCCGCGGCCGCAAGCCATTCCGACACAGCTCCGGACGCAGGCTCGAACCGCCAGATGCGCCCCGCCAGCGAATCGGCGGCAAGAACCGCGCCATCCGGCAGCGCGACGATGCCGTTGAGAAACAGGGCGTTTGGCGCAGCCGTACGGCTCAGCACGCGACCCTCGCGGGAGAGCACGAGAAACTGGTTCGTCGCCGTAAATGCCGGGCCTGCGACGAAAGGCACGCCATGCGCGCTCAAGACGATGGTCTCGACTAGATGAAGCACCCCGACCGGATGCACGTCGAGCGCTGCAAGGCGCGTCGCAGCCCCCCTCCCCGGCCAGTGCATCAGCGCCTTGTCGAGATAGCTCGTAAACGCGACCGAGCCGTCTGTGGAGACGCTGAGATTCTCGAGGAAACTGCCCGGCGGATAGCTCGCGATCTCGGCGATGACAGGCGTTTGCGCGCTGGCCCGGAGAGGAAGCATGAAAGCCAGGGCCAGACAAATCCATGCAAGAACGCGCATCGCCATTCGCTCCGCCAACGGCATCCCCCGCTTTCGAAGAACGTAAACGTTGTCGTTCAGTCGCGCCCATCACGTTTCTGTGTCGCCGAAAGGCGCCGGCGACGCTGCGGCGCCGGCGCTTTTCGTCTCAGGCCGCGACGCCGGTCCCGATCGCGCAGGTGACGCCGGTGCCGCCCAGCCCGCAATAGCCGGCCGGGTTCTTGGCGAGATATTGCTGGTGGTAATCCTCCGCGAAATAGAACTCCGGCGCGTCGAGGATTTCCGTGGTGATCGGCCCGTAGCCGGCGGCCTTCAGCCCGCGCTGGTACTCGGCCTTCGAGCGCTCGGCCGCCTCGCGCTGGGCGGCGTCGGCGACATAGATGCCGGAGCGGTATTGCGTGCCGGAATCGTTGCCCTGACGCATGCCTTGAGTCGGATCATGCCCTTCCCAGAAGGTCTTGAGCAGCGCCTCATAGGGCAGCTTGTCAGGGTCGAACACGACGAGCACCACCTCGTTGTGCCCGGTCATGCCGGAGCAGACCTCCTCATAGGTCGGGTTCGGCGTCTGGCCCGCCGCATAGCCCACGGCGGTCACGAAGACGCCCTCGCCGAGCTGCCAGAACTTGCGCTCGACGCCCCAAAAGCAGCCCATGCCGAAGACCGCCGTCTGCAGGCCCTCCGGATAAGGCCCCTTCAGCGGGCGCTTGTTGAGGAAATGGCGCTCGGCGGTCGGGATCGCGGATGCGCGGCCGGGCAATGCCTGGCCCGGCTGCGGCAGTTCGGATTTCTTGCGCAGGAAGAACATTTTTCGCTCCATCATCGGCCTTCTCGGGCCAAGATAGTCACGATCGCGCCATTCGCACAGGCGCAAGCGTGGGCACGGCGCTTCACCGTCGCGTGACGACGCCGATCCCGGCGTCGCGCCGCGCGCCCAGCCGCAGCAGCACGAAGCCGAGCCCAAGCGCGACCAGCGCCGCCGGCGCCCGCATGACCCAGAGCAGCACCGGGTTCCAGAGCAGCGGATGGATGTTGCGTTCGATCGCCGGCTGGATCAGCAGATAGCGCTCCCGCAACAGCGCCGCGAGCGTTTCGCCCAGCGGCGTCACCAGCGGCGCGGCATTGGCGATCGAGCGCGCGCCGTCGTAGACGAGCGCGACGAAGCCGGCCGCGACCAGGCCGTAACCGAGCAACCGCACCAGAAACCGGATCATCAGTCCTCACCTCGACCGCGCCGCCATCGCTTCCCGGCATGTGCCCATTCCCCGCCGGCTTTGCAATCGCGACGACACCCAGCCCGAATATGACGCGGTTGTTGCGATCGGGCCTTGAAAGAACGGGACGCGGCGGTCATAAGCAGCGCGCCGGACAGGTGGCCGAGTGGTTGAAGGCGCACGCCTGGAAAGTGTGTATACGGGAAACCGTATCGCGGGTTCGAATCCCGCCCTGTCCGCCAGATCTCGGATCTCACGCCTGTTTCGCTTCGCTCGACCCTTCCGCGCTCAAGCGCGCCGGCTGCGAAACGAACCTGCCTTCGAGACGAACTCCCGCACGCCCTGCGTCGACGCCTGTCTCAAGCCGGCCCGTATCACTCCTTCTCCCAGTACCAGGCGGCGTAGACGTTGCGCTTGTCGTGACCGCGCTGCTTCAGGACAGTGCGAAGCGCGCGCACGTCCTGCTTCTCGCATGCGATCCAGATGAAGGCGTCGGCTCCGGACGAGGCGATCGCGCTGCGCGCCGCGTCTAACAGGACGCCTGTCGCGCCTGCCGGATAATGCCTGCGATGCAGCCAGCGGACGTCGAGGCTGCCCGCCGACGGAAGCGCCTGTTCCTCCCGCGCGTCGAACACCTCGATGATCGCCCGCATTTCGGTGCCTGCCGGAACCTCCGCCGCGATGCGGGCGATCGCCGGCAGCGCGCTCTCGTCGCCGATCATGAGGATCGAGGCCGCCTGCGGAAGGCTTCCGCTGCCCGGCCCGATCAGCGCCGCCACGTCGCCTGGCCGCGCATCGCGGGCAAAGTCGCCGCCCGGCGTGGCGACGCCCGCATCCGGATGCTGGAAGACATCGATCCAGAGTTCCCGGCGATCGGCGTCGACGGCGCGGATGGTGTAGGGCCGCACCAGAAGCGCGTCCTCGCCCTCGGGCCAGGCGATCCGGCCGTCGCGACGATAGCCCGGCCAGACGGGCCGCCTGCCCCTGGGCGGAACGAGAAGGCGGACATGCATGTCCCCGCCGATGAAGGGAGCGACGTCGGCGCAGGCAAACCTGACGCGCCGCATATGCGGCGTGATGTCCCGCGCGCCCACGACCGTGACCTCGTGAAGGTTCGGAAGCCGGGCGAGCGCATCCGTCCGCGACCAGACGAGTTCGAGCGGATCAGCGCCGGCGAAGAAGAACATGTGCTCGGCGATGCTGTTGCGGGCGACCTGCAGCGCCGCCTCCGACGGGCAGGCCAGGTCGATCAGCAATCTTGGTTCGCGCAGGCGAATCCGCGCCGCGCCGTATCTGCTCGTCAGCACGGCGAGATCGCCCGTCCGCTCGACCTCGGCATGCTCCACGAAGTGCTCGCAGATCTGGTCGAGCATGTGCGCGGCGTTTTTCGCCAGCGCCACGCCATCGAGCTTGAATTCCTGCGCGTGATTCATGGCCGTTGGCCCTCCGTCGGGGATGTCTGCATGCGGTGACGGCCGATCGGCAGCATGATCGGCCGGCCCGAGGTCGGATCGGTCAGGATGCGGCTCGCGAGCCCGAAGACGGCCTGCACGGTGGCTTCGCTCAGCACCTCCTCCGGCGGACCCGAGACGTGGACGCGGCCATCCGCCAGAGCGACGAGATGGTCGGCGTAGCGGGCGCCGAGATTGAGATCATGCAGCACCATGACCACCGTGGTGCCGCGCGCGCGATTGAGATCGACCAAGAGATCGAGAATCTCGACCTGGTGATTGATGTCGAGGAAGGTGGTCGGCTCGTCCAGAAGCAGGATGCCCGTCTCCTGCGCCAGGGCCATGGCCATCCAGACGCGCTGGCGCTGCCCGCCGGAGAGCTCGTCGACCGGCCGCTCTGCGAGATCGACCGTCCGGGTCGCGACCAGCGCGTGGGCCACCGCCGCTTCATCGGCGGCCGTCCAGCGCGAGAACAGCGAATTATGCGGGTGCCGCCCGCGCCTGACGAGATCGTCGACCGTGATGCCTTCGGGCGCGATCGGCGATTGCGGCAGCAACCCGACGATGCGGGCGAGTTCGCGGGTCGGCGTCCGGTGGATCGACTTGCCGTCGAGCAGCACCTGTCCCCGCCTTGGCGTCAGCAGCCGCGACATGGCGCGCAGGAGCGTGGACTTTCCCGACGCGTTGGCGCCGACGATCACGGTGATCGCGCCCGGCGGCACGTCGAGATCGAGCCCGTGAAGGATCTCGGTCTCGCCATAGCCCGCAGAGAGCTGGCTCACGGTCATGGCGTGGCCGGGGCGAACGGTCACAGCGAGCTTCCACTGCGGTTGACGCGCATGATCAGGTAGAGCAGGTAGGGCGCGCCGAGTGCGCCGGTGACCACCCCGACGGGATAGCGGCTCGGCAGCAGGAACTGCCCGGCATAGTCTCCCGCGAGCGCCAGCAAGGCCCCGATCAGCGCGGAGGGCACGAGCAGGGACGCGCCGCCGCCGACGAGCCGGGCGGCGATCGGACCCGACAGGAAGGATATGAAGGCGATCGGGCCCGTGACCGCCGTCGCGATCGCGATCATGCCGACGGCGGCGAAGATGACGACGATCCGCGTGCTCGCGACATTCACGCCGAGACCGGCGGCCATGTCGTCGCCGAGCCGCAGCACGTCGAGGTCGCGGCGCCGGGCGAGCAGGATGGCCCCGAACACGATGACGGCGAGCAGCAGAAGCCAGGCCTCGCCAAGCTGCGCGCCGTTGACGCTGCCGGTCAGCCAGCGCATCGCCTCCTGCAGGCTCCAGGCGGGCGCGGTCGACAGGATATAGGCGATCACGCTGTTGAGCATGGCCGACACGCCGATCCCGACCAGGATGAGCCGCGTCCCGGCCACGCCGTTGCGGACCGCCAAAGCATAGATCAGCAGCGCCACGCCGAGCCCCGCCGCGACGGCGAGGAGCGAAACGACCGGGCCATCGAGCGACAGGACCGTGATGGCGAAGACGGCGACCGCGCTGGCGCCCGAGGTGATCCCGATGATGTCGGGGCTGGCGAGCGGATTGCGGAGCATGATCTGGAAGACCACGCCGCCCAGCCCGAAGCTCAGTCCCGCCAGCACCGACAGGACCGCTCGCGGCAGGCGCAGGGTCCCCACCAGAAAGCCAGCGCCCACGACATCCTCGCCGATCAGGACGCGCAGAACCGTGGAAGGGGGCGTGAAGGATTGCCCGAGCGTCAGCGTCAGGGCGAAGACGAGCAGGACCAGCGTCGCCAGAACGCCGAGCGTCAGGCGCTGGCGGGCAAGCCGCCTGAGCCGGCCGGCGGCGACGGCCTCCGTCGCGGCCGCGTCGATGGAGGATGCGAGGCCGGTCACAGTTCGCGCACCCGCTTGCGCCTGACGATCCAGATGAAGACAGGCGCGCCGATCAGGGCCATGACGATGCCGACCTCGATCTCGGCCGGCCGCGCCACGACACGCCCGACGATGTCGGCCGCCAGCAGCAGGCAGGCCCCTCCCACGGCGCAGAAGGGCAGCAGCCAGCGGTAGTCGACGCCCATCAGCGATCGGCACAGATGCGGCACGACCAGGCCCAGAAAGCCGATCGGCCCGCATATGGCCGTCGTCGCGCCGCAGAGCAGGATGCCGCCCAGCGAGGCGATCGCGCGCGAGACGGCGACATTCTCACCCAGACCGGCCGCCAGATCGTCCCCGAGCGCGAGCGAATTCAGCCTCCGCGCCGAAAGCAGGCTGATAACGAAGCCGGCCGCGAGGAACGGCAGCGCCGGGACGAGCCGATCGAAGGTCGCGCCGCCGACGCCGCCGACCTGCCACGCCTGGATGCCGCCGGCGATGTCGTTGCGGGGGAGCACGACCGCGATGACCAGCGAAGCGCAGGCGACGGCCGTGGCGGCGCCGGCCAGCGTGAGCTTGAGCGGCGTCGCGCCGCCGGGGCCGAGCGACCCGACCCGGTAAACGAACAGGGTCGCCGCCGCCGCTCCCAGAAGCGCCGACCAGAGGTAGGCTTCGGGCGAGGCGATGTCGAACCAGGCGACGCCGATGACGACGGCCAGCGACGCGCCGGCGTTGACGCCCAGAATGCCGGGATCGGCGAGCGGATTGCGGGTGACGCCCTGCATCACCGCGCCGGCGAGCGCCAGCGACGCGCCGGCCAGCAGCGCCAGCAGCGTGCGCGGGACGCGGAGGGCGACCGCGGCCTGCCCGATGGTGTCGGCGCGCCCCGCGATCGCCGCGAGAACCTCATCGACCGAGACCTCGCGCGTCCCCACCGTGACCGAGAGCGCCGCCAGCACGGCGAGCGCGGCCAGCAATCCGAGCAGGCTGACGCCGCGAAGCGCCTTTCGATGAGCAAGCCTGTCCCGCCGTGACGGCGGGTGCGCGTTCGATAGGGTCATCTGGACTTGGTGATCATCGGGACTTGCGGGCAGCCTCGGCCAGCAGCGCGACGTAGTCCTTCAGGACCCAGGAGATCGACAACGGGGTGGGGTTCGCCGCCGTCCCGACCGGGTTGCGTCCCAGCAGGACCAGCGCGCCGTTCGAGACGGCGGGCATCTTCGAGGTCAGAGGGTTCTTCGCGAGCGCATCCAGCAGGCTCGGGCCGCCATAGGTCACCAGGATGTCGACATCGCCGAACATATCGATCCGCTCCGAGCTGATGGAGCCGGAGAACTTGCCCGGCGCGGACGCCTGGACGACGCTTTGGGGGGATTTCAGTCCGAGATCGGCGAAGAAGCGCACGCGGGTGTCTTCGGTCGTGTAGAAATTGACCGTGCTCAGGTCCCGCGCCGCCAGATGCGTGACGAACATGGCCGACTTCCCGGCCAGTTCCGGATGCTGCGCGACGGCGGCGGCGATCTCGGTCTCGATCCTGGCGATCAGCGCCCTGCCCTGCGCGGCCATGCCCATCGCCATGCTGTTGAGGCGGATCATGTCGCGCCATCCGGTCGACCACGGCGCCTCGGGATAGGCGACGACGGGGGCGATCTGGCTCAGGGTGGCGTAATCTTTCCGGGTCAGGCCGGAATAGGAGGCGAGGATGACGTCGGGCCTGCTCGCCGCGACCGCCTCGAAATCGATGCCGTCGTCCTCGTTGAAGAGGACGGGCCTGGCGGCGGGCAGTTCCTTCAGCCTGGCGGCGACCCAGGGCAGCAGTCCGTCGCCGTCGTCATCGCCGAAATTGGCCCGGGCGAAGCCGACGGGAACGACGCCGAGCGCCAGCGGCACCTCGTGGTTCGCCCATGCCACCGTCGCGATGCGCTGCGGCTTCTGCTTGATGACGATCGTGCCCAAAGCGTGCCTGATCGTGACCGGATACGACGTCGCATCCTCGGCCCGCGCGCCGGCGGCAGCCAGCAAGGCGAGGCCCATGAGCGCCGACCTGAGGCCGGTCCAGACTGTCAGCATGAAGAAACTCCCGGCGGTCGAGGACGCTGCCTCATGGGATGGCTCGGCCTTGCGGGCGAGGCCCGGTCAGAACTGGACCGTGGCGGATCCGACGAATGTCCTCGGCGCCGCGACCGTGACGAAGTTGCCTGTCGTCAACCAATAGCGCCTGTCGAAGACGTTCTCGACGTTGAAGCGGAAGGTGACCGGGCGCTCGTAGATCGTCGTCGTATAGCGGGCGCCGAGATCGACCCGCGTCCAGTCGGGGAACCGCACCGTGTTGGCGGTGGTGAGATACGACCCCGAGGTGTAGATGACGCGCCCGTTGAGGCTCAGGCCGCGCAGCCAGGGCGTGTCCCATTCCAGACCGGCCGACGCCGTGAAATCAGGCACGCCGGCGGCGTCGTTGCCGCGCTCGAGCGGATTGGCCGGCGAGGTCAGCTCCGGCTTCAGGAAGGTCGCGCTGGCCAGCCCGCGCAGGCCAGGAGCGATCTCGCCATAAGCCGACAGTTCGAGGCCGCGATTGCGCTGCTCGCCGTCATAGGCCAGCGCATTGGACGCCGTGCGGACCTGGCTCGGGCGCGAGATCTGGAACAGCGCCGCCGTGGTGGTGATGCTGCCCCAGTCGACCTTGACGCCGATCTCCTGCTGTTCCGACTTGAACGGCGCCAGCACCGCCCCGGAATTGCTGAAGCCGGCGCCCACGATCGTGCCGGCCGTCAGGCCCTCGGCGTAGTTCGCGTAGAGCGAGACGTTCTGCCAGGGCTTGACGACGATGCCGGCAAGCGGCGTCGTCGCATCGCCCTCGTAGCGGGTCGTCCGCGCGCCGGTGGCGGTGCTGTAGCTCTGCGTCGCCACCTTCTGATGGCGGACGCCGACGGTCAGGAGCACCCTCTCGTCGAGAAACGACATCGTGTCGGCGGCGGCGAAACTGGTCAGCGTCTGGTAGGACGCCTTGTGCGGGTCCTGGCGCAGGCCTGTCACGGTCGGGAGCGGCGACGGATTGTAGATGTTGGATCGCACCGACTGCGCCGGAGTGTTGGCGACATAGGCGTTCCCGGCTTCCTGGCCGTAGCCGGTGAAGCCCAGGCTCAGCGAGTGCTTCACCGGGCCGGTGTCGAAGCGCGCCCGCAGGCCGACATTGCCGCTGACGGTCTCGCTGTAGGAGTCGAAATAGGCGTTGATCAGCCGGAAATTCCCGGAGGCGTCCGCGCCGCTGGTGAAGCCCGCGACGCGGGAATCGGGGAAGGTCTGGTCGTTCGTGCCCTTGCGATAGCCGATGCCGCCATAGGCGGTCAGCCAGTCGGTCAGGTCGTACTCGACGAAGGACGCGATGGTATGGTCCCGCTGCCTGAGTTTCGTGCCCGGATACCAGTTGCCGCGCGCGTCGGGCACGCGGGGGATGAAAGGGATCGTCGGCTGCAGCGTCATCTGCGGGCGGAAATTCTTGGTGTCGTCGTTCTGGGTGATCGCGTCGAGCGACCAGCGCAGGCGCTCGCCGCGATAGTCGAGCGCCACGGAGCCGAGCCCGGTGCGCAGGTTGCCGTCCTCGATCGAGGCCTCGCCGTTCCGCACCAGGCCGTTGACCCGGACGCCCCACTCCTTGTTGTCGCCGAAGCGGCGGCTGGCGTCGATATGGGCGCCGAAATTGCCGCTGCTGATGAAGGTCGGCGTCACGCGCACGAAGGCCTCGTCGGGGGCGCGCTTGGTGACGATGTTGATGGCCCCGCCGATGCTGCCGCCCGGCGGGATGCCGTAGGCCAGGGCGCCCGGCCCCTTCAGCAGTTCGATCCGTGCGATGTATTGCGCCGCGGCCCGGTTGGATGAGATCAGCCCATAGAGTCCGTTGAAGCCGGTGTCGGGGGCGTTGACCTGAAAGCCGCGGATCTGGAACGTGTCGTCGAACCCGTTGCTGCCCGTCGTCAGGCGCACCGAGGAATCGTTGATGAGCGTGTCGGCCGCCGTGCGCGCCTGCTGGTCCTGGATCAGCGTCTCGGTGAAACTGACGGTGCTGAACGGCGTGTTCAGCACGTCCCTCGTGCCGAGGATGCCGAGCGATCCGCCTCGCGCGACCTGTCCGCCGGCGTAGGGAGCCGGCAGTTCGCCCGGACGGCGCTCGCCCGAGACCTCGATCGTCTGCAGGTCGATGACGTCGGTGACCTGCCGTCCCGCGGGGGTCGCCGCGACGGCCTGAGCGTATCGCGGATAGGGTGACGGCGTGGAGGCCGCGCCCCGATCCCGGCCCGTCTCCGCCACGGCGATGCCGACCGGGTCGATCGCGGCATGGGCCGTCGCCGGGGCGACGAGGCATACGCCCGCGACCATGCCGCCAGCCAGCCACGCGAGCAATGCGGGGCGGCCGGGGCCGGAGTTGAACGGCACGAGCGCGCCGGGATGGCGACGGCCGCGATCCGCGTCATCGTGAGAATTCGTCCGCCCCGCGCAGCCCATTTCGCAATCCTTCGTAGCCATCGGCAAGCGCGACGCAGAAAGCGCCGCCGCCGCATTCGAAGACGGAGCGCCTACGCCCGCCAAGGCGGCCCGTTTACCAATGCGTCGCGAGATCATGCAACTATTATCTGCACACTATAACTGTAACTATTCTAATATTGAATTCATTATTATAGTTTTGATTTATTCCAATCTTGAACTACTCGGGATCGAACTGCGGATTGCTGCCGGATCTTGTGCAGGCCGAGGGCTCGCCTGCCGCGCGACAGGCCCGCGGAACGGCGCGGAGGCAGCGGAATCGGGGCGCGACCCGGCGTCGTCTCGCCCGAAAAAGCAGACCCAGCGCAATATCCGCGGGCTTGGCAGTCCCGGACTCTATGTTACCGTGCAACTTAGAGCGGCTCGAAAGCCGCCACCGGCTTCGCCGTCATCACCTTCGGCGCGGCCAGCACGCAGGGAGGAATACGATGCGCAAGGCGCTTATGGCCGCTGTCGCGGCTTGCAGTCTGTTGGCGGCTTCATCGGTCGCCAAAGCCCAGGAAAAACTCAAGATCGGTGTGATGGCGACCCTGTCGGGCGCCCTGACGTCCGGCGGCGAGGACGGCGTTCGCGGCGTGCAACTCGCCGCCAAACAGGCCGGCAACAAGATCGCCGGCAAGGAGGTCGAGTTCATCATCACCGCGACCGACGCCAGCCCGGATTCGGCGCTGCGCGCGGCGCGCAAGCTCGTCGAGCAGGACAAGGTGCAACTCATCATCGGGCCGCTCTCCGGCTCCGAAGGCATCGCCATGCGCGACTACTCGAAGACCGTGCCGAACCTGGTGATGATCAACGGCTCCTCGGGCGCGTTGGAGACGACCTTCGTCAACCCGTCGCCGAACTTCTTCCGCTTCAACAGCGACGGCGCGCAGTGGATGGCCGGCCTCGGCGAATACGTCTTCAAGGACAAGAACTACAAGAAGATCTCCGTGATCGCGGAGGACTACTCCTTCCCCTACACGCAGGTGTTCGGCTTCGCGATCGGCTATTGCAAGGCCGGCGGCCAGATCGCCCAGCGCCAGTGGGTCCCGCTCGGCACCAAGGATTTCGGCTCGGTGATCGCCAACATCCCGGACGATGTCGACGCGGTCTTCCTCGGCCTCGGCGGCGGCGATGCAGTCAACTTCCTGAACCAGTACAGCCAGACCGGCGGCAAGGCGAAGTTCATCGGCGGCTCGATCATGGCCGACCAGACCGTGCTGTCGTCGAAGGGCGCCGCCAAGAAGCTGCTGGTCGGCACGCCGACCTCGAGCGGCGTGGCCGACGCCTGGGACGATCCGCGCTGGAAGGCCTTCGTCAAGGCCTATCAGGACGCCTTCCCGGCCGACAAGCGCTTCGCCAGCCCGTCACTGTTCGCGACGAACTACTACAACGCCTTCAACGCGCTCAAGCTGGCGATGGAAAAGGTCGGCGGCGACGTCTCGGACGGCGGCGCCAAGCTGCGGGCGGAACTCGCCAAGGTCGAACTCGACGCGCCCAACGGCAAGGTCAAGCTCGACGGCAACCGCCAGGCGATCGCGACCACCTTCATCACCGAGGTGGCCGAACTGCCGAATGGCGACCTGACCAATCGCGTCGTGCGGACCGTGGCCGACGTCAACCAGACGCTGGGCCTGTCGGAGGCCGAGTTCAAGGCGATCGGCCTGCCGTCGCGCACCAATCCGGAATGCAAGAAATAGGCGTCTGAGCGTATGGCGAAGGGGGAGGAACGCGAGATGCGCGCCCCCTTCGCTCCCCTCACGTCCCGGCTCCGGGCGCCCGCGATCGACACTCGCGGCGCAAGGATCGCGGCTTGCCCGACCGGGCCAGGCTCGCGCCGCCGGACCTGCCTTGGCGAGGTATCATGAGTCGCGCAGTTGCGGTGTGCCACGGGCCCTTCGGCCGGGTCTCGATCTACGATCTCGACCGCCCGCTGGTGCTGCATGCCCACCGCGAGGCCCATCTGATTTTTTTCCTCGAGGGGTCGCGCGGGCTCGTGACCGTCAATGGCCGCTCGACGCTGGTCGATCCCTTCATGGGCGTGGCGATCAACCCCTGGGAGCCGCATAATTTCCAGCCCGAGCGCGCCGGCTCCTTCGGCCTCTTCCTCGTGGTCTATCTGAAGCCGGAATGGCTCGCGGCGCAGACCATGACGCCGGCCGGAGCGCTGGCGTTCCCGGCGTCCGAACTGGTCATCACCCGCGAGCTGGCGTCATGGCGCGACGAGGCCGTCGGGATGCTCCTGTCCTCGCATCGCGAACTCAATCTGGAGCCGGTGCTGATGGCGCTGGCGCAGGCGTCGAGCGAGCCGATCGGCCAGAATCTCGCCTCCGCGCTGATCCATGTCGCGCCGGACTGCATGCTCGACCGCCGCGTGCTGCGCGCCCGCCGCCTGATCGAGGACCATCCGAGCCATGACGGCGCGCTCGAGCGCGTCGCCCGCGAGGCGGGCCTGTCGCGGGCGCATTTCTTCAAGCTCTTCCGCGAGCAGGTCGGCGTGACGCCGACCGTGTTCGCCAACACCGTCCGGCTGGACGCCGCGCTCGACCGCCTCGTGCTTTCGGGCGATCCGGTGACGCGGATCAGCGAGCGGCTCGGCTTTTCCTGCCAGAGCGTGTTCACCCGGTTCTTCACCGCGCATATGGGCATGGCGCCGCGCGATTATCGCCGGGTCCTGCGCAGGGTCGGCCCGCTTCCGACACTCGGCCAGATGCCGTCCCAGGGCCAGACATCCCTGCAGGTCCGCCATGTCTGACTTCATCGCACGCCGCCCGATCTGGTCGCTGGTCATCCTCGTCGCGGTCGCGATCCTTCTCTGGCTCGTCTTCTCGATCTGGTCTCCGGGGATGGAGGCGGCGTTCGGGCGCAAGCGCGTCTTCCTGAGCGCGCTGTTCAACGGCATCACGCTCGGCGCGCTGTACTTCCTCGTGGCGAGCGGCTTCACCCTCATTTTTGGGCTGATGCGCAACGTCAATCTGGCGCATGGCTCGCTGTATCTGTTCGGCGGCTATCTCGGCTACAGCGTCGGCGAACTGACGGGCTCCTGGCTGGTGGCGCTGCTCGTCGCCTTCGTCGTCGTCGGCCTCGTCGGCATCCTGATGCAGGTGCTGCTCTTCCGCTGGATGGAGGGGCAGGACCTGCGCCAGACGCTGGTCACCATCGGGCTCTCGATCATCTTCGCCGATCTGCTGTTGTGGAACTATGGCGGCGACACCTTCCAGGTGACGACGCCCGACTGGCTTTCGGGCCCCGTGACGCTGCCGCTGGCCGTCGCGCTGCGCAGCAATGGCGAGGCGGTGCTGATGACCTATCCGCTGGTGCGGATCGCCATCCTCGTCGGCGCGATCATCGTCGGGGTCGCGATGTGGCTGGCGCTCAACCGCACCCGCGTCGGCATGCTGGTGCGGGCCGGCGTCGATGACCGCGACATGCTGTCTGCGACCGGCGTGAGGGTGCAACTCGTCTTCGTCATGGTCTTTGCCTTCGGGGCGGGGCTGGCGGGGCTGGCCGGGGTCGTCGGAGGCACCTTCCAGTCGCTGCAGCCCGGCGAGGACACGAAAATCCTGCTCTCGTCGCTCGTCGTGGTCATCGTCGGCGGCATGGGCTCGATCCCCGGCGCCGCGATCGGCGCGCTGATCGTGGGGCTCGCCGAGCAGTTCGGCTCTGTCTACATGCCGACCTATGCGGTGATGCTGACCTTCATCATCATGGTCGCCGTCCTGGCGGTGAGGCCGCAGGGCCTGGCGGCGCGGCGCTGACCATGGCGATCGCGGACCTCAACCTCGAGCAGCGCGCCCGGCCAAGGGAAAGCCTTGGCGACTGGATCGGCCGGCGGGGCACGGCCTTCTGGATCACGGCCGGACTGCTGCTCGTCATGCCCGCGATCGCGAGCCCGTTCTGGCTGGTCCAGATCATCGCCTATTCGATGATCCTCGGCCTGGTAGCGCTAAGCCTGATGTTCCTGGCCGGCTATGGCGGCATCGTCAGCCTGATCCAGATGACCGTGGCGGGGTTCGCCGGCTATCTCGTCGCGATCCTCGGCGACAGCGCCATCGCGCAGATCAGCCTGAAATGGCCGTGGTGGACGGCGGCCCCCGTCGCCATCCTGATCGCGACGCTGTTCGGCACGCTGGGCGGCGCGCTCTCGGTGCGCACCGAGGGCATCTACACGATCATGATCACGCTCGCGATCGCCTCGGCCTTCTACTATCTGACGCTGCAGAACTACACGATCTTCAACGGGTTCAGCGGCTTCAACGGCATCGTGCCGCCGGTCTTCCTCGGCGTCGACTGGGGCCAGAACCTGCCCTTCTATTATCTGACGCTGGCCTGCGCGGTTCTGGCCTATGGCGCCGTGATCTATGTCTCGCGCGCGCCCTTCGGCCTCGCGCTGCAGGGCACGCGCGACAACCCTCGTCGGATGGCGGCGCTCGGCTTCGACGTCGTCGCGCACCGCATAGCGGCCTATGCCTTCGCCTCGCTGATCGCGGCTTGCGCCGGCGTGCTGCTGGTCTGGTACCAGCGTCAGATTTCGCCCGGCACCGCCGGCGTCGGCCCGGTCGTCGACATGCTGATCATCGCGGTGGTCGGGGGCCTGAGCCGCCCGATCGGCCCGTTCATCGGGGCGCTGGTCTATGTGCTGCTGCGGACTTTTTCGCTCGACGTGCTGGAGGGCGTCGGCCTGGACGGAAGGCGCTACCAGTTGCTGATCGGGCTCGGCTTCCTCGTGATCGTGCTGTTCTCGCCCGACGGGCTGATCGGCATCTGGCAGCGGCTGCGCGAGCGCTATCGCCGCAGCGGCGAGGCGCGCGACACCCAGATGCGGATCGGCGGGGGCTCGCCATGAGCGCGGTCGCCATGGACATGACCGGGTCGCGCGAGCGGCTGACGGCGGCAGGCTCTGCCAACGCGCTCGAACTGCGCGGCGTCTCGCGGCTGTTCGGAGCGCTGGCGGCGCTCTCGGACGTGACGCTCTCGGTCAGGCCCGGCGAGCGCCGCGCCGTGCTGGGCTCGAACGGGGCCGGCAAGACCACCCTGTTCAACTGCATCACCGGCGATTTCGCGCCGAGCTCCGGCGTCATCCGCTTCTTCGGCGAGGACGTCACCGCGTTTCCGCCGCAGGAGCGCATCAGGCGGGGCCTGCGCCGCACCTACCAGATCTCCTCGCTCTTCGCCGGGCTGTCGGTGCTCGACAATGTCTACCTCGCCTGCAGGGGCGTCTCGCGGAACCGCTTCTCGCTGGTCAGGCCGCGGCGGGACGATACGCTGGTGCATGCCGCCGAGAGGCTGGTCGAGGCGGTGCATCTCTCGGCCGTCAGGGACAGGCTCGTCGGCGAACTCGCTTATGGCCAACAGCGCCAGCTCGAAATCGCGCTGGCGCTGTCGGGCGCGCCGCGTTTCATCCTGTTCGACGAGCCGGCGGCGGGCCTCTCGCCGACCGAGCGGCGCGACCTCGTCCATATCCTCACATCGTTGCCCAGCCATATCGGCTACATCATCATCGAGCACGACATGGACGTGGCGCTGCGCGTCGTCGAGAGCGTGACGATGATGCACAACGGGCGCATCTTCAAGGAAGGCGCGCCCGACGAGATCGAGAGCGACCCCGAGGTCCAGGAGCTCTATCTCGGCGGCGGCCATGGCGGAGGCGGTCATGGCTGAACGCCTCAAGGCCCCGCCTGGCGCTGGCGTCCCGATCCTGCAGATCGCGGGGCTCAACGTCTTCTATGGACGCTCGCACGCGGTGCAGGGCGTCGATCTGACGCTGCAGAGCGGCGTACTCTCGGTCGTCGGCCGCAACGGCATGGGCAAGACGACCATGTGCAAGGCGATCATGGGGCTGGTCCCGATCAGCTCCGGCTCGATCCGCTTCTTCGGCGAGGAGCTTGCCGGGCGCGCGCCCGCCGAGATCGCCCGGCTCGGCATCGGCTATGTGCCGCAAGGCCGCCGGCTCTGGCGCTCGCTGACGGTCGACGAGCATCTACGCCTGATGCAGCGCGGCAAGCGCGGGGCCTGGACGCCCGAGCGCATCTACGAGGTTTTCCCAAGACTCGCCGAACGGCGCAACAACGGCGGCGCGCAGCTCTCGGGCGGCGAGCAGCAGATGCTGGCGATCAGCCGCGCTCTGCTGATGAACCCGCGCCTGCTGATCATGGACGAGCCGACGGAGGGCCTCGCCCCGGTCATCGTCGCCCATGTCGAGGAGATGCTGGTGCGCCTCGCCGAGCAGGGCGACGTCGCCATCCTCGTGATCGAGCAGAACATCGGCGTCGCGACGGAGATGTCAGACCCTGTCGCCATCATGGTCAATGGCCGGATCAACCGCATCATCGCGTCGGCGACACTGGCCGGCGACCGCGAACTCCAGCAGCGCCTGCTCGGCGTCGGTCGCCACGGCCATGACGAGACCGACGGCGCGGCGGGCGGCGCGGAGACGGGACGCACGCCTGTCCCTGGCGCCGCGCCGGCGGCGGGCCCGACGCGGGTCTACAACGCCAACCCGGTCATCCCGACGCGCTGGTCGCAGCCCGTGCCCGCGGCGCGCATCGAGGCGCAGGCGCGCACGATCTCGCGGCCGACGCTGGCGACGCTGGACGGCCGCTCGGTCGGCGACCGGCGCGGCACGCCCTCTGTCAGCGCCGAGCCCCATGTGATCGTCGTCGGCACGCTCGACACCAAGGGCGACGAGTTGCGTCATATCAGCGACCTGATCCGGGCGGAGGGCGTGCGGGCGCGGCTGGTCGACATCTCGACCTCGGGCCGCAGCGCCGGCGGCGACGTCACGCCACAGGAGATCGCGCTCGCCCATCCGCGCGGCTCGGCCGGCATCGCCTCGGGCGATCGCGGCGCGGCCGTCGCGGCGATGACCGAGGCGTTCAGGGCCTGGCTGCCGCGCCAGCAGGGCGTCTTCGGCGTGATCTCGGCCGGCGGCTCGGGCGCAACCGCGATGGTGACGCCGGCGATGCAGGCCCTGCCCGTCGGCCTGCCCAAGCTGATGATCTCGACCATGGCGTCCGGCGATGTCCGCGCCTATGTCGGCGCGGCCGACATCACGATGATGCATGCGGTCACGGATGTTCAGGGCCTCAACCGCGTCTCGCGGCTGGTGCTGGGCAATGGCGCGCGCGCCGTCGCTGCGATGGCGAAAGCGCGCATTGCCGACATGTCCAGGCCAGCGCCCGCGCGGGGCGGAGAGTCTGAGAAACCGCTCGTCGGGCTGACCATGTTCGGCGTCACGACCCCTTGCGTCCAGCAGGTTTCGAAGCTGCTGGAGACCGAATGGGAGCCGCTCGTCTTCCACGCCACGGGCACGGGCGGCCGCGCCATGGAAAAGCTCGTCGAGTCCGGCCTCGTCGGGGCCGCCATCGACGTCTCGACCACCGAGATCTGCGACATGATGATGGGCGGCCTGCTGCCGGCGACCGAGGATCGGTTCGGGGCGATCATCCGCACGCGCATCCCCTATGTCGGCTCGGTCGGCGCGCTCGACATGGTCAATTTCTTCGCGCCCGAGACGGTGCCGGAGCGTTATCGCGGCCGCAAACTCTATCCGCATAATCCGCAGATCACGCTGATGCGGACGACGGCCGAGGAAAACGCCCGCATGGGGCGCTGGATCGGCGAGCGGCTGAACCAGATGGAAGGCCCGGTGCGCTTCCTCATCCCCGAGCTTGGCGTCTCGGCGCTGGATGCTCCCGGCCAACCCTTCCACGACCCCGCCGCAGACGCCGCCCTGTTCCAGGCGCTGGAGCAGACGGTGCGGACGGGTCCGAACCGGCAGCTCGTCCGCTTGCCACATCACATCAACGACCCGGCTTTCGCGGCCGCCCTCGTGCGGGAATTCCGCGCGCTGCATGCCGGGCGGCGGCGAGAGCGCGCAGGAGGGCGGGCATGACCGCGTTCGACAAGAAGGCCCTGCTGAAGCGCTTTCGCGCGATGGTCGCGAAGGGCGAACCGATCGTCGGCGGCGGCGCGGGGACCGGGCTATCGGCCAAATGCGAGGAGGCGGGCGGCATCGACCTCATCGTGATCTACAATTCCGGCCGCTACCGCATGGCCGGTCGGGGCTCGCTTTCGGGGATGATGCCCTATGGCGACGCCAACGCCATCGTCATGGAAATGGCGGCCGAGGTGCTGCCGGTGGTGAAAAAGACGCCGGTTGTCGCCGGCGTCTGCGGCACCGATCCCTTCCGCCGCATGGACGTCTTCCTCGACGAGGTGAAGCGCATCGGCTTTGCCGGCGTGCAGAATTTTCCGACCGTCGGGCTGATCGACGGCGTCTTCCGCAAGAACCTCGAAGAGACCGGGATGGGCTACGGCCTCGAGGTCGAGATGATCGCGCTCGCCAACGCCAAGGGCCTGCTGACCACGCCTTACGTCTTCTGCGAGGCCGATGCGCGCGCCATGGCCAAGGCCGGCGCCGACATCATCGTCTGCCATCTCGGGCTGACGACGGGCGGCGCGATCGGGGCGGAAACGGCGCTGAAGCTGGCCGACTGCCCGGCGCTGGTCGACGCCTGGGCGGCGGCGGCGCTCGCGGTGAAGAAGGATGCGCTGATCCTCGTGCATGGCGGCCCGGTGGCGGAGCCCGCCGACGCCGATTTCATCATGAAGCACACCAAGCACTGCCACGGCTTCTACGGTGCGTCCTCGATGGAGCGCCTGCCGGTCGAGACCGCGATCCGCGACCAGACGCGGGCGTTCAAGCGGATCGGGCGGGGCCAAGAGACGACAAAGCCGGCGCGCAAGGCCGGCGGGAAGAAGAAGCCATGAGAGCCCATCCAACCCACCGCCCTCATCCTGAGGAGCCGCGAAGCGGCGTCTCGAAGGATCGTCCAGCTGCCTCCAAAGCGAACTGGAGCATCCTTCGAGACGCGCTCCTGCGGAGCGCTCCTCAGGATGAGGGCGGGGCGTGTCGGACGGGTGAGCCGGATATCGACGGGAGGAAGATGACATGACGGGCCAACTGATCGGATCGCTGATCCTCTGGCTGATCGTGGCGGTGATCGTCATCGCCATCGTCGTCTATCTGGTGAACTGGCTCTATCGGCGCTCGTCGAAGGAGGTGTCCTTCGTCCGCACCGGCCTGTTCGGCGAAAAGGTCGTGATCAATGGCGGCGCCTTCGTGCTGCCGATCATCCACGACGTCACGCCCGTCAACATGAACGTGCTCCAGCTCGCCGTGACCCGGGCCAGCAACGACGCGCTGATCACCCGCGACCGGATGCGCGTCGACATCGACGCCGAGTTCTACGTCCGGGTGAAGCCGGAGCGCGATTCCGTCTCGGTGGCCGCCGCCACGCTCGGCCGGCGCACGCTCCAGCCCGACCAGCTCCACGCGCTTCTGTCGGGCAAATTCATCTCGGCGCTGCGCACCGTCGCCTCCGAGATGACCATGGAGGAGATGCACGAGCAGCGCGGCTCCTACGTTCAGCGCGTCAAGGACGCCGCCGCCGAGGCGCTCGACCAGAACGGCCTCGTGCTGGAATCGGTGGCGCTGACCGACCTCGACCAGACCGACCTGCAATATTTCAACCCGTCCAACCGCTTCGACGCGGCGGGCCTGACGCGGATCATCGAGGAGATCGAGGACAAGCGGAAGCTGCGCAACGACATCGAGCAGGATTCGATGATCCGCATCCGCACCCGCAATCTCGAGGCCGAGCGCCAGGCGCTCGACATCGAGCGCGACAGCGAGGCGGCGCGGCTCGAACAGCAGCGCGAGATTGAGATCAAGCGCGCCGTGCAGCGCGCCGAGGTGGCGCGCGAGCGGGCCGCCCGGGACACCGAGGCCGAGCAGGCCCTGATCCTGTCCCGCGAGGAGATCGAGAAATCGCGCATCGCCAATGAGCGCGCCATCAGCGAGGCCCGTATCGCATCCGACCGCGACATCCGCCAGCAGGAGATCGCCCGCACGCAGGCCGTCGAGGAGGCCGAGATTTCCTCGCGCGAGCTCATCGAGAAGGCCCGCATCGCCAACGAGCAGGCGATCAACGTCGCGCGCATCGCCTCGGAGCGCGACATCCGCCAGAAGGAGATCGAGCGGACCAAGGTGCTGGAGGCGGCTGAGATCGCGGCGCGCGAAGCCACCGAGAAGGCGCGCATCAGCCAGGAAAGCGCGATCAGCGCCGAGCGCATCGCCCGCGAGCAGGAGGTCCGCAACCGCGAGATCGAGCGCACCCGCATCATCGAGGAGAAGGACATCGCGGCGCGCGAGGCGGTCGACACCGCCCGCATCGCGCAGGAGGAGCGCGTCCGCGCGCTCGGCATCGCCCGCAACCGCGCGCTCGACGAGGCCGAGATCGCCGCCCGCGAAGCCGTCGAGAAGGCGCGCATCGCGCAGGACGACGCGATCACCGCCGAGCGCATCGCGCTGGAGCAGCGCAAGAGCCTGCTGGAGATCGGGCGCATGGAGACGGTCGACGCGGCCGGAATCACGTCCCGCGAGAAGGTCGAGAAGGCGCGCATCAGCCAGGAGCGGATCGTCGCCAACGAGCGCATCGCGGCCGAGCTCTCGACCAAGGAGCTGGAGATCAAGCGCAACGCCGATCTCGACGCGGCCGAACTGAAACGCCGCGACACGGTCGAGCGCCGGCGCATCGCCACCGAACTGGGCCTCGACGAGGAGCGGATCGACGCGGCGAAATCGCGCGAGATGCTTCAGATCGCCCAGAAAAAGGCGGTCGAGGTCGCGGAGGAGGACCGCGCCATCGTGCTCGCCGCCAAGAAGGTCGAGCGCACCGACGCCGACAGCGCCCTGCGGCAGGCCGAGATCGCGGCGCGCCAACAGGTCGAGACCGTCGACATCGCCCGCGAACAGGCGCTGGAGGCGAGCCGCATCGAGCGCCGCCGCGCGCTGGAGCAATTGGAGATAGCCCGGACGC
>JAESGM010000612.1_pt1 | contig 20745 bp, 22 predicted proteins | sample 9269721 | NCBI WGS metagenome assembly JAESGM01 (sample SAMN15720920, study PRJNA650825) | algae metagenome | isolation source: Komarekiella atlantica HA4396-MV6 and co-occurring heterotrophs from... | place: USA: Theobald House, Kauai, HI | collected 2009-07-29 | reverse complement strand
GTGAGCGTCCGGCGAACGCATTTCCGGGTGCGGAGAGATGGAAGCTATAGGCCGCGTTTCATCTCATCAACCATGATGCGGTCGATTATTTCAGGATCGCATTGTGTCTCGATGAGGAACTCGCGGATACCGCCGTCCCACGTCCTGATGTCGGCAAGTAGGCTTTGAAGCTCTTCGATGCCGTTCTCGGTCAGACCCTTCGTGCCATCCTCACTGCCATCACTGACATGAACCAGTTCGCCTTCGGAGATGTTGTCCGAGTTCGCGGTGATTTCCTCGATCAGTTCGAGGTTCTCGCTGATCATGCCGGCGACTTGGCTGAGCGTGTAGATGAACCTCGAGCGAGCCATCAGGCGGCCTCGTGCCGAGCTTTTGCCGGCGTCCAGTTCCAAGGCAGCAGGTCTTCAAGTCGATCCTTGGGGTGATCCTGGATCCGGGTCAGGACATCTGTCAGATAGACCTCCGGATTATGGCTGAACCGCGCCGGGTTTGCCAGAGGCCATTTCGTTTAAGTTATGCGGCCATGGCTGCTTCGTCCAGCATGGCGTAATACCGCTCTTCAGCTTCGGCTGGCGGTATATTCCCGATTGGCTCGAGAAGTCGTCGGTGATTGAACCAGTCGACCCATTCAAGAGTGGCGAATTCAACTGTCTCGAAGCTCCTCCAGGGGCCACGCCGATGGATGACCTCGGCCTTGTAGAGGCCGTTGATCGTTTCGGCGAGGGCGTTGTCGTAACTGTCGCCGACGCTTCCGACGGAAGGCTCGATTCCAGCCTCTGCCAACCGCTCGGAATAGCGAATGGACACGTATTGGGCAGATTCAACCGGTCGTCGCAACACCCCAAACTTGGAGGTGTTTATGGTGACGGGAAGACGGAAGTCAGAGCGTTCAACGCGGCGCAAATTGTCCTCGCCAGGTCGGCCACCGGTGTGGCAGCGTGAGAACCTGTGCCGGTTCTGGCAAGGAGTGTCGACAGGTCTGTCGAGTGAAGAAGCAGCCGTCGAAGCCGGCGTATCCGGCCCTGTTGGTATCCGGTGGTTTCGGAGTTCAGGTGGCATGCCTCCTACACATCTTTCGCCTACAGCAGCGCCACTCACGGGTCGCAACCTGACGTTCCGGGAACGTGAGGAAATTGCTTTGGAATGTGCTCGGGGCAATGGAGTGCGTGCTATCGCTCGGAAGCTGGGACGGTCGCCCAGCACGATCTCTCGCGAGATCAGGCGCAACTCGGCGACAAGGAGCGGAGACTTCGATTATCGGGCCACTACTGCACAATGGCATGCTGATCGAGCGGCACGTCGACCGAAGACAGGAAAGCTGGCAACCAATGCGGCGCTTCGTGACTACGTGCAAGACAGGCTTGCCGGGCTCATAGCCACGCCCGACGGCATCGCCTTCGATGGCCCCGTCGTGGTATGGAAAGGACGGCGTGCCGTTCATCGGCAAAATCGACGCTGGTCCAAAGCCTGGAGCCCCGAACAGATTGCGCGGCGTCTAGTGCTAGATTTCCCCAAGGACCCGACCATGCGCATCGCCACGAAGCCATCTATCAGGCGCTCTACATTCAGGGCCGGGGTGCCTTGAAGCGGGAACTATCTGCTTGTCTTCGTTCCGGACGAGCGCTGCGGCTGCCTCGTGAACGTGCTCGTAGCCGTGGCAAATCCTTTCTGACCGATGCGTTGATGATTAGTGATCGTCCGTCCGAGATCGGAGAAAGAGCGGTGCCCGGCCATTGGGAAGGTGATCTTATTCTTGGACTCGGCAGCTCAGCTATCGGTACGCTGGTGGAACGGACGACACGGTTCACAATGCTCCTGCACCTCCCACGCATGGAACGTCATGGGATGGACAAGTCTGTCAAAAACGGTCCAGCGCTTGCCGGTCATGGGGCCGAAGCCGTCCGCGACGCGATCGCTAGCACCATCATGGATCTACCAGCACACCTTCGCAGATCACTGACTTGGGACCAAGGCGCGGAGATGGCTCAGCATGCTCGACTGCGCATCGACACTGGGCTGGATATCTACTTCTGTGACCCTCAAAGCCCCTGGCAGCGCGGTAGCAACGAGAACACTAACGGCCTGCTGCGTCAGTACTTTCCAAAAGGGACGGATCTCAGCCAGTATGGCGTCGATGAACTAAGCGCCGTAGCCCATGCGCTCAATAGCAGACCACGTAAAACCCTGGGCTGGCGCACACCTGCGGAGGCGCTCGACGGTTTGCTCAAATCAGATATGATGGAGGCTGTTGCGACGACCGGTTGAATCTGCCTTGAACGCCCCTGTCCGAGTGATGCACGAGGCCGCCGCCATGAGCAGGACGCCGATCATGAAGAGCCTGCTCTAGGGCATCGAGGACAAAGCCTGCATGCGCCGTCCGGCTCGCCCGCCATCCAACGATGCGACGAGCGAAGACGTCGATGACAAAGGCCACGTAGACGAAACCCTGCCAGGTGGCGACATAGGTGAAATCCGAAACCCACAGCCGGTTTGGTGCTGGGGCTTTGAACTGACGGTTCACCCGGTCAAGCGGGCTCGGAGCCGCCTTGTCCGAGAATGTCGTGCGGATCGGCTTGCCCCGAATGATGCCTTGCAGGCTCATCGATCTCATAAGCCGAGCGACAGTGCAGCGGGCGACTTCGAAGCCTTCACGCTTCAACTGTCGCCAGACCTTGCGAACGCCATAGACCCGATAGTTCTGCTCGAAGACACGACGGATCTCGATCTTCAGGCTGATATCGCTGCGGGCGCGGATCGACAGGCGATCCACGTCCAGGCGCTTGGCGACATTCTCGTGATAGGTTGAAGGGGCAATCGGCAATAGCCTGCAGATCGGCTCGACCCCGAACACGCCACGGTGTTCGTCGATGAACGAGATCATCGCTTGAAGGGGCGGTCGAGCTCCGCCATCGCGAAATAGGCCGAGGCTTTGCGCAGAATCTCGTTGGCCTGGCGAAGCTCGCGGTTCTCCCGCTCAAGAGCTTTCATCTTCTCGGCGACATCGCTCGGCAGGCCTGCTCGTTTACCACTGTCGACCTCGGTCTTCTTGACCCACTCGTGCAGGGTGGCTGGCGAGCAGCCAATCTTCGCAGCGATAGATGAAACGGCAGCCCACCGTGATGGATGCTCGGCCTCGTGGTCCAGCACCATACGGATGGCACGGTCACGGACTTCAGGTGAAAATTTGTTGGTTGTCTTGCTCATGATGGCTCCACTTTCTCAGAAGTTGGAGCCTCCGGCAAACCCGGCGCGGTTCACCCTGACCCTCGAGCGCATCGCCAACGGCTGGCCTAGCCGCGATCTCGATGCACTCATGCCGTGGAATTACGCGGGCTGAACCTCCGCAGCTTGCCGCTTACTTTGCACTAGGACTTCCGATGTTCGCATCAACCTCGCAAGACGGCCTTCACCGGGGGCTTACGAAGCTGGAGAAACGCAAGCCGAATGCATTCGCCGTTTCCGCCGGCAGCACAGCGTCCCCATCCTGAACGCTCTCAAGGCATGGCTCGATGACATCGCGCCAAAGGTCCTGCCCGACAGCAAGATCGGCGATGCCGTATCCTACACCCTGAACCAGTGGGAATACCTGACGCGCTACACCCAAGACGGCAGGATGCCGATCGACAACAACCTGCTCGAACGTGATATCAGGATTTTTGCCACTGGAAGAAAATCCTGGCTGTTCAGCGATACTGCGGACGGAGCCAAGGCCAGTGCCGTCGTCTACAGCATCATGCTGACCTGCCGCGCCGCGGTATCGAACCATTGGCTTACTTGCGCCACATCCTCAGCGAATTGCCGCAGCGCGCATCGGATGCCGACAACTCCGACCTGCTGCCGTTCAACTTCGCCAAGACCGCTACTGCCTGATCCCAGACGAACGCTTGACAGCCACGACGGTCAAACGACACGCGTCAACGTGCAGGGAATTGAGCGCTTACGGACTAACTGCAACGAGGTCTATCTCTACCGCTAAAATACCGTAACTGAGAGAGGTCCGTTTAGGTCGATTGACCGCGCCAGACGCGCAAATTTTGCGCCTTACCGGCCGGCGCCGGGTCAGGATACGTCAACGCACTGCACCAGAGATGGCGGCATAGTCGAGGCGACGCTTAACTTCGCGCAAGACCGAAATTGTTCACAAAAACCTAACGCACTCTCGCTTGCGCAGCGTTAATATGCAGATATTGGCGGCAATTAGATTTGCACAGTACTAAGTGCTATTGCTTAAGGGCTTTTCCTCGCTGCTCACTCATGGTGATCATAGGCCTTGAAACCGCCCTTCTTGACGAGCGAGTCACGTTTGGCGGCCATGAAATCGGCATCAACCATCTCTGTTACCAGCTCCTGCAGCGTAGTCTTCGGCTCCCAGCCCAGTTTTTCCTTAGCCTTCGTCGGGTCACCCAGCAGCGTCTCGACTTCGGTTGGACGGAAATAGCGCGGATCGACACGAACGATCAACTGGCCCGGCCTGAGTAACAACTCCTCGTTCGAGACCGTTTCGACGATGCCGACTTCACTCTCGCCCTCTCCCTCGAACCGAAGGGTAAAGCCGAGTGCCTCTGCGGCGAACTGCACGAACTTCCGGACGCTGTACTGGACACCGGTGGCGATGACGAAATCCTCGGCCTGCTGCTGCTGCAACATCAGCCATTGCATCTCGACATAGTCGCGCGCATGTCCCCAGTCGCGCAGGGCGCTGAGATTCCCGAGGTAGAGACAATCCTGCAAGCCGAGCGCAATACGGGCGATAGCGCGCGTGATTTTGCGCGTGACAAAGGTTTCGCCGCGGACCGGGCTTTCATGATTGAACAGGATGCCGTTGCAGGCGTACATCCCGTAGGCTTCGCGGTAATTCACCGTGATCCAGTAGGCGTACATCTTGGCCACCGCATAGGGACTACGGGGGTAGAAGGGTGTCGTCTCCCGCTGAGGCGTCTCCTGCACGAGGCCATAGAGCTCGGAGGTCGAGGCCTGATAGAAACGGGTCTTCTGTTCCAGCTTCAGGATCCGGATCGCCTCGAGAATGCGCAATGCGCCAATGCCATCTGCGTTCGCCGTATATTCTGGCTCCTCGAAACTGACAGCAACATGCGACTGCGCCGCCAGATTGTAGATCTCATCCGGCTGTGTCTGCTGAATGATCCGGATCAAGCTCGACGAATCCGTCATGTCCCCGTGATGCAGGACGAAGCTCCGATTTTTCTCATGCGGATCCTGATAGAGATGATCGATACGATCTGTATTAAACAAGGAACTGCGTCGTTTAATGCCGTGGACTTCGTAGCCCTTGTCCAGCAAAAACTCGGCGAGATATGCGCCATCCTGGCCGGTAACGCCCGTAATCAGGGCAACCTTCTTCTTCTGGTCTGACAAGGCAAGTTCCCTTGAAAAATTGTTCGATCCCGGTCGCGCACTCAGTTGCGACCGCTCAAGTAGTCCTCATAAGCTTCACGCAGTCCGGTGTCGAGGGTGATCCTGGCTTTCCAACCCAAGCGCCCCAAACGGCCGCTATCCATCAGTTTTCGGGGGGTGCCATCCGGCTTGTCGCTATCGAACTGAACAGATCCGCTGTAACCGACGATGCCTGCCACAAGGTGAGCGACATCTCGTATGGTGATATCCTGTCCGTAGCCGACATTGATGTGGCTGGACATAGGCTGCGTGACTGAGTCGTAGATTGTCTTGTCGAGTTGCATCACAAAGATGCTCGCCTCTGCCATGTCTTGGACATGCAGAAACTCACGATAAGGCGTGCCGGTACCCCAAAGCAAGACCTTTGGTTCGTCAAAGAATTGGGCGCGCGACCCATCGAAGCCAATCATCTGAAGGATGTCTCTGGGAATTGGTCCGTGCCGATTCACATCAGCCTGCAGCCCGGCAACATCCTTGATTGAAGCGAGCTTCGCCAAATGGAACTTTCGGATCATCGCAGGCAGCACATGGCTGTTTTCCAGATGGTAGTTATCCCCCGGACCGTAGAGGTTAGTCGGCATGACGCTGCGATAGTCGCGACCATATTGCCGATTATAGCTCTCACAGAGCTTGATGCCCGCAATTTTGGCAATCGCATATGGCTCGTTGGTCGACTCCAGCGTGCCCGTCAGAAGAGCGTCCTCGCGCATGGGCTGCGCAACATCCTTAGGATATATGCAGCTCGAGCCGAGAAATAAGAGTTTCTGGACATCATGGACATGGGCCGCATGGACGACATTGGCCTGGATCATCAGGTTTTGATAAATGAAGTCGGCCGGGTACGTGTTGTTCGCGTGGATGCCACCGACCTTGGCTGCCGCAAGGTAAACCTGGTCCGGCTTCTCTGCGGCGAAGAACTCCAGGACAGCCGCTTGGTTCGCAAGGTCCAGTTCCTTATGGGTGCGGCATAGGATGTCGCAGTCACCCCGCGACTGCAGCGCCCGCATGATAGCCGATCCGACCATTCCGCGATGACCGGCAATGTAGACTTTCGTTTTTCTTGCCATATTCGCTTATTCCATTACCCCAAGTTCCATCCTGTTGCGCTGCCGCAGAACAACCCTTCACGGCTACAAAAGAAGCGACATCTTGCAAACGCGACCTACCTTGTGCCGTATCGAGGGTCAACTCACATGCTGCCTGAACTGATAGCGTCGCATACTTCAGCTGAATGCAAACTCAACACGCGAAGCTCCATCGCGCTCCGATGGTTATAGACAGAAAGGCAGCCATCCATTCCGGATTTCCGCCTCAGCGATTGCACGCTTACCGTCGTAGCTGCAACCATACACCCCCATCAGTTGCCACATCCTAGCCTTTGCATTTTCCGGCATATGCGTTATGGGGCTTGCGTTAACGTTGGAGTGGACACATGCGGCCCGCAATTCGAAATGCTGTTATCAAATGGATGCCATTCTCAGGGCAGCTGTTGAGACTAAAAAGGTCTCTAGCTATCGCTTCCGATATCGACCGCCGATTGGGAGAATACGAAGCATTCTTGCTGGCTCCCCGAGTTGCCGCGCTCCTGTCTCGCCTGCAACCTTACACAGCATCGAACTTGAAGCTTATTCGGTTGGGAAAGCCGGGTGACGGAGGGTATGTCATGCATGACGACTTCGAAAACATTGATGCTGCCTATTCCATGGGCATTGCGAACGACGTCTCTTGGGACACTGAAATCGCGCAACGTGGCAAACCGGTGTACATGTATGACCATACCATCACTCAGCTTCCAGCAGAGCACGAGCATTTCCACTTCAGGCGAATCGGGATTTCTGGCGCCGCCTCGGAAGACCCCCATCTGAAATCTATACCGTTCCTACTGGCCGCCAACCGTCATCAGCATTCGAATAATTTGTTGATGAAGATGGACATAGAAGGACACGAGTGGGCTGCATTAGATGCGTTGTCAGATAACGAATTACGCCAGTTTTCTCAGATCTCTCTTGAGCTGCATGATCTTGATAAGCTTTTCACAATCGAGGGCTTCGTGAGAATGTCTCGCGTACTAATGAAGCTTACTGATCATATGCATGTCGTCCATGTTCACGCAAACAATGTTGGCTGGGTTTGTGAGCGCTATGGGGTTCGAGTGCCGGTTTTGCTCGAGGTGTCTTTTGTTCGTCGCGATAGGCTCGAGCAACCAATACCGGCCGGGAATTTGTCAGTGGAATTGGATCAAGAGAATGATCCGAGCCGGCCGAAGATCGACATTTCTTCCCTTTGGCGTCAGACAGGTCCGAATTATGATGAGTGAACTCAAGCCCAAGGAAGATTGGGAAGTTCGGATACAGCCATTATCTGAACACTCTCTACGGGACGATGTTAAGAGCCTAATGTCTTATCGCCAGCTGCTATACACGCTGGCCATGAGAGAGATATCGGTGCGATACAAGCAAACGGTTGTTGGTGTCGCCTGGGTCGCGGCACAACCTATCGTAACATCTCTTATATTTACTTTTATATTTAGCCACTTGGCGAAAATTGAGTCTGGATCAATACCTTACCCGATATTTGTGTTCTCAGGGCTGCTACTTTGGCAATACATTAGTCGTATTATATCTGAAGGCACCGCTAGTTTGGTGGCGCAATCCCACATGATGACCAAGGTATTCTTTCCACGAATGCTTATACCGTTGATAGGCATCGCCGCCGCCACTATTGATCTATGCATCGCAGCCTTGGTGCTTCTTTGTATAATGATGTACCTCGGCGTTGGACTATCGACTAACGCAATATTTTTCCCGATCATCGTTCTCGTGACTGCCTTAATCGGATACTCGCTGGCACTTGCACTATCACCAATCAATGCCCTGTATAGAGATGTCGGATTTATAATTCCGTTTGCGCTGCAGATGTTAATGTACCTCAGTCCAGTCCTTTATCCGGTCTCACTTGTCCCTGCCAATTATCGTTGGCTTTATGAGCTCAATCCCGTCGCAACGCTACTGGAGGCGGCCCGATGGTCGCTTTTCGGCGAGCCAGCCCCTTCTTTACCATCGGTAGCCGTACTTCTAATTTTCGTCGTAATTTCGTTTAGCTTCGGTCGCCGGGTTTTCAGAGCGCTTGAGCCTACAATTGTGGATCGAGTGTAACATGGCCAGCATTATTTCTGCACGAGCACTCACCAAAAGCTATCACATAAGAGCAACTGGTGAAACGTCATCGTATCGAACCCTGAGAGAAGTAATTTCTGAGCCAAGGCAATGGCTGAACGCGGCAGCTTTTGCATCGAAGCCGCAAAAACAGTTTTGGGCGCTTCGCGACGTTAGCTTCGATATAGACAGAGGTGAAGTCGTTGGCATTATTGGCAAAAATGGCGCGGGAAAGAGCACCCTCCTGAAGGTACTATCTCGCATAACTGCACCGACCAGCGGCAGCGCTCTGCTTCGGGGACGTGTGGGATCTTTGCTCGAAGTAGGGACCGGCTTTCATCCCGAACTGACAGGACATGAAAATGTCTTCATGAATGGCGCGATACTTGGCATGAGCAGATCCGAGATACGGCGCAAATACGATCAAATCATCGAATTTTCAGGGGTGAAAGAGTTTATAAATACACCAATAAAGCGCTATTCCAGCGGAATGCAAGCCAGATTGGCATTTTCGGTAGCGGCTCATCTGGACCCTGAAATACTTATTGTTGATGAAGTACTTGCGGTGGGGGATGCAGAGTTCCAGAAGAAGTGCATCGGCAAGATGAAAGACGTAGCCGATGAAGGAAGGACAGTACTGTTTGTCTCGCACAACATGAATGCAATACGCAATCTCTGTTCCAGATGCATTCTCCTCAAAGACGGGTCGGTCAAATCCGACAGCAAGAATGTCGACGGTGTCGTTTCCGAGTACCTCAACCTCGCTGGGGCAGAACCCAAGGCCACTTGGCGCAGCATAGAACGCAACAGTGAACATGGCTTTATTCCCTTGGAATTCGCGCTGGTCGACAAATCCGGCGCCGTGATACAGCGCCCTATGGCCGCAGATGAGCAGGCCAGTGTCCGGATACACTTTGAATTAGAAGAGGACATCCGATCTCTCGCGGTTGGTTTTGCACTCTACACCCACAATCACGAGCTACTGTATGTGTCCTACTCGAATGACGCAGCTTCAAATTCTATCACATTCCGCAGGGGACTTAACACCGCCAGCGCGCCGCTGCCAGAGAACCTTCTGAACGATGGTATGTACAAAATACAACTAATAGCTGGCGTCCATAACGTTCGCCCAATATTAAGTCGCGATGAGAGTCAGATAGCGATTCAATTGCAGGTGAATGGAAATAAGTTCCGCTCACCCACTTTTCAGCCGGGGAGACCGACCATCTTAGCGCCAGTGCTTCACTGGAGTTCGACTTTCGGAGAGAGCCTGCGTTCATGAGAAACCGAATTACACGCTTGAGCGATAAAATCGGCAACGCCTTCGAAAAAGAGGTATTTAAGCGGACCCCGTCGGCTCTGGGCCAGATCTCCCTCCAGTGGCACCAATCGCCTAATTTCGGCGATCATCTCTCGGTCTACCTGGCCGAGAAAATGTCGGGCCTCACTGTTCGCGCTGCGGAGCGCGAAAGTCAGCCGCACTACATGGTCACAGGATCTATTCTGTCGCTTGCGACAGAAAAGTCGATTGTATGGGGTGCGGGCATTGCGTACAGACAGGAAGTAATGTCAGGCAAACCTGCTTCCGTTCACATGGTGAGAGGCCGCTACTCCAATGACGTTCTAAGGCAGAACGGCATCGCCCCGGCTGAGGTATTAGGAGACCCCGGATATATTTTGAGCCATGTCTTCAATCCCGACATCGAAAAGCGCTATAAAGTAGGAGTAATACCTCACTGGATTGACATGCCTGAAGCAATTCATTGCTTTTCAGGAAATGACGATTTATTAATTGTTGACCTTATGAACGATACGGAGAGCGTAATTCGCAGCATCCTATCTTGCGAAGTCTGCGTTTCCACATCGCTACATGGGATTGTGGTCGCCCATTCGTATGGGATACCATGTCTTCATATACGGCTCTCCAATAAAATTCTTGGAGATGGAGTTAAGTATCTAGACTACTTCTCTTCTGTCGGCATAGACGAGTACGAACCTGTCGCCATTACAGGCCCGCAGACGACAAAGGCCATCACAACCCAGATCAGCTCGGACGTTGGTGATCGCGCACTAATCCCAAGAATGATAGCCGCCTGCCCGTTTAAGACGAAAGGCTTGTGAGGCACAACGTGAAACGACACATATCTGTTAGTAGCCCGCATCCGAATCCCTGGTACCGTCAGTTCCCAAACGGCGACAATGTCTGGGGGGACTGGCGCTTTACATTTAACGATGATAGCGCCGCAGACGCTGACTATCTCGTCGCTTTCGATGATCTGCATAAACCGATACAGCCACCCCGCAATCGATGCAATACGATCCACATTGCAACTGAACCCCCAGCCGTCGCGTGCTACGATCCGCGCTTTACGGCACAGTTCGGAACATGTCTCAGCCTTGAAAAAGAGCACGCGCATCCACACGTAATCATGGGTCAGCCCGGACTAAATTGGTTTGTCGGTTGGCAAGTGAATCGGGGCGCTGAACCAGGAGCAATGTCATTTGCGGAGCTCGACAAGCTATCGTCTGCGCCGAAGACCAAACGACTTTCGATCATTTCATCTGACAAGGTGAGCACACCGGCCCATGTGAAAAGGCTGGCATTCGCCAAAGCGGTGAAAGGCCACTTCGGCGACGACGTCGACTTTTTTGGACGCGGATTCTCGCATGTGGACGACAAGATTGACGCTATACTTCCGTACCGGTTTCACATTGTCCTAGAAAATTCACAATACGACCATTATTTCACAGAAAAACTGTCAGATTGCTTGATATGTGGCACGTACCCAATATACTTTGGCTGCCCGAATCTCAATGAATACATCCCCACTAATTCATACTTGGCGATAGATATCGATGATTTGCAAGGATCGCTGTTGAAGATTGAGCATGCAATCGATGGAGAGTTTGACATAAAGTATAGGAATGCGCTTGATCAGGCCAAGCAACTGATAATGCATAAGCATAACTTCTTTCCGATGATTGTTTCTCTTATTGAGAAGATGGAGCGGGAGGGCACTCATGAAACGTACAAGCCCGTTCAGTACGGACAAGAGATGATCCCTTACTACCATCCACGATTTACATCGATGTTCGGTGTAAGCGAAAATTTCACATGGCGTAGGACGCTATCATCGGCAGCGGACAAATGGCCTTTACTAGGGGACGCGAGGCAAGCGTATCGCAAAGTTCGCTCGATTTTTCGTGAGGGTTAGTCCGTGACCAGCATAGACGTCATCATCCCAGCTTATAATGCCGAGCGTACTATTGAAGCGTGCGTTAAATCTGTCATTGCACAGACCCTTCAGCCCAGAAAGATAATCGTTGTTGATGATGGATCTACTGACAGGACTATAGAAGTACTTGGTTCTATCGACTGCCCCTATTTGCGGATCATACGTACCTCGCATGGTGGAGTCAGCCGTGCACGAAACCTAGGCGTGGGGGTAACGGACTCAGACTTTGTTGCCTTCTTAGACAGCGATGACGCTTGGAATGAAGAGAAGCTCCAGCGGCAAGTTGACGCACTCACAATAGATTCTGATGCCGCAGTTGCGTATTGCGGCATCATCCACATGGACGAAGCGGGCAACGATATTGCTGGCACAACTTCCATACCTTTTTTCAAAGGGAATGTCTTTTTGGATCTGCTGCACTATGCGAAGCCTTTATATGGTTCGGCCTCAGGCGTGATAGTTCGCAGGTCAGCACTGATTGAGACAGGTGGCTTCGATGAAGAGATGGCTTTTAGCGAAGACATTGATCTGTGGGTGCGGTTAGCTGAAAGATACACTTATACGTACACAACCTACGTGGGAGTAAGAATACGGATCTCGTCCACCAGCGCTACGCGAAGACACGACCCGCACCGAGACATATTACTTCACGTGCAGCATTTTAGGTTTCTAGGAAAATGGTCACGGCAGTATCCTTTGCCGTGGAGACGGCGTCATGTAGAACTAAAGAAAATAGTCCTTTTGGCAGTAAAGCAGCAGTGGGGAATGACCGATCTCGCCGCTTTTCACAAGCTGATATCTGCACAGGCACCGGGCTATCTGAAATATGTGGGCCGCTCCATTCCTATGTTTTATGCCCGCGTCTCGATGGCGATCGCCATAGGCTCTTTGGAGCTTCTGTGGCGGCGAATCAACACGATTCGCCCGATTGATCGATTGCACCTACTCATTTCTGAGGGACATCTGCGCTTCCGCAATTCACGCAACTTCGAAAAGTGGAAAAGATGAAGGGCAGGGAGGAGCACCAGCGTAGAAAGGCAGAACTCTTCTGATTTGCCGCGGCGTATCCGAACATTGGCCTGATCTGCACATTATAGTCGAAATTTACTTCATTCAGCACATCTTGTCTTGTTCTTCTGTTACTACTGAAAAAACGGGCGGATCACTCAAAGTATTTCCGCGCAAATTCTCGTATGCGTTTCGTCCGGAGCTGCATGCCTAGCGCACAGGTTGTCGATACGCGAGATATGTTGATCAAATGTAAGGACTCTTCCTCTTGTCCCTGAGACAATTCGCACTTTCGCTGAGATATTGTGCAAGCCTCTATCTTAAACGGACTTGGGCTGACTAAATACCAACTTGAGGCGCGACGCGCCAGACCACACAGGACTTTTTTAGATAAGGCCTCTGATGAAAATTGGAATTGATGCGCGAAATCTTGTCCCAAAGCTCTCCGGGATCGGTCGATACGTCGCCGAGACCAGTCGCCATCTAGTAGAACTAGGGCATGAGGTTTTCGCGTACTTGCCCTCCCCTCCTCACTCAATCGAGGCCATCGCCCAAGGGGTTCATCCGCACATATCCCATCACAACGGCGCTCTGGCGCGCATTTGGTGGGGCAACACCTCTTTGCTCAAGCTTGCCAAGCGGGATCAAGTTGACCTCCTTTGGGGGCCTGCGCACCGACTGCCGGTTCTAGGAAGTTCGTCGATACCTACCGTCTTGACCATCCACGACCTCGTCTGGCGCCATGCCTCTGACACGATGCGGCCTCTGGGCTGGCTCGGGGAGCGTGTGTTCATGGAACGATCGATCCGTAGCGCGGATCATGTTGTCGCCGTCTCATCGGCAACAGAGACAGCGGTTTCTGCGACCTATCCTTGGGCCAGGGAGAAGATAAGCGTCGTATATCCCGGCTGCACGCCACTTGCGGAAGTTTACGACGAAGGTGTGATCAACCGCGCCGAAATCACCCGTCCTTTCGTCCTGTTTGTCGGGACCTTGGAACCACGTAAAAATCTGAGTGCCCTTCTCCGAGCCTTTGCCGCGCTCCCCGATCATCTTAAATCCGGATTGCAGTTGGTCATCGCGGGTGGCCAGGGATGGGGGCTCGAAAATCTACAGACGGAAATCTCGAGACTAAGCATCACGGATCTCGTACGGCTGACGGGTTTTATCTCAGACGCAGAGCTTGGCACGCTGTATCGAAAGGCGAAATTTCTTGCCATGCCGTCCTTATATGAGGGTTTCGGTTTGCCCATTATCGAGGCGAATGCAGCAGGAATTCCTGTGCTCACCTCGAGCTCGTCATCTATGCCCGAAGTGGGAGGCGATGCAGCGCTGCTAGTTGATCCACTTGATGACAAGTCCATTGCAAAGGGACTCGAACGCTTGATCACGGACGAGGGTCTATACCAGCGACTTCGTGAAGCCGCAACTGCGAACGCTGCGAGGTTCAACTGGACGAGAACTGCGACAGAACTCGCGGTGATTTTCGAGCAGACTGTCGGACTAAGCAAGGCGCGGTGACTTGCCGGGCATAAACTGAGCAGTGTTTGGAGGGATCAGCTACTGCCTCCAACCGCGGGTATAGAGATCTACATACTTTGAGGCCATGACTTGCGCTGTCAGCCACTTCTCGTATCTGACACGTGCTGCCGTCCCGAAAGATCTGCCGAGCGTCGGATCGCTCAACAATTTGTTCATCGCGATCGCGAGCGCGTTTCCGTCTTGAGGCCCGACGGAGAATCCAGTCTCCTGGTCTGTATTAATGAAGCTGCTCCCCGTCCCAATCTCGCAACTGATCATCGGCTTGGCAAACATCGCCGCCTCAACTAGTGACAGCCCATAGGCTTCCGACCGTAAATGGGACGGAAACACGAACGCATTGCAAAGCTCTAACAATGCAGACTTGTCGCTGTCGCTTACTGCTCCAACGAAGTGCACATTAGGTACACCAGCGCTCGCAACTTGCGCCCTCAGCTGCCCTTCCATCGGCCCCTGCCCTGCAATCAGGATGTCAGCGTCAACATTCTTTGCCGCTTCAATAAGCGTATGCAGCCCCTTGTAATAGCGCAGCACGCCGACAAATAGGAAGAAGGGCTTGGGGAACCGTGCGGTCCAGCGATCCTTAAGCTCCTGAGGTGCGCGTGGATAGTCCGCCTCATCGAGTCCAATTGGGATCACCTCTGTCTTGTGGCGGTATCTCTGAAGCACCTCACTGCTTTCCAGGTAATTTGGCGACGTGGCAACGATCCGCGTCACTCTCGACAGAAAGCGGTGCATCAACGGTTCGTAAAGCCGCATCAGCAGCCTCTGCTTCACTATATCGGAATGATAGGTAACGATACTTGGCTTTCCTGGTGGATGCACGAGATGCAGCACATCCATGAACGGCCAGGGAAAGTGGTAGTGAACGACATCAGCTTTGGCGCTCAGGCTCTTGAACTCGAAAAAAGCCGCGCGCGAAAAGCCGGTAGAAGCGAATTCGAGATCGAGCTTAGCCTTGTAGGCCATATGGCCGTCGAATTCGACGGAGTTGGGCACAGGGTCGCGGCTCAGCGACAAGACGTCGGACTGGATACCATGCGCGAGAGCACCCTTTGCGATCGCGTGTATAGTTCGCTCCACGCCGCCAAAAGTATCAGGATAGTAGGTCTTGAAGACATGAAGAACGCGCATTTCAAGACCCTGAAATTGCATCAGTCACGGCGTCACCGGGATTGGCCGCAGCGCCGTGACTGGTAATTTTCGCATTTAGTCGCGTCCAAACTCGTCGGAAACGCGGACAATGTCGTCCTCGCCAAGATAGGACCCGGTCTGCACCTCGATCATCTCCAGCATGATCTTACCTGGGTTGTAAAGCCGGTGCAAATCGCCTTGAGGAATGTAGACGGATTCGTTTTCGCGAACAAACATGACCTGGTCGCCGACTGTGACCTCAGCCGTACCCTTGACGCAAATCCAATGTTCAGAGCGATGAAAGTGCTTCTGCAGCGAAAGCTTTTTGCCCGGCAAAACGAACAGTCGCTTCACCTGGAAGCGGTCGCCGTTCAACAGAGATGTGTAGCCTCCCCAAGGGCGATAGGCAGTTGGATGGGTCTCCGTCAGACGTGACGTATCTTTCGAGAGCGCGAGAGCCTTGACAAGCTTGCCCACTTCCTGAGCCTCATCCAGGCGGCCCACATAGATGGCATCTTCGCTGGCTATGACCGCGACGTCCTTCAGTCCCTGGACGGCGACATGCGATGCACGCGAAAGAACCAAAGAATTCTCGGTATTCATGACCGTCGCATGGCCGATGACGACGTTTCCGCTGGCATCCTTCTTGCCTAGCTTCCAGACAGCATCCCAGCTACCAAGATCGGACCAAGCGAAGGCGGAGGTGACGACGGCTGCGTTCTGCGTCTTTTCCATAACCGCGTAGTCGATAGAGATATCAGGGCTCGCCTGGAAGCTCCGTTCATCGAGACGAACGAAGTCGAGATCAACGGCTGCAGCAGAAACGGCCGACACCGCTGCCTCAAAGACGGCTGGCGCGTAGGCTTCGAGCTCGCTCAGCAGCAAGTCAACTCGCGACATGAACATGCCGGAATTCCAGAAAAACCCGCCAGCTGCGATCATTTCTTCCGCGTCGGCGAGCCGCGGCTTTTCAACAAAACGCTTGACCTTATGCGCACCAGTCGAGAGCGCCTCACCCTGTTCGATGTAACCGTAGCCCGTTGCCGGCTCGCTCGGCTTCATGCCAAAAGTCACAATCTTGCCTGAAGCAGCAGTATCGCGTGCGGTCGCGACAGCAGCGCTCCAGTCGCGGCCCGCATCGATCTCGTGATCGGAGGCCAGAAGCTGGAGAATCGCGTCTTCGCCGAATGTGTTCTTTAAATGAAATGCGGCAGCAGCGATTGCCGCCGCGGTATTGCGCGCCACCGGCTCCAGAATAATCGCAGAGAGTGTAACACCGACCTCACGGGCCTGCTCAGCCACCGTAAAGCGGAAGTCCTGATTGGTGATTACGACAGACGCTTCATAGACGGCAGGGTCCGAAACGCGCTCCAGGGTCTCTTGGAAGAGTGTTTTTTCATCGACAACCTGGATAAACTGTTTCGGCGCACTGGATCGCGAAAGTGGCCAGAGGCGAGTACCCTTTCCACCAGCCATGATAACTGGAATGATTTTTTGCTGGCTCATCGTGAATCTCCATTGGTCGAGCTTGCATAGCCGAAAGCGCGCACAGTGCCGTATTGATTGAGTGCCTTTTCGCTCCGCAAGCCCTCCAACCCAATTCAAAAGCGGCGGCCATTTCGAAGGCATGCCGTTCTGCGCTTCGAAAGTTGAATTTTGTAAAAGTCCGCCATTACCAGTTACAGCGAGCGGACCTGATAGTGAAAGCTCAAAAGAAGTCAACCTCCAACAAGTGAAGCAATGCCCGGAACTCTCGATTGAATACCTTCCTGGATCGACGACGGAGGATCCAGAAGTGACCGCTAACAATCTTTTGAATCTATTGCCGAATGCTCCGGGAGAGGAGAAATGTCCGACCTGAGAGATAGGTGACGTTTTGTACCGGAGACATGGGTAACACTTTCCGCTTTTGCGGGAGGTGTTGATGCCGTGGAGAGAGGCTTCGGTCATGGAGGAACGTCTTCGTTTTGTCGCCCGGCTGCTGGAGAGCGAACGGATGAGCGAGGTGTGCCGAGATTTCGGCATATCGCGCAAGACCGGCTACAAGATCTTCAATCGCTACCGACAGGAGGGACTGGTAGCGCTGACGGACCGGTCGCGCCGTCCGGTGCGCTATGCCAATCAACTGCCAGATCAGATCGAGGCGATGATCATTGCCTTGAAGAAGGACAAGCCGCACTGGGGTAAGCTCAAGATCAGGGAACTCCTCGTCCGCAAGCTCGCAGGCGACATGCGCATCCCCTCGACAAGCACGGTTCATGCGGTCCTTGATCGCTACGGGCTGGTCGCCCAGGCCCGTAGGCGCCAACGCAACAAGGCCGAGGGCACCGAGTTGTCTCAAGCGCTCGCTCCCAGCGATCTTTGGTGTGTCGATTTCAACGGTGAGTTCAAGCTGGGGGACGGGCGATATTGTTACCCCTTGACGGTGACCGGCCATGCGTCACGCTATCTTCTGGCCTGTGAAGCCTTTTCGTCGAACAGAGCTTCCTGTCATCGAGGCCTTTCGCCGGCTGTTTGCCGAGCGCGGCCTACCAAACGCAATCCGCAGCGACAACGGCGTGCCTTTCGCCAGCCCGAACGGTCTCTACAATCTTTCGAAGCTGTCCATCTGGTGGCTGAAGCTCGGCATCGCCATCGAACGCATCAAGCCGGGCCATCCGCAACAGAACGGCCGGCACGAACGCATACATCTGACATTGAAGAAGGAAGCCACACGGCCTGCGGGCATGAACATGCTGCAGCAGCAAGCACGATTCGACGCTTCCGTCAGCGAATTCAATACGGAACGACCGCATGAGGCACTCGACATGCGGACACCGCTAGACATCTACAGCGCCTCGACCCGACCCTACCAGGGCCCTGCCGCAGGTCGACGATCCGTTCCACGACAGAGATGTGCTTGTCACTACCTGCGTACGTATCTACATGCATCGCAATAGATCAACATCTCCGTCGTCATGGCAGGCCAGAAACTCGGCATCAAGGAAGTCTATGACGGCATTTGGCTTGTCAGCTTCATGCGCTACGAACTAGGATACATCGATCTGGAGCAGAGGACTTTGCAAACCATCGGCAACCCGTTCGGCACGAGGTTGCCACCCATGTCTTAGGTACATGATGTTACCCATGTCTTCGGTATCGACAAAACGGCACTGTGGCGGAGAGGGTGGGATTCGAACCCACGATACCCTTGCGAGTATGCCGCATTTCGAGTGCGGTGCTTTCGACCACTCAGCCACCTCTCCGGTCACATTGGTCGGCGCTCAGTGGCGCGGGCTGTCTCATAGCGGCAACTCAACCCTCACGCAAGGGCGAATATGACTGTTTTTCATTTCATTGAACGGAAATGCCGGGCACTTCAAAAATGCAGCAATCCGTGCGTATTTCGTCAACTGCCCGTCGCGCCGCCGATCCGGATCAAAGCCGCGCCTGCGCGAGATCCGGGTCAGACAATGAAGAGCATCGGAGGCGTCAGCATAGCGACGGGCCAAAGCCCGGGACGTCGGGAATTCTCGTCACGTCAGGGCCGGGCAAAGGGAAGCCGCAGGAGCCTGAGCATAGCGACCCTTCAGGGTCAGGCGGGACCGACTTCACCCGGCCATGGCGTTCCGCATGAAGGGGCGATGAGCTTCATCAGCCCAGTCGCTAATATCTCAGCCTTCACCTGCCCGGACGCCCAAGCGTCCGGGCAATATCAATGATGTCATCACGGGCGGCCGTCGGATCATCCTTGCTCCAGGCAACACCAAGCCCGATCTTCAGATCGATCCCCGTCACCTTCTTCAGCACCACGTCCCTGCCCGGCAGATCTGCCGTCCATTCTGGCGCAAAGCCGACACCAAGGCCTGAGGAGACAAGCGAGATCAGCGAGAAGGTGTCGTCACAGGTATAGGCGACATTGTCATTCAGCCCGTGCTCGTCGAAGGTCTGGGCAAAATACCGCTCCGTATAGGACAGGTTCTGCCGCTTGAAGGCGATGATCTTCTCGGCCCTCAGATCCTCGATAGTCACCTCGTGTTTGGAGGCAAGCGGGTTTCCCATCGGCACCGCCAGCAGATACCGCTCATGGGCGATCGAGAAGAAGCGCAGCGAGCCGATGTTCTCGACCGGTCGGATAAAGCCAAGGTTCAGCTTGCCGCATTCGATCTGCCGAATGATCTCCGATGTCGAGCCATTCGAAACATGCAGGCGAATATCGGGAAACTTCCGGCCGATGCGCGCCAGGAATGCCGGCAGCACGCCTGTCGTTGCCGGATAGATCGTGCCGATCCTGATCTCCCGCATGCTGCCACCTCCTGCCGCACGCGCCATCTCTGCTGAGAGATCAAGCTCCCCCAGCATCCTGACACAGCGATCGTAGAACACCTCCCCTGCCCGCGTAAGCTCCACCTTGCGCGTCGAGCGCGTCAGCAACTGAACCCCAAGCCCCTTCTCCAGCGCCTGGACCTGCGTGCTCAGCGCCGGCTGGGCGATGTTCACCCGCATGGCCGCACGACCGAAGTGGAGTTCCTCAGCGACGGCGACGAAGTATGAGAGTTGGCGGAGTTCCATAGGCACCACGTTTCGTTCATCCAGCTCACGCCCTATTGTACATAGACCCGTCGGCCTTGTCATGAACAAATTGTGGTATGGAGCCATTTGCAACCAATTTGAGACGCCGCGCCGAAATGCTCGGCATATCCAACGCCGAAGTTGCCCGTCGCGCAGGGCTGACCGATCGCAGATACGGCAATTATGTAACTGGACGGAGGGAGCCAGATCTCTCCACGCTGGTGCGTATCGCGACTGTTCTATCGATCTCCGTTGATGAACTGATCGGCATGGCTCCGGAAAAAGACGTAAAAACCGTTGAGGAAATTTTTCAGGAGAGAATCATTTCTGCGCTCCACGCGCTCAAGGCAGACGATCTTAAAAGGCTGGCAGTGATGATTGAGGCTTTGACTTCTGCTCGCAAAGACTAGAGCCCGTCCACTTTACTCGGGGTCATATCCGCAGGATTTGAAGTAGTTGGCGCATTCTTGTGGCTCGAACAGCATGACGATTTGGCCGACGGCATTCCATAAGCCCTCAACAGTTCGCTCAGCTTTGGCGCGCAAGACAGCCTTCAGCTTAGCGAACGCCTTCTCGATAGGGTTGAAGTCGGGGCTGTAGGGCGGGAGATAGAGCAACCGGCATCCGGCACCTTCGATTGCGTGACGCACGCGCTCCGCTTTGTGTGCGGGCAAGTTGTCAATGATGACGATGTCGCCCGGCACCAA
>JAESGM010000611.1_pt1 | contig 20751 bp, 19 predicted proteins | sample 9269721 | NCBI WGS metagenome assembly JAESGM01 (sample SAMN15720920, study PRJNA650825) | algae metagenome | isolation source: Komarekiella atlantica HA4396-MV6 and co-occurring heterotrophs from... | place: USA: Theobald House, Kauai, HI | collected 2009-07-29 | reverse complement strand
GAGGCCGAGGGACGGCGCGAGGCGGCGTTCCGCGACGCCGAGGCACGTGAGCGCTCGGCCGAAGCCGAGGCCAAGGCGACGCAGCTCGTGTCCGATGCCATCGCCAAGGGCAACGTGCAGGCGATCAACTACTTCGTCGCCACCAACTACGTGAAGGCTCTGGAGGCTCTCGCCAAGGCGCCGAACCAGAAGGTTATCCTGATGCCGCTCGAGGCGTCCTCGGTGATCGGCTCGCTCGCCGGTCTGGCACAGATCACCTCCGAGGCGTTCGATGGCGCGGCCCCCGGCAAGCAGCCGGCAGCACCGAGCCCGCGCGGAAGCGTACCCCGCACGTAAAGATGGCAGCAGGACCGTGAGTGCTGCTATGGTTTGCATGCGGAGGAAGACATGGGGTTGAGCGAGTTCTTCAGCGGGCTTGGAGCGTGGAACTGGTTCATCGTCGCGGTGGCGCTGTTCGCGCTCGAAGCGGCGATGCCCGGCGTCTATCTGGTGTGGTTCGGCGTCGGTGCGGTGATCGTCGGCATCGTGGGTCTGGCGACCGGCATCTCCTGGGAATGGCAGCTCATAATCTTCGCGATAGTGTCTTGCGTCACCGTGTTCCTGGCACGGCGGTATGCGGCGCCGGACATGCAGGCGAGCGACGAGCCCGCGCTCAACGAGCGGGCCATGCAGTACGTCGGCCGCATCGTCATCGTGGAACAGCCGATCGCCGATGGCCGCGGCAAGGTGCGGGTCGGAGACACCGTGTGGAATGCCCAGGGACCGGATGCGCCCTCGGGCGCGCGGGTGAAGATCGTCGGGACCAGGGGCACCGTTCTGGTGGTCGACAATGCCGCCAGCTGATGAACATCAGCGCCCCGGCATGCTGGTCTGGCTTTTGGCCGGCCTGAGCGTGCTGCTCCCGATTGCCGGGGTAGCGGCAGCGCTCTACGGCGTGATGACCGTCCTCAATGGCCAGCGCAGCGGCTATGCCTGGCTGGCTGCCGGTGTCGTGGTGCTGATCGCCGACCTCGTCATCGATACGAAGTGGAGCCGCTGGTGGCGCTCCACCGAATCCGATCTCAACCGGCGCGGCGACCAGCTCGTTGGCGAGGTCGTGACCGTGATCGAGCCGATCATCGGCGGCGGGCGCGGTAAGGTACGGGCCGGCGATAGTGTCTGGTCGGCAGAGGGTGCGGACGCATCGGCGGGCGCCAAGGTGCGCGTCACCGCCTGCAACAGCACGGTGCTGCAGGTCGAGCCGCTCTAATTAGCCAAAAACAGCGTTGCTCAGGCGATGCCGGCGCGCAGCAGGTCGTGCACGTGCACGATGCCGACCGGCTTGTTGCGGTCGACGACGAAGATCGCCGTGATGCGCGAAGCATTGAGCAATTCCAGTGCCGCCGACGCGAGCATCCCCGGCTTCACCGTCTTCGGCGCGCGGGTCATGATGTCCACGGCCTTCTTGCGGATGAGATTCTCGCCCATGTGACGGCGCAAGTCGCCGTCGGTGACCATGCCGATGAGCTTGCCCTTGGAGTCGACGATTCCAAGGCAGCCGAGGCTCTTCTGAGTCATGACGACGAGAGCGGCGCCCATGGTGACCGTGTCGCGCACGACCGGCATGCGGTCGCCCTTATGCATCACGTCGGACACGTACTTGAGGCTAGCCCCCAGCGAGCCGCCGGGATGGAACGCCTTGAACTCCTGCGGGGTAAATCCCTTCGCCTCCAGGAGGGCCATGGCGAGGCAGTCGCCGAGCGCCAGCTGCATTGTGGTCGACGTGGTCGGGGCCAGCCCGTGGGGACAGGCCTCCTTGGTGCGCGGCAGCTCCAGGACGATGTCCGAGTGCTGGCCGAGAGCCGACTCGCCGCGCGACGTGATGGAAATGAGCGGAACGTTATAGCGCCGCGAATAGGTGATCAGCGGCTTCAGCTCGACGGTTTCGCCGGACCAGGACAGGGCGAGGAGCACGTCGTCGGGAGTGATCATGCCGAGGTCGCCATGCGAGGCCTCGGTCGGATGGACGAAGAAGGCCGGACGCCCCGTCGATGCGAAGGTGGCGGCGATTTTCTGGCCAATGTGGCCGCTCTTGCCGATGCCGGTGACGACGACGCGGCCGCGGGCGCTGCGCATCAGCCGGAGGGCTTCTCCGAAGCTGCGCGCCATCGATCCTTCGAGCGCTTCGCGCAGCTTGCTCAGCCCCTCGCACTCCAGATCCAGTGTGCGCAGGGCCGACGCAACCGGCAGACGGCTGAGCTTCTTGCCGCCCTCGATAGCCCGGAATTTGCGCAAAGGACCTTCAGCCGCCGTCATGACCTTCTCACCCCCGAATGCCGTCAGCGACGCTAAGTGTTAACAGCTTCTTACAAATCCCACGGGCTGTCCAGTTGCCGAGATGGCCGCAGCCCGTCGGCGGGGTGGACAAACTAAACAGAGCGTTAACCGACGTTCATTAGCGTGGCCAAGTCAGTACGGCGTTCATTTGACCAGTTTTGGAATCGGAGCGTCGTTTGGCTGGCGATCAACGCATCGTCTGGTTGCTACTTGGCTTCGCCGCTTTGTGCGGTGTCGTTCCCGTGTGCGCGCCGTCGCCTGCGGTGGCGCAGATTATCGACCCTCCGCCGCGCACAGTCGACAGGCCCGCGCGCCGGCCGCAGTTGCGGCCTTCTCTGCCACCGGCACCTGCGGTGGAGGAGCAGTTGCGCTCGACCATCGACGACGGCAGCCTCGATCCCACTCTCGCCGTACCCGAGGCGCCGCGCCCGGGACGACGTGCGGCCGCGGACGATTCCGGTGCCGGGTTGCCGGCGGGGCCCGAGGACGGCGTGCCGCTAGGCGATGATGTTATCGACGAGGACGAGGAGCGCCTGCGCCGCATCGCAGTTTCAGAGGACGGCGGGCCGATTGTCGTCAGCGAGCCGATGGGCGAGCTCGACGGTATCGTGGACGTCGGCGAGCCGATCTCCGGGGTCGAGAGCGAGGACGACGTCACGCAGGCCAGCATGCTGTCGCCGGAGGACGTCGGCGCGTTCGTCGAGACACCCGCACCTTACGATCCGCTGCTCAATCAAGCGGAGGAATCGAACCCCGTGTTCGGCGGCCAGACGTTCCGCCAGTTCGGCATCGATCCCTTCGCGCCGCTCGGCATGCCCATTGGCAGCTTCCTCCTGTTCACCACGCTGGAGAACTACTACGACTTCAACAGCAACCTGTTCGCCTCCCCGGATGCGGTGGGTGACAGTTCCTTGGTGGTGCGCCCCGCCGCACGCCTGACGTCAAACTGGAGCCGGCACGCACTCGAGCTGCGCGGCAGCGGCGACCTGAGCTTTCACAACCAGTACCCTTCGGAAGACGACCGCGCGTATATGCTAGAGGCGCTGGGGCGCATCGACGTGACGAGCCGCACCAACGTGCAGGGCTACTACGGACACGAGCTGTCGCAGGAAGGACGCTCGGCGATCAACGCGAATACGACGGGATCGCGCCCCAACATCACCGTCGACCGCTTCCGCAGCGCGGTCAATCACCGCTTCAACCGCCTTTCCGTGCAATTGCGCGGCAACATCATCGATACCAGCTACGGCGACGACATCTTCGACGATTTCGTGCAGAGCAATGCCGACCGCAATTACACGCTCTACGAACAGGGTGTGCGGCCGAAGTGGGAATTCTCGCCGTATCTGTTCCTGTTCTCGGACATTTCGCTCAACCAGCGCGACTACGACGTCGCGGCAACGTCGGATGGAATCCTGCGGTCTTCGACCGGCGAGCGCTATCGCGTGGGCGTGTCGTTCGGCGAGATCGGCGAGATCCTGCGCGGCGACATCAGCCTCGGCTACGGGAGACAGACACCGAACAGCCGCGAGCTGCCGATCATCGACGGACTGCTGATCGATGCCAACCTGTCGTGGCAGGCGACGCCGCTGACGGCGGTACAGTTCACTGCCTTCACGGACGTGGCGGAGACGACGACCGCCGGGTCCGGGGGCGTGCTTGAGCGCAACTACGGGCTAGAGGTGCGCCACAACATTTCGACCCGCCTAATCGGCATCGCCGGTCTCGGATTCATGACGCGCGATTTCGTGGGCGCCGATATCCACGAGAGCCAATTCAGCGCAGCGGTTGGGGCGGAATACTACCTCAACCGCTACGCCGTGCTGTTCTCACGCTATCAGTACTACGACTTCGACAGCTCGCAGCCCGACGGCAGCTTTAAAGGCAACGAGGTCCAGGCCGGCGTGCGCTTGCGCCACTAGGCGCGGGGTTATTTCGCCAGCTTGGCAATGCCGTCTTTCAACGCCGGTCCGAGATCGTCGCGCTCCAGGCCATAGGCGACGTTGGCGAGCAGGAAGCCGATCTTGGTGCCTGTGTCGTAGATGGTGCCGTCGAAGCGCACGGCGTGGTACGGCTTGCCGGCGTTCTGCATGGCGAGCATGGCGTCGGTGAGCTGGATCTCGTTGCCGGCACCGCGCTCCTGATTGGCGAGGATGTCGAACACTTCCGGCTGCAGAATGTAGCGGCCGGTGATGTGCAGGTTCGACGGCGCGGTCCCCGCCTTCGGCTTTTCCACCATGCCGGTGATGCGCGAGACCTTGGCGTCCCGATCCTCGACGCCGACGATACCGTATAGATGCGTTTCGCTCTCCGGTACGGGCGAGACGGAGATGTGATTGCCGCCGTGCTCGTTATAGGCCTCGATCATTTCGGCGAGGCAGCCCTTGCCGGCGCCGTGGTGCAGCATGTCCGGCAGCAACAGCGCGAACGGCTCATCGCCGACGATCTCGCGCGCGCACCACACCGCGTGGCCGAGACCGAGCGGCGCCTGCTGACGCGTGAAGCTCGTTTCCCCCGCGGCGGGCAGGTCATTTTCGAGTTCGCCCAGCTCTTTCTTCTTGCCGCGCTGGTTCAGCGTCGCTTCGAGCTCGTACTGGCGATCGAAGTGATCCTCGATGGAGCCCTTGTTGCGCCCCGTCACGAAGATGAAATGCTCAATGCCTGCTGAACGCGCCTCATCGACCACATGTTGGATTACGGGACGGTCGACGACGGTCAGCATTTCCTTGGGGATCGCCTTGGTGGCCGGCAGGAAGCGCGTACCGAGGCCGGCGACAGGAAACACAGCCTTACGAATACGCTTTCCGGGGGCGGGCATGAGCTACTCCGTTAATGGGAAGTTAACTGCGGTGGGGTGTGCAACTGGTGCGCATCTTGAATAGATCGACCAAGTTGATTCAATGCCTAGATAAGCCTTTGCGGTGATATGGTCCAATCCATACGCCGCAGCCCCCTGAATGGAGCAACGATGACCGTCCTCGTTACCGGCGGAGCCGGATATATCGGAAGCCACATGGTGCTGGAGCTGCTCGACAGCGGCGAAAACGTCGTGGTGCTCGATAACCTCTCCACCGGCTTCCGCTGGGCCGTACCGGCGAACGCGACCCTTGTCGTGGGCGATGTCGGCGACCAGGAGCTGGTGCGCAGCATCGTGCGCAAGCACGGCGTGAAGGAGATCATCCATTTCGCCGGCTCGATCGTCGTGCCGGAATCCGTCGTCGATCCGCTCGGCTACTATCACAACAACACCGTCAAATCGCGCTCGCTGATGGAAGTCGCGGTGGAGATGGGCATCAACAAGTTCATCTTTTCGTCGACGGCGGCGGTGTATGGCACTCCGCAGGAAATTCCCGTGCGCGAGGATGCGTTCCCTGCACCGATGTCGCCCTACGGATCGTCCAAGCTGATGACCGAAGTGATGCTCGCCGACACCGCCAGAGCGCACGATTTCCGCTATGTGGCGCTGCGCTATTTCAATGTCGCGGGCGCCGATCCAAAAGGCCGCTCGGGCCAGTCGACCCCCAACGCGACGCACCTCATCAAAGTTGCGTGCGAGGCAGCGCTCGGCAAGCGTCCGTATATGGAGGTGTTCGGAACCGATTATCCGACGCCGGACGGAACCTGCATCCGCGATTACATCCACGTCACCGATCTTGCGCGCGCCCACATGGCGGCGCTGCGTTACCTGCGCGATGGCGGCGAATCGGAAATCTTCAACTGCGGATACTCGAAGGGCTATTCGGTGCTCGAAGTGATCGACGCGGTCAAACGCACCTCGGGGGCCGATTTCGAAGTGCGCCTGTCGCCGCCCAGAGCCGGCGATCCGACCGCCATCGTCGCCGCCTCCGACAAGATCCGCATGCGTCTTGGCTGGCGACCGGAACACGACAATCTCGACACGATTACGGTGCAGGCTCTCGCCTGGGAGACGCACCTGCAGCAGTTCAAGCACGCGAGCTGATGGCGCACGCGTAGCCCTATTGTCGCCCGAAATTGCAGCTCAGCCACTGCCGACGGGCGGTGCGAAGCTATGACGAAAGGAACGATCATGATGGCCGGAAGGTCGATGCGTGGAAGTCTGCTGGCAGCGACCGCCGCAATGATAATGCTGCCGCTCGGCACCTTTGCTGCGGCAGCCGACGATTTCCGCACCTTTATCGAGAGCCTGTGGCCGGATGCCCAGGCACAAGGCGTGTCGCGCGAGACGTTCGATGCGGCATTCAAAGGCGTGACGGCGGACTATTCGCTGCCCGACCTCATCGTCGAGGGACGCAAGCGCGACGACAGCGCCGGCCAGGCGGAGTTCACGAAGTCGGCGTTCGAATATCTCAACCCGAAGTATCTCGACCGGCTGGCAGCCCAGGGCAAACGCTTCTTGAAGCAGCACCCCGAGATTCCGGAGATCGAGCGCAAGACCGGTGTCGACCGTTACATCCTCGTCGCCATCTGGGGACGCGAGACCGCGTACGGCACGCACAAGCTTCCGCACGACGCCATCCGCGTTCTGGCCACGCAGGCGTTCGTCGGCCGCCGCAAGGAGATGTTCCGCGAGGAAGTGCTGGCCGCGCTGAAGATGCTGCAGGCCGGCGTACCGCGCGCCAAGATGAAGTCGTCATGGGCCGGCGCCGTCGGCCTCACGCAGTTCATGCCGACCGAATACTTCCAGCACCTGGAGGACGGCGATGGCGACGGCAAGGTCGACATCTTCGATTCCGTTCCCGATGCGCTCGCCTCTGCCGCCCGCCAGCTGGCCAACAAGGGCTGGGTGCGCGGCGTGCGCTGGGGCTACGAGGTGGTGATGCCGGAGCGTGGCGACTGCTCCCTCGAGGGCCCGCCGGGAGAGCGCACCATCGCCGAGTGGAAGGATCTCGGCTTCAAGCGCGCCGGCAAGACGGCCTTCACGCAGGAAGAGATGCCGTTGCGTGCCTACCTGATGATGCCATCGGGCGCTTACGGCCCGGGCTTCCTCGCCACGGAAAACTTCAAGGTCATTCGCGCCTACAACACGTCCGATCTCTACGCGCTGTTCGTCGGCGATCTGTCGGACCGCATTGCCGGCGGTGGCGGCTTCCATGTGCCGTCGGCGCAGGTCTCCCAGCCGCGAACGGCGCAGGTGCGGGAGATACAGGACCGCTTGGCGCAGCTCGGCTACGACATCTCCATCGTCGACGGCAAGATCGGCTCCAACACGCGCCGCCAGGTCGGCACGTACCAGAAGACCAGCGGCATCAAGATCGACTGCTGGCCGACCGATGCGGTGCTGTCGCACCTGCGTACCAAGGCGGCCAGCGCTCAGTAGTAGCCGCACTGCACCGCTAGAATTTATCCAGCCGCATGCTATGCCGGGCGCGACGCGGCGGCATCGGCATGCCGCTGAAGGAAGCGCAGGAGACCGCATGGACCGCTGGGTCGAAGAGACGTTCCATCCGCACTGGCGCGTACGTCTCGCGGCGGACGAGGTGCTGCACGAGGTCAAGACCGATCACCAGCATCTGGTGATCTTCAAGAACGCCACGTGGGGCACGGTGCTGATGCTCGACGGCGTGTGCCAGCTCACGACGTCGGATGAGTTCATCTATCACGAGATGATGGCGCACGTGCCGCTGATGGCGCTGGACAAGCCCAAGCGCGTGCTGGTGATCGGTGGCGGCGACGGCGGCGTATTGCGCGAGGTGCTGAAGCATCCTTCGATCGAGAAGGCGATGCTGTGCGAGATCGACCGCGAAGTGATCGAAACGGCGCTGAAGTATTATCCGGAAATTCCCGGCGACGTGTTCGACGACGAGCGCGCGGTGGTGGTGATCGCCGACGGCCGCAAGTTCGTCGCCGAAACGGACGAGCGCTTCGATGCCATCATCGTCGATTCATCGGAGCCCATCGGGCCTTCGGCGGTGCTGCATACGCCGGAGTTCTTCGCCTCGTGCAAGCATGCGCTGAACGAGGGCGGCATTCTCGTCACGCAGAACGGCCTGCCGTTCCTGTTTCCCGATCACCTGCGTCATACGACGCGCGCCTTCGCTTCGCTGTTCAATCACGTGGCGCCGTATATGTGCACTCAGCCGTGTTATTTCGGCGGGCCGTTCGCGCTCAACTGGGCATCGGACGAGGACGACCATCTCGACATAACGACCAAGAAGCTCGCCAAGCGGCAGGCAAAGCGTGGTGTGGTCACGCGCTATTGGACGCCGGCCGTGCACAACGCCGCGTTCGCGCTGCCGCGCTATGCCGAGACGGTGGTGCAGCAGGCCGTGGCGGCGGGACGCAGCGAACGCATCGCGATGTTCGCGCGCGGGCGGGAGCCGGCGCAGCCCTGAACTCGCCGTTCAGGCGGCGCGCTTGTTGCTGGCGGCGAGGGTCGTGCCCAGAAGCCGGTCGTAAACCTCGAGCGTCTGCTGCTTCATCTGCTGCAGAGAGAACGAGTTGAGCACGTGCTGGCGCGCGCGGGCTCCCATCTCGGCGTGTTGCTGCGGCGTCAGGCCGAGTGCTTCCGACAGTGCATTAGCGAGGTGCGTCGCCTCTCCCGGCGGCACCAGCCAGCCGGTCGCCTTGTCGGCGGGCACTCCCGGCCGGCCGCGCACCGTTTCCGGTGGCGCGCCGATGTCGGTGGCGATGACGGGGGTCGCCATGACCATGGCTTCGGTGGCGGCACGTCCGAACGCCTCCGGTTCGACCGACGCCACGACGGCGACATGCGCCGCGCAGAAGGCCGCCGCCATATCCTCGACATGCCCCACGAGGCGCACCTTGTCACCGAGGCCGGCGGCGGTGATCTGCTGCTGCAGCTCGGCGCGATAGGCATCACGCCTTTGCGCATCGCCGGCGAGGATCACAACCGCGTTCTCCAGCTCGCCGCGTGCCGCCAGCAGGCCGGCTGCCTCGATGACGGTCGGCTGGCCCTTCCACGATGTGAGACGGGCAGCGTGCAGGATGATGCGCTGGTCGCTCGCTACGCCCCAGCGGTTGCGCAACGTCTCGACCGCTTGCGGTGGCACCGCCTTGGGATCGAACAGTGCACCATCGACACCGCGATAGATCACCGTGATCTTGTCGCGCGGCGTCCCATAGCGCATGCGGATGAGGTCGGCGGTGTAATGGGAATTGGCAATGACACGATCGCCGCGCGCCATGACGCTATTGTAGAGGCGCTTGATGTCGGACTTTTCCGAATAGGCGCCGTGATACGTGGTGACGAACGGCAGCCTGGCGATGCGCGCGCCGATTAACGCGCTCCAGGCCGGCGCGCGGCTGCGTGCATGGATAAGGTCGACGCCCTTCTCACGCGCCAGCTTGGCAATGCTCTGACCGTTCCAGATTATGCGCAGAGGGTTCTTGGCAGCGGCGGCAAAGAAATGCACTTCGGCGCCGGTATCGCGCAGACGCTGCACCAGGCGCCCACCTTCCGTCAGCACGATCGCCCGTCCGCCGCCGGCAACGATCGCGTCGGCAATCTCAATCGTGGAAAGCTCCGCCCCACCGGTATCGAGCTCCGGGATGATCTGCAGTATGGTCGGGCGCTTCTCGGCCAAGTGCTGATCCTCCCACGGCGAAAGGCTTTTTAGAGTGAGTGAGAGCGAACCGCAATTCCTCGAAATGGGGCCCGGCGAAGTTGTGCCTGCCCGCAGCATCGCTTACCGCAGCGACCCCGCACCGGCCGGCGGCATCGGCCTTTTCTGGTTATCGGGCTACAAGTCGGACATGGCGAGCACCAAGGTCACGGAGCTTGCCGCCTTCGCACGCGCCGAAGGTTACGGCTGCACGCGTTTCGATTACTCCGGTCACGGCCTATCGAGCGGAGAATTTACGCAGGGCACGATCGGCGCCTGGCTGGAAGAAGGCGAAGCGGTGTTTCGCCGGCTCACCAGCGGCCCGCAGATCATCGTCGGTTCGAGCATGGGCGGGTACATCGCCATTCTGCTGCTGCGGCGGCTGATGATGGTGGCGCCGGAGGATGCGGAGCGCGTCGTCGGCCTGGTGCTCATCGCTCCCGCCTGGGACATGACCGAAGAGCTGATGTGGAAGCAGTTTACGCCGGAGGCAAAGCGCGAGCTGGCCGCGACGGGCGTGTTCAACCGGCCATCCGAGTACGGCGAACCGTATGCCATTTCGCGCGCTCTGATCGAGGAAGGGCGCAGTCATCTCATTGCCCGCCGCCCGTTCGATCCGGGACGGCCGGTCGTCATCCTGCAGGGTTGCCTCGATACGGCGGTGCCTGTCGCACATACAAGGGGACTGCTCGATATATTGCAGGGCGGGCGCGCAGAGTTGATCGAGATCGCAGACGGCGAGCACCGGTTGTCGCGGCCGCAGGACTTGTCGCTGCTTTTCGCTAAAATCGAACAGCTAGCCGGAAAATAGAAGGCATCGACAGAAGCCGCAGTCCGTGTGAACCTGAGCACCGCAACGAGAAAGGCGGGCTCTGATCCATGCGAAGAGTTGCCGTTCCAGCGCTGTTGGCAGCGCTGCTTTTGACGACCGTCCCGCTGGCCGCACAGGAAGGCGGGACCGGCGCCGAGATCGAAGCTCCGGCAGGTTCGCCGGCGGGAGCGGAGCCCGCGCAGCAGGGCTACCGTCCACCCTGGGCCGACCCCTATGCCGAGCCCCCGATGCCGGGCATCGAGAACGATCCCACACCCTTCGATCCGGCCGACGTCGATAGCGGACCAAGCCCCCTGAGCAACGGTCCCGATTGACGGGTTTGATCGGGGTCAGGGCGTTCTTGCCGCGTCACTTGCTACCCCGCCTTGGCGAGCCCCGCGCGGACCCTATGTGTCTAGAGGAGGAGGTTACGAAACGAAGCACCTGGGGCGTGGCAGGCGCGACCCGCCTTAGGATCACCACGAGCGCAAGTTTCCATCTCGTCCTGAAGGCACGTTAAGTTGCTGAACCGGAGAAACCTATGGAAAGACCCCTGCAGATCGCATTCAAGAACGTCGACAGCTCTGCATCATTGGAGGCGCTCATCCGGGAGCGCGTGGAGCGCCTTCAGCGCTTCCATCATCACATCATAGGCGCCCGCGTCGTTGTCGAGGTGCCGTACCGCAGCCCGGAGAGCGGCAAGCTTCCTCTCGGGATTGCCGTTGAAATCGATGTCCCGGGTCGTCCGCCCGTCATCGCCAAGGGCGAGCAGGACCGGCGCGAAACCAAGGGTGACAATACCGCCGTCGTAAACCGCGTATTCGAGGCGATCGAACGCCAGCTCGAGCAGATTTCCGCGATCCGCAAAGGCGAGATCAAGCAGCACGGATCGGCCGGCGATACCGGCGTCGTCGTGCGCCTCTTTCCCGACCAGCAGTATGGGTTCGTGGAGGTGAAGGACTCCCCCGACCTCTACTTCTCGAGCGATGTCGTCTCGAACGGATCGTTCAGCAATATCAAGGTGGGCACGCTCGTGCACGTGACCCGCGCGACCAACGAGGGGCCCATGGGTCCGCAGGCCAGTTCGGTGAAGCCGATGGGTGTCGGTAGCCCTTCATAATGTTGCCAACATGCATCCGTCCCTGCCTCGGAGCCGTGCTAGTTAGGTACCGAGTAACGGGGGAGGGACCGGATGTTGCATGCAGCGCCCCGCAGGCGGCTCGAGGATGACCTCGCCGCTGTCGAAGCCGTGGCCGCCCGGCCGGTAGCAACGGCTAAGGAACTGACGAACAATCTTACGCAGCTCTATGAGGCTGCCTACAACGTCGCTTTGGAAAGCTACGACGTGCAGTCGCTGGCGCGGTCGGCGCCTGAGCTGGCGCGCGAAATTTTCCTGATGCGGCTGCGGCTGTGCGATCAGGTCGAGGCCTGGCATGCGCGCGGCTTCCTCACCCTGCAGGGCCAGCGCGCGCTGCGCAACGCGTTGCGCCTGGCGCGCTATGCCTCCGACATGCTGGGCGAGCTGAACATCCGCTACGCGCGCCTTGGACCGGATGAAAAGACGCTGCGCGGCTTCAGCGGGCGTCATCACAATACGTTCGTCAATCCGGCGTTCGAAACCGGCAGCGATCTCGATTTTCGCGCTGGCGATGTGCTGCTGATGCGCGGCATGCATCACAACAGCGCCGCCATCGCGCGCATTGGCGACGTCGACAGCCAGTTCAGCCACCTCGCCATCATCCATACGGACGAGAACGGCAAGCACTGGGTCGTCGAGGCGCTGATCGAGGAAGGCTCGGTCATCAACCCGCTCGACTACACCCTGGCGCATGGCCTCGGGCGCTGCGTGCTGTTCCGTCACAAGGACGCGGGGCTGGCGGCGCGCGCGGCCGCGAATATTCACCACGTGGTGCAGCACTCGCTTTCCCGCGGCGGCAAGCACATCTGGTACGACTTCACGATGGAGATGAACGGCGAGACGGAGCTGTTTTGCTCCAAGCTGGTGCGCAAAGCTTATGCGCTAGCGAGCAACGGCGAGGTGATGCTGCCGACCTTCGCCACGCGCTTCGACATGAAGAACCGCGATTTTCTCGACCGCATCGGCGTCACCGCGCTGGAGACGTTCGCACCCGCCGACATCGAGCTGGAGCCGGACTTAGATCTCGTGGCCGAGTGGCAGGACTACCGCGTCACCTCGCGTTTGCGGCTCCAGGATCTGCTGATGGACCGCCTGTTCCTGTGGATGGACGAGCACGGCTATCGCTTCAAGGAAGACCTGCCCGTGCGGCTCATCGGCCTGTTCGGACGCATGTCGGGACGTCTGTCCGACCGCGCCAAGAACCTTATCTCCGAGGTCGTTCCGAAAGTGCCGCCGAACATGCAGCGCTCGACCATCATGGCTGTGGCGATGCTGCACAAGACCGCCGAGCCGCTGCTGGCCGAGCTTGAAGCATTGGAGCGCCGCAGCGTCGACCGCACCGGGCGCCCCTTGCATGCACGCGATGTGTTCGGGCACCTCGAGGCGCGCCGGCAGGAGTCAGGCGGCCGCATCGGGTACCTCGTGGCCGGAGGGCGGGCGGACTAGTCCCAGCTCTGCGAGGTGAGCGGGCGGCTGCTCGGCAATCCTTCGTCGAGGGCGATATCGAGCGCGCGGCTGCCGGCCTGCTGCGCGACCGCTTCCGGCACGATCCAGGCGCGATAGCGATCGGCGACGATGGGCGCGCCGCAATGCAGGCGGCCGGCTGCAACCTTGCACGTGCTGTCGGGCACGACGGTGCGGATCTGGCGGCGGTCATGGCGCAGGAAGCCCATGTCGACCGGCTGGATCGTGGTCATTGCCGAAGCGAGCGAGACGCCGCGATAGACGCATGTCGTGTCATGACGGCAGGGGCCGGCGTTGCGGCCGAGCGTGTTGCCGGGGCCGAGCGCCTTGGAGCGGCGCAGCATGGTGGCCGGGGCTGACGCGCCGCCGCTGACGTAGCAGCTCTGGTCGACGCACAGAACGGGATTGGCAGTCATCTTCTTGCCGCCGAAGCCATGCCGGCGCGGGTCCATCACCAGCAGCACGGTGACGCGCTGGGGATAGGATGGGCGAGCGGCAGGGGCAGCCGACTTTGCCGCTTGAACAGGCTTCTGAACCGTCGGAACCGGCTTCTGAACCGTCTGTACCGGCTTCGATGCCGGCGTCACCGGTGCTTTCGGCAACTCGGGCTCCGGCAGCGGGCCGCCGAGGCTGTTACGGGTGGCCGCCACCTTGTCGCGTGCGCGAGCCTCGCGGGCTTCACGCGCCAGGCGGAACTGCTCGGCGATGCGTTCAGCCTCGCGCTCGCGCTGGGCCTCCAGCTGCGCACGCAGCTCGGCAGACTTTTTCTCTTCGATGCGCTGGCGCTCGGCGAGGCGCTGCTCCTGCGCCCGACGCTCCCGCGCGGCCTCTTCCGCCTGCCGCTTCAAATCGGCGACACGCGCTTCTTCGGCCTGGCGCTTGGCTTCGGCTTCTTTCGCCTGACGCTTCAGCTCGGCGATGCGTGCTTCCTCGTCCTTGCGCTTCTGTTCGGCAACGCGGCGTTCCTCGGCGCGGCGTTCGGCTGCGGCGCGCGCGCGTTGCTCTTCGGCGACGCGCTTTTCTTCCGCCATGCGCTGCGCTTGCGCCTGGCGCTTAGCTTCTGCCTGACGCTCAAGTTCTGCTTGGCGCTCCGCCGCTCGCCGCTTCTTCTCCGCGTCGAGTGCGAGGCGCTGAGCTTCCTCTAGGCGCTGGCGCTCGGCCAGCTCGCGCGCGCGGGCTTCAGCAGCCAGCCGTTCGGCCTCCGCCTTGGCAGCGGCTTGCGCCGCGAGTTCGCGCTGCTGCGCCTCTTCCGCTCGCCGCTTCGCTTCCGCCTGCGCGGCGATTTCCTGCTGGCGTTCGGCTTCGGCCGGGCGCTTGGCTTCGGCCTCGGCGCGCTCGCGCTCGGCTTCACGCTCGCGCGCGGCCTCGGCCTGCCGTTCGATCTTGGCGGCCGCCTGCGCGCGCGCTGCAAAATCGCGCTGGCGGGCTTCCTCGGCGCGTTGTTCCGCTTCGGCTTCGGCGCGTGCCTGCTCGGCTTTCAAGCTCGCTTCCTCGGCGACGCGGCGCGCCTCGGCTTCGGCGCGGGCGGCGCGCAGCATGTCGGCTTCGTCGGCGGCGCGCTGCTCGGCCGCCTTGCGGCGAGCCGTTGCCTTGGCCTCGGCTTTCCTGGCTTCTTCGGCGCGCTTGGCTTCCTCATCGGCGCGGGCGAATTTCTCCGCCAGTACGTGCGCTGCGTTATCGGCGGCCAGCGCCGAGGGAAGGTTGCACAGTAAGGTCGTGGTCGCGATCGCCATGAAAGCGCCGCGGCCCAAGCCTTTCGCCGATGACCACATATTTTCCTCGTCCAGGCACTGAATTGGACTGCTCTGGGGAGAGCAGGGCAGAGCCGCGGCGAACGCGCGACTGCATTGCGCCAATAAAGAGCGCGCTGCTTGAACGCAGCCTGAACGGAGCTTCAGGTTTTGTGGACGGAGTCCACGATGGCGCGCAGGCCGTCGCGGTAAGTGGGGAATTTCAGTGATACGCCAAGGTCTTGGCGCAGCCGATCATTGCGAATGCGTTTGTTGTCGGAATAGAAGCTCGCCGCCATCGGCGAAAGGTTCGCCTCGTCGAACGGCACTTCCGGCGGTGGCGGCATCTGCAACAACTCTGCGGCGTGGGCGACGACGTCCTGGGGCGGTCCCGGCTCGTCATCCGTCACGTTGTAGATCTGCTCGCTGCCGCGGCCGCGAATGCCGGCGATCACCGACTGGGCGATGTCGTCGACGTGGATGCGGTTGAATACCTGCCCCGGCTTGACGATGCGATGCGCGGTGCCATCGCGCAGCTTGTCAATGGCGCTGCGGCCGGGGCCGTAGATTCCAGCCAGCCGGAAAATCTGCAGGCGCGTCTCGTGCCTCCCGGCGAACGAGAGCCAATCCTCTTCAGCCGCAATGCGCCGGCGGCCGCGCAGCGACGTCGCCGCCAGCGGTGACGTCTCGTCGATCCATTCGCCGTTGCTGTCACCATAGACACCGACCGTGGACAGATAGCCGATCCAGCGCAGTTCCTCGAGGCCTTCGACCTTCGGCATGGCGATATGGTGCAGCAGCGGATCGCCATGCTCACCCGGAGCTGCGGAGACGACGAGATGGGTCGAGCCGCGCAGGGCGCTCATGACATTGTGCTGCGCGTCGTCGGTGAGGTCGCAGACCTGGTAGCCCTGTTGACGAATGTTTTCCGCGGCCATGGGTGTGCGCGCGGTAGCAACGACATCCCAGCCCTCGTCGGCGAGTTGACGCGCGACGCGCTGGGCGCTGTAGCCAAGGCCGAAACAGAACAAGCATCTCATGGTGCGCTGGTCACCTGCCACTCGGCGCGTACGGCCATGTCCCCCTCGCGTGCAAGATGACGCCGGCGCGTACTGTCGCCTATTCCGTCCTGCGTTAGCTGACGCAGGGCCCACACCGCCATGGCGCGTACGAGCGGTGAGGCGTCGTTCAACAGAGGCTCGATACGCGGCAGCAAGCCGGCATTGCCCGAGTTGCCGGCGGCAATGAGCACGTTGCGCAGAAACCGATCGCGGCCGGTGCGCTTGATCGGCGTGCCGGCGAAGCGAACGCGGAAAGCGGCATCATCCAGCATCAGCAACTCGGCGAGCGGCGGATTGTCGGTTACCGCTCGCGCGTGAAAGCGAGCCTCGCGCGCCGTCGCGGCGAACTTGTTCCACGGACAGACGGCAAGGCAATCGTCGCAGCCGAAGACGCGGTTGCCCATGGGGCGCCGGAACTCGCGCGGGATGTGGCCTTTGTGCTCGATCGACAGGTAGGCGAGGCAGCGGCGGGCGTCGAGCTGGTAGGGCGCCGGGAAGGCGGCGGTGGGGCACACGTCGAGGCAACGGCGGCAGCTTCCGCAGTGATCCGGCTCGGGCGCGTCGGGCGGCAAGTCGGCGGTGGTGAAGATGGCGCCGAGGAACAGCCACGAGCCGTGCTCGCGAGAGACCAGCATGGTGTTCTTGCCCTGCCAGCCGAGGCCGGCCGCGGCGGCGAGCGGCTTTTCCATGACCGGCGCGGTGTCGACGAAGACCTTGACGTCGGCGCCGGCTTCGCTGGCCAGCCGGGAGGCAAGCTGCTTGAGCTTGCCCTTGATGATGTCGTGGTAGTCCTTGCCCTGCGCGTAAACCGAGATGGCGCCGCGCGCGGGGTCGTCGAGCGCCTCCAGCGGATTGCGCGAGGGCGCGTAGCTCATGCCGAGCATGATGATGGAGCGCACGTCCGGCCACAGCGTGCGCGGTGTAGCGCGGCGGTCGGCATTATTCTCGAGCCAATCCATGTCGCCGTGCCGGCCGGCGGCGAGAAACTCGGCAAGGCGCGGCCCCGCTTCCGTTGCGGCGTCGGCCGCGGTCACGCGCACGGCGTCGAAGCCGAGAGCGCGGGCCTCCTGCACAAGCGAGTTCTTCAAGGACGCGGTCACGGCGGTTCCGTCAGAAATCGAGATCGGCGTAGTGCGCGGCGGGCATGGTTCCGGCCAGGCGATCCCCGAGCAGAGACCGGAACGAGCGCCGGGACTTGAGGCGCGCGTACCAAGTCTTGGCGATGGGATAGTCCTCCCATGCCACCTCGCCCAGGTAATCGGCTGCCGAGATCTGCGCGGCTGCCGCCAGATCGGCGAACGACAGCTCGTCGCCCGCCAGCCAGCGTCCGCGGTCGGCCAGGTAGTTCACGTAGCTCAGATGGTACCGCAGGTTGGAGCGGATCGCGCGCAGAAAGTCGACGTCGGGTGTGGCGGCGGCGTGCGGCTGCAGGCGGGCGTAGACCTTTTCCTGCAGCAGCTCCTGGGTGACCTCGCGATGAAACTTATGGACGAACCAATCGACCAAGCGGCGGACCTCCGCGCGGTGAACCGCATCCCCCGGAAACAGCAGGATGGCGGGCGCGGTTTCCTCGCTGCTGGCGAGCCCTTCGGCGAGGAACTCGGAAATGGCGTAAATGCCGCACAGGGTCGTGCCGTTATCGAGTTCGAGCACCGGCAGCTCGCCGGCCGGATTGAGGGCGAGAAATTCCTGCCGCCACTCCCATGGCCGCTCTTCGACGAGCTCGCAGTCGAGGCCGAGCTCGGCCGCAGCGAGACGCACGGCGCGCGAGTGGGGGCAAAGCCGGAAGTGCGTCAGCGTGGGCATTGGTACAGCGAGCGACCTTCTGCTTTGTGGGGACGGACCTGCCATGCTCCTAAGGCCGCCCAGGCCGGAAGACAATCGCCTCATGTGGCATGGAAGTGGCACTACCCGCCGACAAATCCTGTTAAGCCTGCCGCCGCACAGAAAACCTAAGGATCCGCGATGCAAACCTGGGAAGTACTGCTGCTTGGCCTGATCGAGGGGTTGACTGAGTTCATCCCCGTTTCATCGACTGGCCACCTGCTGCTGACCGAGCATTTCCTTGGCATCTGCAATCCGGGAAAGACCTTCGAGGTCCTGATCCAGCTCGGCGCGATCCTCGCCATCTTGAGCGTCTACTCCGTGAAGCTGACGCGGGTGGCAGCCGCTATTCCTTACGACGAGCAGGCGCGGCGGTTCGTGTTCGGAGTGCTGCTGGCCTTTCTGCCGGCGGCGGTGATCGGCGTGATGGCACATGGCTTCATCAAGACCGTGCTGTTCGAAACGCCGATGTTGATTGCCATCATGCTCATCGTCGGCGGCGTCATTCTGCTGTTCGTCGATCGCATGCGGCTCAACGTGCGCTACACGAACGCGATGGAATTTCCACCCTCGCTTGCGCTGAAGATCGGCTTCCTGCAGTGCCTGGCGATGATCCCGGGAGTGTCGCGCTCCGGCGCCACCATCGTCGGTGCGATGTTGCTGGGAACGGACAAGCGCTCGGCGGCGGAGTTTTCCTTCTTTCTCGCCATGCCGACCATGGTGGGCGCGTTTTCGTACGATCTCTATAAGAACTGGTCGGTGTTGCAGACGAGCGATGTAGCCAACATTGCGCTGGGCTTCGTCGTGGCCTTCATTGCGGCGGTGTTCGTCGTTCGCCACCTGCTCGATTACGTCAATCGCCACGGGTTTGCGCTGTTCGGCTGGTGGCGGATCATCGTCGGTGGCGTGGCGCTGGTTGCTATGCTCGCTACGGGGCACACCGATGGGTGCCCCGTCGTTCCTTAATGTAATTATTGCAGCGCGCCGCGTCGTTACGCGGCGTGCGAGGGAACCGGCGTCATCAGAGCGCGGCGCAATTCGTCGATATCGTCGGAGTTACGCAGCGCATCGAGGATGGCGGGTTCGCGCACGACGCGCGAAATGCTGGCCAGCGCCTTGAGATGGTCGCCACTGGCGTGCTCCGGCGCAAGCAGCAGGAACAGCAGATCGACGGGTTCGCCGTCGTGGGCTTCATAATCGACCGGCTCATCGAGGCGGGCGAAGAGGCACACGATGCCGCGCAAGCCCGGCATCTTGACGTGCGGCACGGCGATGCCGCGACCAAGCCCGGTAGAGCCGAGACGTTCGCGCTGCAGCAGTGTGTTGAAGATTTCACGCGCGTCCAGACCAGTCTTCTGGGAAGCGCAGTTCGCAAGCTCCTGAAGCGCGTGCTTTTTGCTCGTCGCCTTCAGCGGAACAAAAATGCTGTCGGGAGCCAGCAGGTCACAGAGATCCATTGCCAAAATCCTGTCCCACCCTGTTGCGGAACGCCGGCTGTCCGAGGCCTCAACAGGCATATGACTGTACACCGGCGACTCTTACGATCCTACTCTTACAGTCGTGCCCCCGCACGTACCCTCGTCTTGCAGTCCACCCGGAATTCGCATTCGCTTGAGAAACCAAAATAGTGGCACTGGCAAGGTTCCTTGCACACCAAACCGGCAGGCGGTTCCGCTGCAATGCCTGAGCTAAGTTCTAGTTCCAGAAGCTGAAATCCGGCAGCTACTCCTTTTCGCCGCGTATTCGCGAGATGACCGCCAAATGACAGCCCTCCCAACCTGCCCACTTATGCAAATTATGAATGCAAGAACGGGGCCAGCCAGCGCGGGGGAGGCGAATTCAAGGCGCGAGCCTATAGGCCAGACGCGCGCCCGGCACAACCCCCAAGTTGGAAGCGCGGAATTTACGCTAACGCGCCCTAGGCCGTGTCGACGCGGTCCATGAGGCGCTTGTCGCGCCGGCGCTGGACGGACGAGGGAATGCGCATCGCTTCGCGGTACTTCGCCACCGTGCGGCGCGCGATGTCGATGCCGTCGCCCTTGAGCCGTTCGACGATTTTGTCGTCGGACAGCACGCTGGAGGGCGTCTCGCCGTCGATCATCTGCTTGATGCGATGGCGCACGGCTTCGGAAGAATGGGATTCCCCTTCATCGTCGGCGGAGGCGATGGCCGAGGTGAAGAAGTACTTCATCTCGAAGATGCCGCGCGGGGTCGCCATGTATTTATTGGAGGTCACGCGCGAGACCGTGGATTCGTGCATCGAAATGGCGTTGGCGACGGTGCGCAGATTGAGCGGGCGCAGATACTGGACGCCGTGCGTGAAGAAGCCGTCCTGCTGGCGCACGATTTCCTCGGCGACGCGCAGGATCGTGCGCGCGCGCTGGTCGAGGCTCTTCACCAGCCAGTTGGCGGTCTGCAGGCACTCGAGCAGGTAGTTGCGGTCGGCCGACGATTTCGACGCCTGCGAGACGGTCGTCAGGTACGTGCGGTTGACCAGCACGCGCGGCAGCGTCTCGCTGTTGAGCTCGATGATCCATGTGCCGTCGGGCGCGGCGCGCACCAGCACGTCCGGCACCACCGGCTGCAACTGCACCGAGCCGAACTTGAGGCCGGGCTTGGGGTTGAGCTTCTTGATCTCGGCGACGATCTCCAGCAGCTCTTCCATCTCGACGCCGACGATCTTGCGCAGCGCCGGCAGGTTGTGTCCGGCGAGCAAGTGCAGGTTTTCCAGGAAGCGGCTGACAATGGGATCGTAGCGGTTCTGGTCCTTGAGCTGCAGGGCGAGGCACTCGGCAAGGGAGCGCGCGAAAACGCCGGGCGGGTCGAGCGTCTGCAGCGTGGCCAGCGTCTGCTCGACCAGTTC
>JAESGM010000610.1_pt1 | contig 20780 bp, 18 predicted proteins | sample 9269721 | NCBI WGS metagenome assembly JAESGM01 (sample SAMN15720920, study PRJNA650825) | algae metagenome | isolation source: Komarekiella atlantica HA4396-MV6 and co-occurring heterotrophs from... | place: USA: Theobald House, Kauai, HI | collected 2009-07-29 | reverse complement strand
CGTGGTGCCGCGCGGGCAGGAGAGCCTGGTCTGGTTCTCCGGCGTCGTGCTGCTGGCGATGGCGCTGATGGCCTGGACCGCCTCGCGCTATGCAGCCTTCCGCCGTGCCGAAGCCGAGGCCGCGCGAGGCGAGACGGTGGAGCCTGCCCCGTCGCATGGCCTGCCGCGCGGAAAAATCCTGCTCGCCATGGCGATCCTGATCGTGCTGCTGATGTCGAAGAACGGCTACACCGCCGCCTTCACCTCCTACTATACCTTCTATCTGATCGAGCGCTTCGGCGTGAGCCTGCAGCTCTCGCAGGTGATGCTGTTTATCTATCTCGTCGTCGGGGCGGTCGGCGTCATCGTCGGCGGCATGATCGGCGACCAGATCGGCCGCGGCCGCGTGATCTGGCTCTCGATCCTCGGCGCGCTGCCGTTCGCGCTGCTGCTGCCTTATGCCGACCTGCTCTGGACCGGCATCCTCAGCATCGTCATCAGCCTGATCATGGCGAGCGCCTTCTCGTCGATCCTGATCTACGCGATCGACCTCGCGCCGCACCGCGTCGGCCTCGTCGGCGGCCTGTTCTACGGGCTGGCCTTCGGGCTCGGCGGCATCGCGGCGGCGGCGCTGGGCGCGCTCGCCGACAGGGTCGGCATCGTGCAGGTGTTCTGGCTCTGCGCCTGGCTGCCGGCGTTGGGGCTGCTGACGTTCTTTTTGCCGAAGGGCGGGCGGCAGGTTTGATCCAATCAGCGGGGTGTCGCGACCGTCAGTTGCAGGCCCTCGGACTGCTGATACCGCGAGGAACACTTCGTCATCCCGGGCTTGCCCCGAGATCCATCCTAAGACGCCGTCGTGCCCTACGATGGATCCCGGATCGGCGCGGCGCCGCCGCTTGTCCGGGATGACGAATTGGTTCCAAGGTTCACGCCATGAACTGCCCGCCATTCACGGCAAACGTAGCTCCCGTCGCGAACGACCCATGCTCGGAGGCGAGCCAGACCACCATCGAGGCGATCTCCTCCGGCTTGCCGAGCCGCCCGGCCGGGATGCCGGCGACGACGCGCTTCAGCGCCTCCTCCGGCATGGCCGAGACCATGTCGGTGCCGATATAGCCCGGCGTGATCGCGTTGACGGTGATGTTCTTGTTGGCGTTCTCCTGCGCCAGCGCCTTGACGAAGCCGATGTCGCCGGCCTTGGCGGCGGAGTAGTTGACCTGCCCCATCTGCCCCTTCTGGCCGTTGATCGAGGAGATCACGATGATGCGGCCGTATGAGCGGGCGCGCATGCCCTCGATCACCGGCCGCGTCATGTTGAACAGCGAGTCGAGATTGGTGCGGATGACGTCCGACCAGTTCTCTTTCGTCATCTTGTGGAAGAAGCCGTCCCGCGTGATGCCGGCATTGTTCACGAGGATATCGATCGGCCCGAGCTCGGCCTCGACCCTGGCGACGCCGGCCGCGCAGGCGTCGAAGTCGCCGACATCCCATTTGAACACCGGGATGCCGGTTTCGGCCTGGAACTTCGCCGCCGCCTCGTCATTGCCGGCATAGCTGGCGGCGACCTTGTGGCCGGCCTCCTGCAGAGCCCGGCTGATCGCCGCGCCGATGCCGCGCGTGCCCCCCGTCACCAATGCAATTTTAGTCATTTTCCCTCCGCAGATCCTATTGTTGTTATGTTTGTTATTCCAGCACCAATGAGCGCGAGCTTTGATGCAACCTTGCTCTCACCACCAATTAAATCTTCACCTGTGACAAGGCCGAAACGCATACCTCCCTCGTTAAGTAGTCCAATCCGTCGCGTTGTGCTTACCGTTCCGGTTGGGAAAGGATCAAACTGCCGACGCGACAAATATATTGTTGCAAACTTATCGGCCGAGCCTTGTTCGACAATCTTCTTGCTGTAAGGAAAAAATTCTTTCAAATCGTCTATAATCCATCGTATTCGCTCCGCCTTAAAGCGATCGAGGTCAAGGTATAGCTCCAAGTATTTTCGTTCGACAGCCAATCCATCCCATCCGAATCTCCAAGCATATAGGACGAGATACAATCCAAGATTCCTATGCTGCCGCCGACAGAACTCCCGGTAGCCATGGGCGTCACTGGTTGCCATAGGATCAGGCGCGCTCAATCGCCATGGCGACGCCCATGCCGCCGCCGATGCACAGCGTCGCAAGGCCCTTCTTGGCGTCGCGCTTCTGCATCTCGTGCAGCAGCGTCACCAGCACGCGCGCGCCCGATGCGCCGATCGGATGGCCGATCGCGATCGCGCCGCCATTGACGTTGACGATGTCGGTGTTCCAGCCGAGGTCCTTGTTGACCGCCATGGCCTGGGCCGCAAACGCCTCGTTGGCCTCGACGAGCTCGAGATCGCCGACGCTCCAGCCGGCCTTCTCCAGCGCCTTGCGCGTCGCCGGGATCGGGCCGGAGCCCATGATCGCAGGGTCGACGCCGGCCGTCGCCCAGGAGGCGACGCGGGCGAGCGGCTTCAGGCCGCGCTTTTCCGCCTCCTTGGCGCTCATCAGCACGAGCGCGGCCGCGCCGTCATTGATGCCCGAGGCATTGCCGGCGGTGACGGTGCCCTCCTTGGAGAAGGCGGGCTTGAGCTTGGCCATGGCCTCGACGGTCGCGCCATGGCGGGGATATTCGTCGTCGCTCACCACGACGTCGCCCTTGCGGGTCGAGACGGTGAAGGGGACGATCTCGTCCTTGAAGCGGCCAGCCTTCTGCGCGGCTTCGGCCTTGTTCTGCGAGGCGGTGGCGAACTTGTCCTGTTCCTCGCGGCTGATCTGCCATTTGGTCGCGACGTTCTCGGCGGTGGTGCCCATATGGTAGCCGTGGAAGGCGTCCCAGAGCCCGTCCTTGAGCATGGTGTCGACGAATTTCAGGTCGCCCATCTTGGTGCCGTTGCGCAGATGCGCGCCATGCTGCGACATCGACATCGATTCCTGGCCGCCCGCCACGATGATGTCGGCGTCGCCATTGGCGATCTGCTGCAGGCCGATGGCGACGGCGCGCAGGCCCGAGCCGCAGAGCTGGTTCAGGCCCCAGGCGGTCGCTTCCTGCGGGATGCCGGCCTTCATCGCGGCCTGGCGCGCCGGGTTCTGGCCCTGACCGGCGGTCAGGATCTGGCCCATGATGACCTCGTCGACATCGGCGGGATCGACTTTTGCGCGCGCCAGCGCCTCCTTGATCGCGGCCGCGCCCAGTTCATGGGCCGGCGTGTTGGCGAAGACGCCGTTGAAGGCGCCGACCGCGGTGCGCGCCGCGCCGACGATGACGATGTCCGTATCAGCCATGGGAGAGTTCCTCGCTCGTTGTCGCGACGGCACGCTCTCGCGCCGGGCCGCCCGGTTGGGCTTGCACCTTTCAGGGCCGCCGCGGCCGCGTCAAGTGATCCTAAGGATGCGGTCCGGCGTCGGCCCTCTCGCGGGACTGAAAGGGCGGATTGCCCGAAAGCCGAGCATGTTCAGCCTCGGTTCAGGCTCGCTTTTGCGCTGCGCGCTCAAAAAACTTGCGGGACGCCGCCGACAGGCTATCGTCAGGCACGGAAGACCGTTTCGTCCGGTCGTGTCGCGATCTTCGCGACGGGACGCGAACCAACGTCATGCAGGATTCTGATGGCCACCGACAAAGAACCGACCGTCATCAAGAAATACGCCAATCGCCGCCTCTACCACACGGGAACGAGTTCCTACGTCACGCTGGAAGACCTCGCCGGGCTCGTCCGCGGCGGCGAGGATTTCGTGGTCTATGACGCGAAGTCGGGCGAGGACATCACCCGCTCCGTGCTGGCGCAGATCATCTTCGACGAGGAGAGCAAGGACGGCCAGAACCTGCTGCCGATCACCTTCCTGCGCCAGCTGATCCGTTTCTACGGCGACAGCATGCAGGCGCTGGTGCCGCGCTATCTCGAGTTCTCGATGGACAACCTGACCAAGGATCAGGGCCAGTTCCGCGAGCAGATGTCCAAGGCCTTTTCGGGCGGGGCCTTCGGCGCTCCGGCGCTCGACGCGATCCAGCAGCAGACGCGGGCCAATATGGCGCTCTTCACCGACGCCTTCCGCATGTTCAACCCCTTCGCGGCCATGGCCGCGGCCAAGGCCAAGGAGGAGGCCGGCCCCGCGCCGGCCAAGGGCGACGATCTCGGCGAGATGAAGCGCGAACTCACCGAGATGCGCGAGCGGCTGGACAAGCTGTCGAAGGGGAAGTGAGCGGGTAAACCCGCTTTCAGAGCGAGAGACGTCTCACGCTTTTCCGATGCACGATGGCGAGGATGCGGATGGTCTTCGCCTCCTCCTGATAAAGAATGACATGCGAGCCATGCTCGTGGCGACGAACGCCGGCAGCGATACGGTCGGCCTTTCGACCCATCTGCGGCTTTGCGGCCAGCAATGTGAAGACGCGTTCAAGTTCTTCGAGGTAGCGAACGGCTTGCTGACGCCCGAACCGTTCCAGTCCGAACAGATATTGAGCAGGTCGTCATCGGCGCGGGCGCTTGTGAGATGGTCAGCCACGCCTGAGACCGCGCGATGCCGCGATCCGGTTACCTTCCGTGATGATCGCCTCGAGCGGCTTGCCGCCATCGCCGCTGGCCCGGGCCTCCTCGACGATACGGCGCAGATCCTCGATCGTGAGTTCGCGAACGGCATGGCTCTCTCGATCCCGCCGGATCAGTTCGCCCAGATAGTCGCTGGCGCTGGCATAGTCAGTCTCGGCGACATGCCGCTCGACCCCATCCTTGATGGGTTCCGGCAGTGAAATGGTCATGGTCGCCATCGAAACGCTCCCGAGGGGCCGTCTGGGAATGGCGATCACCATAGCGGATGCCGGCGGCCGACGCCACGACAGGGCGCCGCCTCAGCCCACCGCGCGCTCGCGCATCCCCGGCGCAGCCACCGGCCAAAGCTCCGCCTTGCCCACCAGATGCCCCTGCAGATAGGTGACGCCCCAATCCGCCAGCATGTTGGCCTGCATGTCGTCGTCGACCCATTCGGCAACCGTCTCGACGCAGAGATGCCGGGCGAGGTCGATCAGCGTGCGGACGTAGAAGCGGTCGTCGGTCGAGCGGCGCAGGTTCTGGGTGAAGGCCCCGTCGAGCTTGAGGATGTCGATCGGGAAGGCGCGCAGGTGGCGCAGCGAGGTGTGGCCCGCGCCGAAATCGTCGATCGCGATGCGCGCGCCCTGGTCCTTGATCCTGCCGAGCAGCTTTGCGATGCGCGCCGGCTCCTCGATCGTGGCGGTCTCCGTCACCTCGACGATCAGGCGCTGCGCCACGCCGCGTGCGCCATTGGTGCAGGCGAGGAAGGCATCGAGCCATTCGGGGTCGGAGAGCGAGCGCGGCGAGACGTTGAGCGAGAGCGACAGCGCCGGATCGGCGATCATCAGGTCCACGGCGAGTTCGAGCACCCGGTGGTCGAACAGCCGCACCAGACCGCGCCGCTCCAGCAGCGGGATCAGTTCGGCGGGCGCGAAGAACAGCCCGCTGCCCGCCTGCCCCACGCGCAGCAGCGCCTCGTGGAAGGCCACCTCGCGCCCCTTCGCCCGCACGATCGGCTGCAGCGCGAGCTGGATGCGCCGTTCGTTGAGCGCGGCGACCGCCTGCATGTCGAGCCCCGGCCCGTCATCGACCGTCTCGCGCGTATCGCGGCGGCGCGCGATCACGGCCGAATCGACCGCGCCGGAACGGGCGCTCGCCAGCGCGTTCTCGGCCGCGGCCACCAGCGTGCCGGCATGGCTCGACAAATCGGGCGCGACCGCCGCGCCGACGCGCAGCCGGGCGAGCGCGATGCCTCGCCCGGTCTCGATCGCCGAATGGGCGACGGCCTTGATGAAGCGCCGCGCCGCCGCCTCGACCTGGTTCTTCGGGCAGCCGGTGAGCAGGATGGCGAAGCGGTTGCCCGAATAGCGCAGCAGATGGTCGCGGCGGCGCATCACCGAGCGCAGCCGCTCCTGCACCACGCCGATGATCTCATCGGTCGCCTCATGGCCGAAATCGTCGTTCAGCCGGGTCAGCTCGTCGATCGCCGCGACCAGGACCACGACCATGCGCTCGGCCGGCAGATGCTCGCTCAGCGCCTGCTCGACGCGCTCGACCAGCGCATGGCGGTCCGTGACCTCGGTCGTGCAGACGGCCAGTTCGTCGGGCTTCACGGCGCGTTCGACCCGCAAGACGCCGCGCGCGCAGGCGGGGCGGCCGTCGAGGCCCGCGAACCAGCGCCCGGCATCCTCCACCCACATCGTCCGTCCGGCCAGCGCCGCGGCATAGCGGGTGCGGTAGACCACGCCCTCGCCCTGGTCCTGGGCGGTCGATGAGAAGATCGCATCGTAGCGGCTGCGGCCGCTGCCGGGCTCGACCAGCCCCGCGAAGGCCAGTCCGCGCGACATCGCGGCAGCGGAGATCGGCCCCAGCACCTCGGCGGCGTTGGGACCCCAGTTCAGCGCATCGCCTTGGATTTCCCAGCTATAGACCACCTCGCCGATCGAGGAGAGCAGGCTGCGCGGATCGACGAGGCCATCGGCGCGGGGGCTCAGGATCGACGGCGCATGCATCGCGGACGGCCTCGGGGGCTGGAGCCGGACGACGTGCGACGGCACTGTCCCATCCTGGCCTGACGGAGCGGAAACTGTGCCGGAACGATGCGGGTTTTGCGCTTAACGCCGGGTTAATTCCGGCGGGAGCTTTGCAACGAACGGAACGCTGACACGCCTGCGTTCCGGAGTGAGACATGGCCCATCCCGCCTTCCCGAGCGATGCCGCAAGCCACGCCGCCATGCTGCTGCTGCAGCTTGCCGCCGCGCAGGCGCAGATCGGACCCTTTGCGCGACGCGCGCTGGAGACGCCGCAGGCGGCGGCGCGATTCTACGAGATGGCGGCCAGCCGGCAGGCGCGTCCGCCTGCCCGATTCGCCTGAACGCCGGATCACGCTATGGCCGGCGGTCCGGAGGCCGCGCCGACGCTCTAAAGCCTGGGATGATAGACGGTGAATTCCGCGCGGCTCACGGCATAGGAGATCGTTGTCGTCTCGCGGGCGCCCAGCCCGTCGAACCCGACCTCCGTGGGTCCCACGACCGTGCGAAGCGCGATCCGGTTGATCTGTACGACCCTCGGCGATTGCGGCACGCCGGCGACCGGCAGGCGCTGGACATTCTGTTCGATCACCTCGACGAGGCCGCCGAGCACGAGCACCCGCAGCACGATGGCGGTGTGATGACCCCTGCCATGGGTCTGGGTGGGGCTCACGACCCGGCCTCGCGGCGCGAGGAAGTCCGTGACCGTCGTGGTCAGGACGGCGCTGTATCCGACGAACTGGATGATGTCGCCCGGCGCGATCGCGTTGAGATTGGTTTCCACATCGCCCCAGACGAAGTCGGCGCGGCTTCTGAAATCGGGCGTGAGCTGCCGCGATGTCCGCGCGCCGACATGGCTCAGCGCATCCTCCGCCAGGGTCCAGCATTCACCATTGCCATAGACGATTCCGACCGGCCTGGCCTGGAGCCAGGCCACGATGCGCGCGTTGAGTCGGGCGTCGTAAGCCATGGAAAGCCGTCCGATTGCGGTCGTGTCGGATCAGGCATCGTTCAAGGATAAAGGCCGTGCGCCGCCACTATCGAGCGACATCGGGCGCGTGTCCAGCGGCTCATGCCCAAAGGTAAGGGGCCGCCCGGCCAAAGAAAAAGCCGGCCTCGCGGCCGGCTATTCCATGCGACGCGGAGGCTCTCTCGGGAGCCCGGGTCGCTCAGGCCTCGGTCTTGGCCTTCAGCACCTGGCGGCCGCGATACATGCCCGACTTCAGGTCGACATGGTGCGGGCGGCGCAGTTCGCCGGAGTTCTTGTCCTCGATATAGGTCGGCTGCTTCAGCGCGTCGGCCGAGCGGCGCATGCCGCGCTTCGACGGCGACGTCTTTCTCTTCGGAACGGCCATGCTACTCTCCATCGTGCCGCCGCTGGGAAGCGCCTCGGCCAAAGCCGGCGCTGCCGCCACGACGACGTCATCAATCTCGTGAGGCGTTGCCCATACACGCTCGGGCGCGGCATGGCTAGTGTCGGCAGGTGTAAAAATGCAGCGATCCGACAGACTCGCCATGATAGCCCTCATCCTGAGACGCGCTTCGCTGAAGCGCGTCTCAGGATGAGGGCGGGTCAACCCGGCACGGCGCAGTCTCCCAGCGGCCCCAGTTGCCCGACGCCGCGCTGCACCCGCCCGGCGGCCGCTTGCAGCCCGCGCGTCGGCCGCGCGGGATTCCGCAGGATCGGGTTGGGCAGCGCGCCCGCGAGCCTGGCCGCCTCCGCCGGGCTCAGTCGGGCAGCCGGCTTGCGGAAATAGCGTTGCGACGCGGCCTCCGCGCCATAGAGCCCCTCGCCCCATTCCGCGACATTGAGATAGACCTCGACGATGCGCTGCTTGGGCCAGGCGAGGTCGATCGCCATGGCCAGCGGGATTTCCAGCCCCTTGCGGACATAGGAGCGGCCGGGCCAGAGGAACACGTTCTTGGCGGTCTGCATCGTCAGCGTCGAGGCGCCCCGGCTCGGCCCGTCCTCATCCTCCAGGACCTTGTTGAGCTCGACCCAGTCGACGCCCGCATGCTCGCAGAAGCGCTGGTCCTCGGCGGCGATGACGGCGCGGATCAGGTTCGGGGAGATCTGCGCGAGGGGCACCCATTGCCGCTCGACAGGCTGAAAGGTGACCCAGCGCCCGATCATCAGGGTCGATGGCGCGGGGACGAAGCGGAACAGCAGCAGGCCCAGCGCCAGCGCAGCCGCGAGCGCCAGCAGCACGAGGCCGACCCAGCGCAGTATGCGCGCCGGCAGTCCGGCTCGCCTCGTCCCTTCAGCCATTGCGTTCCCCCGCTGCTTGACGACGCCACACGGCTCCGGCAAGCCCGCCCGAGCAGCGAACGCGAGACCGCCTCATGAGTTCCGCATCCGACGACACTGCCGGCCTCGCCGCAAGGCTTGCGGACAATGCGGACGCTATCGAGAATCTGCTCGACGCGCTCCTGTCTCGCGCGCCGACCGAAGGCGAGATCGCCCGGCCGCAACGCCTGCTCGACGCGATGCGCCATGGCGCGCTCGGCGGCGGCAAGCGCCTGCGGCCCTTCCTGACGGTCGAGACGGCGCGGCTCTTCGAGGTCGCGCCGGCCCACGCCCTGCGCGCCGGCGCGGCGATCGAGCTCGTGCATTGCTATTCGCTGGTCCATGACGATCTGCCGGCGATGGACGACGACGACACCCGCCGCGGCCGCCCGACCGTCCACAAGGCCTATGACGACGCGACCGCGATCCTGGCGGGCGACAGCCTGCTGACGCTCGCTTTCGACGTGATGGCGGCCCCCGAGACCCATCCCTCCGGCGAAGTCCGCGCAAGTCTCGTGCTGGCGCTGGCGCGCGCCTCGGGGCTGGGCGGCATGGCCGGCGGCCAGATGCTCGACCTCGCGGCGGAGGGTCGCTTCGGCGACGTTTCGGCCGGCGGTCTCGGCGAGCTGCAAATCCGCCGGCTGCAGGCGATGAAGACCGGCGCGCTGCTGGCGGCCAGCGTCGAGATCGGCGCGCTGCTGGGGCAGGCCTGCGCGACCGATCGCGCCGCGCTCGCATCTTACGGCAAGGCGCTGGGCGCCGCCTTCCAGGTCGCCGACGACATCCTCGACGTGGAGGCGACGCCCGAGCAGCTCGGCAAGGCCACCGCCAAGGACGAGGGCAAGGGCAAGGGCACGCTGGTCTCCGCGCTTGGGCTCGACGGGGCCAGGCGCGAGCGCGACGCGCTGAGCGAACAGGCGGTCGCGGCGCTCGAGGGGTTTGGCGCCGAGGCGGATACGCTGCGGGCGGCGGCGCGGTTCGCGGCCGCGCGGCGGAGTTGAGAGCGGGGAGCGGATTCGTCTAGGGACAGCGCACCACGCGCGTCCGACTGCCCTGCCTGTCCGGAAACGCCAGCGTCATCCGGTCGCCCTCGACGCTGATCTCCATCCGGCTGCGTGTCTTGGACCCCTCGACATGGCAGGTTTGCCGCACGCTCCAGCGGCCGTTGCCGCCCTCGATCCGATCGAAGTCGCAGGCGCTCTCGACTTCTTCCGTGCCGCGCAGGGTGAAGCGGATGCGACGGTCGTCATCGGAGCACCAGGACTTCTGCCTCGCCCAGAGGCCGACATAGGCGGGCTGCGTATCTGCCGCCGGTGCAGAACTGGCCCGGTGCGGGACGGCTTCCGCCGGGCAGCGGCGAAAAGCGACGCCGAAGAAGCCTCTCAACTCGCGCGCATAGGTGGGGTCGTTTTCCTCGAGCACGATCGGCCCTTTCGGGCCCTGCGCGGCTGCCGCGACGAAGGCAAAGGGCTGACCCGGCTTTGGGCTGACGAGGAACCAGATGCCTGGGCCGCTGGCCCGCGCGCCGCCCATCCACGTCCTGCTGACATCGATGCCGTCAAACCGATGCGATCGGGCATTGATCGTCGCCTCGATACGACCCGCAGCGATCGACAGACGAGGACCCGCAGCATCCGTGCACCGCGTCGCCCATGCGCCACGGAATTCAGGCGGGATAGCGTCCGCCGCAGCGGAGATAGACGACAGGACGACGACCAGAGTCAGGGATGAAACGGTGACCATAGCACGACGGAAGCCGCGCAGCAGATGCATGACACACATCATGTCGCTCGCCGCAATCTGTTTCGACGACCCTAGATTAGAGCCGGCATGACGTTAGGTCAAAGCCCGTCTACCGCCAGCGGCCAAACGCGTCCGCCAGCGTCTGGCTGCCGGAGACGCCCTTCTCGAAGGTGATGATGCCCCTGCGGCCCGAGGCGAAGCGCACCGGCACGTCGATCCAGAGCCGGTTCAGGATCAGGTCGATGTTGCGCTCGACCTCGACGGGCACGTTCGACAGCGCCGCCACGAACAGGTTGTCGCCGAGCGCCGAGTTGATCGCCGAGAGCGGCGCGCCGCGCTCACCTTCCTCGATCTTGAACTGCGGCACGCCGACCTCGCGCACCGCGTTCTGAGCCGGGTCTCCTGTCGCCGTGAAGCGCAGGCCGATGATGTGCGAGGCCGGGAAGGCCGTGTCGGTGTTGCGCCGCACGGTGAAATCGAGGCTCAGGCCGGCCTCGGCCACCTCGAGCGTCGCGCGCACGATCGTCTCGACCGGGCGGCCCTGGCCGGCGCTCTCGCTGTCCAGCCGCCAGAACACCCGGCCGGGAATAGCGCGCGGCTGCTGCGGATTGGCGGGGTCCTCGGTGTAGAGGATGGCGCGCTGCGCCACGGCGACCTCGCCGCTCTGGGTCGCGGTCGGCGTGCCGGCCCCGGGCCGCGGCGCGTTGGGGTTGCCGGACTCGCCGACGCGGTCGTTGAGCTTGCCCGCATTGTCGGCGGCGGCCGGGTTCTGCGTCTGCGCGCGCGGCGGCGCGGCCGGGTCCGGCGGATTGACCTTGTTGACGTAATAGGCCGCGCCCGCGATCGCGATCACCGCGAGCGCGATGCCCCCGCCGACGATCGCCGTGCGGACATGGCGGGGAGAGACGCGCTTTTCGCGCGGCGGCGCGATGCGGGGCCTGAGCACCGGCTGGTCCAGCGGCTCGGGCAGGGCCTCGTCCTGGGGCGGCGCGGCCATCGGCGCGGGTTCGGGCGCGCGCGGCGGCTCCGGCTCCGGCGGCGCGATCTCGGCATGGTCGGGCAAGGGCGGCGGAGCCGGGGCATCGCCATGCTCGGCCTCGATGCGCGCCATCGCCTCGTCCAGCGACAATCGCTCGCGCATGATCTCGGCCTCGCCGAGCGGCGGGTCGAGACTTCGCAACTGCGTCAGCAGCGCCGTCCGGGCCCGCTCATAGATGGCGCGGCGCGCCTCCGGCGAGGGGTCGGACAGCCCGGCGACCGCGCGCGCCAGGATGGGATAGAAGTCGGCCATTGGCCTCACTTGTCTATGTTGAAGAGGTGCGTCAACCCGGCAAGGGCAGAGTTGAGCCTTCGAATGACGGCCTCAGCCCTCGAATGGCGGCCTTAACCCTCGAATGGATTATGAACCAGGATGGTGTCGTCGCGTTCCGGGCTGGTCGAGAGCACGGTCACGGGCGCGCCGATCAGTTCCTCGATGCGCCGCACATATTTGATCGCCTGCGCCGGCAGATCCGCCCAGGAACGGGCGTTCGCCGTCGAGCCCTCCCAGCCTTGAATCGTCTCGTAGACGGGCTCGACCCGGCCCTGGTCGCTCTGCCCGGCGGGCAGATGCTCCAGCACCTGCCCGTCCAGCCGATAGCCGGTGCAGACCTTGATCTCGGGGAAGCCGTCGAGGATGTCGAGCTTGGTCAGGGCGATGCCGTCGATGCCCGAGGTCTTCACCGTCTGGCGCACGAGGCAGGCGTCGAACCAGCCGCAGCGGCGCTTGCGGCCGGTGACGACGCCGAACTCCTTGCCCTTCTGGCCGATCAACTCGCCGGTCTCGTCGAAGAGTTCGGTCGGGAACGGGCCTTCGCCGACCCGCGTCGTATAGGCCTTGGCGATGCCCAGCACATAACCGACGGCCGAGGGGCCGAGCCCGGAGCCGGTCGCGGCCTGGCCGGCGACGATGTTGGAGGAGGTCACGAAGGGGTAGGTGCCGTGGTCGACGTCGAGCAGCGCGCCCTGCGCTCCCTCGAACAGGATGCGCTTGCCCGCGCGGCGCTGCGCGTCGAGCAGCGCCCAGACGGTGTCGGCATAGGGCAGCACCTCACCGGCGACGGCGGTGAGCTGGCCGAGCAGTTCGGCGGCATCGACCTCGCCGATGCCGAGACCCCGGCGCAGCGCGTTGTGATGCGCCAGCAGCCGCTCGATCTTGGCCTCCAGGATCGTGGGGTCCTTCAGGTCGATGATTCGGATGGCGCGGCGGCCGACCTTGTCCTCATAGGCCGGGCCGATGCCGCGCTTGGTCGTGCCGATCTTGAGCCCGACATTGGAGGTCTCGCGGAAATGGTCGAGTTCGCGATGCAGCGGCAGGATCAGCGTGGCGTTATCGGCGATGCGCAGGTTCTCGGGCGAGATCGCCACGCCCTGCTGGCGCAGCCGCTCGATCTCCTCGACGAGGTGCCAAGGATCGACCACGACGCCGTTGCCGATCACCGAGAGCTTGCCGCCGCGCACGATGCCCGAAGGCAGCAGGGAGAGCTTGTAGACCGCGCCGTCGATGACCAGCGTATGGCCGGCATTATGGCCGCCCTGGAAGCGCACCACGACATCGGCCTGGCTGGACAGCCAGTCGACGATCTTGCCCTTGCCCTCGTCGCCCCACTGGGCGCCGACCACCACCACATTGCCCATGGCTCAGGGTTCCCGCTTGTCTCGACGTTGAGGTCTCACGCAAGCGCCGCGCGCAAAAAACCCCGACGCAAGGCCGGGGTTTCGGGGCAGTTCCTTGCAAGCCCTCATGAGCCAATCGCAAGGCGAGGTCAAGGCGCGCGCGGTTGCCGCAGCCTTGGCGCGCCGCTAAGCCAGCCGCTCTCCTGCCGGCTGGCGAAGGCGCAAACCCATGAAACCCCTCGCGATCTCGACGCTGACCATCTGCGGCATCGACGAACTCGACGCGCAGAGCGCCCGCAAGGTCAGCCATGTTTTGTCGGTGCTCGACCCCGACTGGCCCGAGCTCTCAGCCTTTGCCGGCTATGGCGCGCATCACCGCGTCACGCTGCGCTTTCACGACATCATCGACGCCGCGCCAGGCAAGGTCATGCCGGAGCCTGACCATGTCGCGCAGATTCTCGCCTTCGGGACGAGCCTGCGCGAGGGCTCGGGCGAGCGGCGCGAGGGGCATCTCCTCGTCCACTGCCATATGGGCATCTCGCGCTCGACGGCCGCGATGCTGGCGCTGCTGGCGCAGGTCTATCCGGACGAATCGGAGGAGGCGCTGTTCGGCCGCCTGCGCGAGGTGCGCCCGCAGGCCTGGCCCAACTCGGTCATGGTCGCCTTCGCCGACGAACAGCTCGGACGCGGCGGACGCCTGACGCAGGCGCTGCGCCGCCATTACGGCCATCAGATCGAGCTCCAGCCGCAATACACCGACTGGATGACGCGGCTCGGCCGGAGCCGCGAGTTGGAGATGGCGCTGTGAGCCGTCACCGCACCGGCCTCGCCTCGTAGCTCAGCTCCCGGTCGCCGGGCCATTTGATCCGGTAGGCGAGCCTGATCTCCTTCTCTCCCCCTGCGGGCAGGTCGAAGCTCCACGCCATGACGCCCCGCTTGTCGCCGACCTGTTTTTCGGTCGGCGGCGTCGTCTGCTGCAGCATCTCGATGGTGATCGCGCTCGATTCGGAGAAGGGGATGCGCTCGCTCAAGCTCACCTTCACGGGCTGCGCGTGCAGGCTCTTCACCACGGTGCGGAACTCGCGAAGGTCGGTGCGGGTCTGGCCGAGCCAGCTCGGGTCGTTCTCGCGCCGGCGCACGGGCGCACGCGTCACCTTGAGCTTGTCGTCGGCCCCGAATCCGAGCTCGACCCTGTCGCCGGGCGCGACGAGCCCGACCCTGCCTTTGCCGATATAGGCCCCGTCGCGATGCAAGGTCACCTCGCCCGGCAGCAGCGGGGCCTCCTGTTCATGGTTGAAGGCGGCTTCCAGATAGGCCCGCTCCTCCAGTTCGGGCGCGATCCGGGCGGTCAGCACGGGCGCGATCGTGCCCTGGCTCAGCACCACCGCCCGCGACGAACCGTCCTGCGGGACGCTGACGCGGCCCGGCACCTGAAAGCTCGCCTGATAGGCTCCGGCCTCGATCCGCGCCGTCTGGACATCGGCCTGGCGAGGCTCGGCCTGGCTGCGTGCGACGGCCGCATCGGCTTCCGCCTTGGCGGCGGGCGCGGGCGCTGCGCCAAGCGCCTGCGGAGCCGCGCGCTGGCGGGTCTCGTAGAGGACCGGCGGCTCGAAGAAGGCGACCTGCATCGGCGGCAGGTCCGGCGCGCGGGTGCCGCCGGCGGTGCGGGTCGTCGAGAGCGTCACCGCGACGTCGCTCCAGTCCTCGCCGGTGCGCTGGCGCAGCTCCGCCCGGCGCACGAACAGGATCTCGGGCTTCGTCGTGGCGCTGCCGGTCGAAAGCCGCGCCTCGTAGCCCGGGAGCCAGTTCGCGCCCGACACGCGGTAGCTGACGCTGATCTCGGCGGCGAGCGCAGTTTGCGCCTCGACCGCGATGGCGAGGTCGCGCCGCGGCGCGCCGGGGCGGCCGGGTTGCGGGCGCGCGCGCTCCAGCGCGGCGATCTCGGCCTCGACCTCGGCCGCGCGGCCGCGCACGCCGCGCAGTTCCTCATGCACCTTGACCAGCGCCGTGCCGATCGCGTCGAACACCGCCGGCCACTCCGAGAGCGGCAGCGCCTTGCCGTCCGGTCCGAGCTTCTCGGGGCCGGCCTGGCCGAAGCGCTCGATCGTGGCGCGCTTGGCCTCGATCGCCCCGGCGCGGCCCTCCAGCATCGCCTTTTCCTCGCGCAGGTCCTTGAGCTTGCCCTCGATCGCCGGGTCGAGCCCGGAACTCACCTCGCCCGGCACGAGCCGGACATCGACCGCGCCGATCGAAAAGACGCCATCCCCCCTGCCCTCGACGCGGATCGAGGCCGGATCGACGCTCGCCGGCAGCCCGCGCAGCACGATCCGCGAGGCCCCGCCCATCAGTTCGGCCCGGCCGAGCCGCGTCACCACCGCCCCGTCGGGATAGACCGTGACCCGGTCGATGCGGGAGGAGAGTTCGGTCTCGGCCGCGCCTGCGAGGCCGGGAGCCAGCAGCCCCGGCGTCAGCATCAGGGCCGCGGTGAAGGGGTTCAGGCGTCGGCTCGTCATGGTGCTATCCCCGGTTGATCACGAGCCCGTGATAGGCGGGGCGGATTCCGGCGCGGCGAAGGCGGGATTGAGGTGGAATGACGAAGCGGAATGCGCCAGCCGGCCGCAGCCCGGTTTCTGGAACTTCCGCGCCGCAGCATGGTTGCGGCTCCTGTCAGGGGGCCGCATGCCAGAACACACCTCAGCCATAGCCGCGCCGGGTCGGCGGACCGGAACCACGCTCTCCCGCCGGGACGCGCTTGCGACGCTGCTTTCGTCGGCCGCGATCGCACTTGCATCACCCGCCGTGCTCGCGCAGCAGCCAGGCCGCCGTTTCGGCTATGAGGACGTCGTTGCGCAGGCGGAGGCGCTCGGCGAGCGGCCCTTTGACGCCGGCGCGGCGAAGATCCCGGAGGAGTTGTCGCAGCTCACCTATGACAGCTATCGCGAGATCCGCTTCCGGCGCGACCGGGCGTTCTGGCGCGATGGCGGCTCGGATTTCCGGCTGCTGCCCTTCCATCTCGGCTTCCTGCACGACAAGCCGGTGCAGGTGCATGTCGTGCGCGACGGAATGGCGATCCCGATCCCGTTCCAGACCTCGCTGTTCGAATACGGCAAGGTCCCGACGCCCAAGCAGCTCTCACCCTCGCTCGGCTTCGCCGGTTTCGCCGTCACGACGACGTTGAACGGCCCAAAAGTTCAGGACGAGCTGGTCTCGTTCCTCGGCGCGAGCTACTTCCGGCTGATCGGGCGCGGCCAGCGCTACGGGCTGTCGGCGCGCTCGCTCTCGCTCGACGTCGGCGGCCAGCAGGACGAGGAGTTCCCGTTCTTCCGCGCGCTCTGGGTGGAAGAGCCCCGGCCCGAGGACACGCAGCTCGTCATCTACGCTCTCCTCGATTCTCCCTCCGTCGCCGGGGCCTACCGTTATGTCGTGACGCCCGGCGCGACGACCGCCATGGAGATCACGGCGACGATCGTGCCGCGCACGCAACTGCGCCGCGTCGGCTTCGCGCCGCTGACCTCGATGTTCCAGGCCGGCGAGGGCGATCTCGCCCAGCGCACCGATTTCCGCCCCGAGATCCATGATTCCGACGGGCTGATGCTGCGGACCGGCGCGGGCGAATGGATCTGGCGGCCGATCCGGAACCCGCGCGCGCTGCGCGTCACGAGCTTCTATGACGACAACCCGCGCGGCTTCGGGCTGATGCAGCGCGACCGCGAATTCGGCCATTATCAGGATCTCGAAGCCCACTACCACGCGCGGCCGGGCTACTGGGTCGAACCCCTGGGCGACTGGGGCAAGGGCCGGGTCGAGCTCGCCGAGATTCCGACAGACAACGAGGCCTTCGACAACATCGTGGCCTTCTGGACGCCGGAGACGCCGCCGCCGGTCGGCGCGCCGACCGAGTTCGCCTACAGGATGAGCGCGCTCTCGACCACGGGACATCTCCACCCCTATGGACAGACCCGCAACAGCTTCTCCGGCTCCGACATCCAGGACGGCAAGTCCGAAGGTCAGGGGCGCAAGCGGTTCATCGTCGATTTCGCCGAGGGCGACCTCGCCTTCTGGCTCTCCGACCCCGGCCGCGTCGAGGCCGTCGCCTCGACCACGCTGGGCGCGATCACCTCGACCATTCTCGTGCCCAATCCGGAGGTAAAGGGATTCCGCGTCATCCTCGACGCCAGCCTCCCCGACGGCGAGACCGCCGATTTACGGCTCTTCCTGAAATCGAAGGGGCGCACGCTGACGGAGACCTGGACGAGCACCTGGTCGGCGAGAGATTAGGCTTCTCCCGGCCCGATCCGGCGCTTCGTCGGGCCGGGAATGTTGCAGTCCAGCATGAAGGATGCGATAGAGCGCGCAGGGTGTTTCGCTTCGATCGTCGGGCGGGCAGGGATTGCGTCGGTCGGGCCGCCAGCGCGGAGTTGCCGCGCCCATGTCGAGCCGGATGCCACGCCCGCTTTCCGCATTTCGCCAGTTTCTGAGCAACGAGGCCGCCGGCGGCATCATCCTGATGGGTGTGGCGCTGCTCGCCATCGTGGTCGCGAACTCGCCGGCCGCCCCGGCCTATTTCGCCACGTTGAACCGCTACGTCTTCGGGCTCTCCGTCCTGCACTGGATCAACGACGCCCTGATGGCGGTGTTCTTTCTGCTGGTCGGGCTGGAGATCAAACGCGAATTCCTCGACGGGCAGCTCTCCTCCTGGTCGCGGCGCGCGCTGCCCGGCTTTGCGGCGCTGGGCGGCATGGTGGCCCCGGCCCTGATCTATGTCGCCTTCAACGCAGGCTCGCCCGAGACCCTGCGCGGCTGGGCGATCCCGGCCGCGACCGACATCGCCTTTGCGCTCGGCGTGCTGTCGCTGCTGGGGCCGCGCGTGCCGATCTCGCTCAAGGTCTTCCTGACGGCGCTGGCGATCCTCGACGATCTCGGCGCGGTCATCATCATCGCGATCTTCTATACGGCCGACCTCAACGTCTACGCCCTGCTGGGGGCGCTGTTCGTCTTCGGCATCCTGCGCGCCTTCAACGCGCTGGGCTACCAGAAGCTGACCCCCTATCTCCTTCTCGGCGCGGTGCTGTGGTTCCTCGTCCTGAAATCGGGCGTTCACGCCACCCTGGCCGGCGTCGCGCTGGCGCTGACGATCCCGCTCAAAGCGTCGCCCGGCGCGCCCGACGACGCGCACTCGCCCCTGCACAGGCTGGAGCATGGCCTTCATCCATGGGTCGCGTTCCTGATCATCCCGATCTTCGGCTTCGCCAATGCGGGCGTCTCCTTCGCTGGGGTCGGCCCCTCGGCGCTGCTCGCGCCGGTGCCGATGGGCATCACGCTCGGGCTCTTCATCGGCAAGCAGATCGGCGTGTTCGGCTTCGCCTGGGCCGCGATCCGCTCAGGCCTCGCCGATCTTCCGGCGAACGCGACCTGGCTGCAGCTCTACGGAGTCTCGCTGCTCTGCGGCATCGGCTTCACCATGAGCCTGTTCATCGGGCTGCTCGCCTTCCCGACCTCGCCGGCCCTGCAGGACGCGACCAAGATCGGCGTGCTGTGCGGCTCGCTGGTCGCCGGCACGATCGGCTGGCTGGTCCTGCGGTTCGCGCCGCCCGAAACCACCCGGGGAACGCCGTCGTGATCGACTGGAACTCGCCCCTGTTCTGGGACCGGTTCTGGCAGATCGTCGCAGTGTTGATCTGCATCGCGGCGCTCGCGACCGAGATCATGGGCTGGTCGACACCCGTGCCGCGGCCCATGCGCGCAGCGGGCTGATCGGCGCGTCCCGGCTTTCCGGTCACCCGCCCGTCTCCGGCATGGCCTGCCGGCGCGTGCGCCGCCGGTCGATCCAGGCCATCACCGGGCTCGCGGTCGCGCCATGGAGGATGATCGAGACCAGGATGATGAAGGCGACGACGCTCCAGATGATGTCGGCGTCGGCAAAGACGCCATGCCCGGCGGCATAGGCGAGATAGTAGACCGAGCCGACGCCGCGGATGCCGTAGACGCTGATCACGGCCTTCTTGTCCGCGGGTAGCACGGCCCCGCTCAGGCCGATCCAGCCGCTCAGCGGCCTGACGACGAACAAGGCGAGGATGCCGAAAGCGACACCCTCCCAGCCAAGGGCCTGCAGCAGGCCCCCTGTCGCAAGCGCCCCGCCGAAGGCGACGAGCAGCGCCATCATCAGCAGGCGTTCGAGCTCCTCGGCGAAATCATGGAGCTTCGTGTGGTAGCCATGGTCGCGCTCCTGCATGCGCAGCACCAGGGCCGCGACGAAGACCGACAGGAAGCCGTAGCCATGGACGAGCTCGGCGGCGGCATAGGCGATGCAGGTGATGCCGAGCGCCACGAAACCGTCGCCCGTGCGTGACAGCTTCGCCCGGTTGGGCAGATGAAAGACCAGATAGCCGAGACCATGGCCCGCGACGATCCCGACGACGAGGCCGGCCGCGAGCTTCCAGACGACATCGACCGCAAACCAGTGCAGCAGCCAGGGCTCGCTGCTCGTCGACGCCAGCGAAAGCGCGATCGCCGCATGCACGAAGGGGAAGGCGAGCGCGTCGTTCAGCCCCGCTTCCGAGGTCAGGGCGAAGCGCGTATCGCCATCCTCGCCGGAATTGGGCGGCCCGACCTGGATGTCGGAGGCCAGCACGGGGTCGGTCGGGGCCAGCACCGACGCCAGCAGCAGCGCCGATGCGAGGCTCAAGCCCAGCAGGCCATGGCCCAAGAGCGCAAGGCCGATAATGGTCAGCGGCATCGCGACCCCCAGCAGCCGCCAGGTCAGTATCCAGCGCCGCCAGCCGATCCGGCGGTCGAGTTTCAGCCCGGCCCCCATCAGCGAGATGATCACGACCATCTCCGAGAAGCGCTCGACGACGGCCAGATGGTCGCGCGGATGGGGAACGGCAGCCTGCACGCCCGGCAGCGCGAATACGCCCGCGCCGATCGCCACGCAGACGATCGGCAGCGAAAGCGGCGCGCGCGTCAGCACCATCGGCAGCCACGCCGTCAGCAGGACGAGACAGCCGAAGCCCAGCAGCAGGAGGATATACGATTCCACGACGGTTGCCTTGTCCCCTGGCGCCGCCATGGCGCGTTCCAGCACAACACGGCGGCCGGCTTCCGGTTGCGTCGGGACGGACGGACCCGCGGCCTGCGGGGTCGGGCCGCGCTGTCCCTGGAGCATTTTCGAGCGAAGTGGGCACCGGTTCGCGTGAAGAAAATGCGATAAAACAAGAGGCTGGAGCAGTTCGGCGATTCGGAGAAACGCGGAACTGCTCTAGCCCCGCCCACGCGCGCTCATGCCCGCCTTCACCCGCGCCTCCAGGAAGTTCCGCATCTCGGTGACGCGGCGCGCCTCGTCGAGCACCTCCTCGTCGAGCCCATGCGCCCAGGCGAGGTCGTGGCGCGCAGGCTCCGCGTCCAGCGCCTCGATCTCGGCGAGCCAGCGCTGCGCGTCCGTTTCGTCGCGGCGAAAGCCCTCCGCGACGATCAGCGGCGTCATCCGGCGCAGGATCGAGGCGACCTGGCGCAGCGGAAACTCCGGATGGTACTGCACGCCCCAGAA
>JAESGM010000609.1_pt1 | contig 20795 bp, 17 predicted proteins | sample 9269721 | NCBI WGS metagenome assembly JAESGM01 (sample SAMN15720920, study PRJNA650825) | algae metagenome | isolation source: Komarekiella atlantica HA4396-MV6 and co-occurring heterotrophs from... | place: USA: Theobald House, Kauai, HI | collected 2009-07-29 | reverse complement strand
AGGCTGCGTAGATGGGGCAATCGTGCTCATGGTAGTGCGAGCCGTCGGGGTGGCTGTGATGCACCAGCGAGTGCATGTCGCGACCGACAAGTTCCTCCGCGCTCCAACCCAGCATGCGCTCGGCGGCGGGGTTGACGAAGGTGGTTTTGCCTTCCGCGTTTACGCCATAGATGCCTTCGCCGGCGGCTCGCAGGATCAACTGGTTCTCCCTTTCGATTTCGCGGAAGAAACGTTCCACCCGCTGCCATTCGGCGATGCCGCCGCGCACATACATGTCGGCTTCGGCATCGACGGCGCGGCGCCGGCGCTCGTTCAGATCGCTCATTGTCAGGAGCATGAGTTTGCTGTCCCCGGGCAGCACACAGCCGACATATTCAAGTGACAACTCGTTTCCGGCGGCATGCCGCGCCGACAGCGTGTGCGTCCAGAACGAGCCCTTTGCCAGAACCGCTTCCGTAAACACGATCAGCGCGGGCAATTGTCCCGGATGCAGTGCGCTGATCTTCAGGTTACGCAGCAGGTCGCGGTCATAGCCCAGCAGCCGGCAGGCGGCCGGATTGGCGTCCAGCACACGATCGGCGGTCGGATCGAGCATCAGCATGGGCTGGACGCTGGCTTCGAAAATGCGACCGAAAGCAGCATTTGTTTCGGCTGCTGCCTGAATCTGATGCAAACGAACCTCCCGAGACATGCTCTGTACGGCACGATCTCTCGTAGCAAGTTTCACGCCTTTTCGTGATTTACGAAAATTCGTAGTCGTTAAATTGCTGTCCTGAAAGGAGAAACGAAAGAGTAGTCGCGATTTTCCAGATTTCCCGCGGGTTGGCATCGAAGTTGCTCCCTCTGTTCCAGCACGCAGACAGGAGACGTCCGATGTCCACCTTCGACAATCCGTTCGATGCCCAGCGCAATCTCGTCACTGGCGGGTGCTCATGTGGCCGCCATGTCAGCCAGGCCGATCATGAGCGAGACGCCGTCCGGCAATTGCAATGCCAGCCGATCGACACGGAGAACGAAGAGAAACGCTACGAAGGCGTGGTGGCGTCCGCTGTGATGCGCGCAATGTTTCCGCAGGATGTGGCGCGCCGCGCATTCCTGAAGTCGGTCGGCGCTTCGACGGCGCTTGCGGCGATCTCGCAATTTTTTCCGCTTCAGACAGCGACCGAGGTCTTCGGCCAGGGCGCAAAGCTCGAGAAGAAGGATCTCAAGGTCGGCTTCATTCCGATCACCTGCGCCACGCCGATCATCATGGCGCATCCGATGGGTTTCTATTCGAAGCACGGCCTCAATGTCGAAGTTATCAAGACTGCCGGCTGGGCGGTGGTGCGCGACAAGACCATCAACAAGGAATACGACGCCGCACATATGCTTTCTCCGATGCCGCTCGCAATCACGCTCGGCGCCGGCTCCAATCCGATTCCCTACACGATGCCGGCGGTGGAAAACATCAACGGCCAGGCAATCACCCTCGCAGTCAAGCACAAGGACAAGCGCGATCCCAAGTCATGGAAGGGCTTCAAGTTTGCCGTGCCCTTCGACTACTCCATGCACAATTATCTGCTGCGATATTATCTGGCCGAACATGGCATCGACCCGGACCAGGACGTCCAGATTCGCGCCGTGCCGCCGCCGGAAATGGTCGCCAACCTGCGCGCCGACAATATTGATGGCTTCCTTGCGCCGGACCCGGTGAATCAGCGCGCGGTCTATGACGGCGTCGGCTTCATCCATATCCTGTCGAAGGACATCTGGGACCGCCATCCCTGCTGCGCGTTTGCTGCATCGAAGGAGTTTGTCACCGGTTCGCCCAATACCTATGCCGCGCTGCTGAAGTCCATCATCGATGCCACGGCTTTCGCGACCAAGCCTGAAAACCGCAAGCAGATCGCCGAAGCGATCGCGCCCGCCAACTATCTCAACCAGCCGGTGACAGTCGTCGAGCAGGTGTTGACTGGCACATTCGCCGACGGCCTCGGCAACGTGAAGAAGGTGCCGGACCGCATCGATTTCGATCCCTTCCCGTGGGAATCCTTTGCTGTCTGGATTCTGACCCAGATGAAGCGCTGGGGCCAGATCAAGGGCGATGTCGACTATGCGGGTGTCGCCAAGCAGGTCTATCTCGCCACCGACACGACCAAGCTGATGAAGGAGGTCGGCCTGACGCCGCCGATCACGACATCGAAGTCCTTCTCGGTCATGGGCAAGACCTTCGATCCGTCCAAGCCCGAGGACTACATCAAGAGCTTCAAGATCAAGAGGGTGTAAGCCAATGCCGTCGCCGGGATATGAAATCGGGCTGCGCGCCTGCGGCGCGCAGCGACAAGGAGAGGGTACAGCATGACGCTCTCTCTGACGTGGCGCGCGGCGATTGTGTCGGTTGCGATCTTCGTGCTGTTCGTAACTGCCTGGCATCTCGCCACCCGTGGCAGCGGGATAGCAGCGCAGATGGATCCGGAATACGCAAAGCTCATGGGCGCCACGGCGACCCAGGGCAAGTCGGCGATGCCCGGTCCGCTTGATGTCGGGGCCAAGCTCTGGGAACACATCAGGAGCCCATTCTACGACAACGGGCCGAACGACAAGGGCGTCGGCATCCAACTCGCTTATTCCATCGCACGCGTCGCCATCGGCTATTTTCTCGCGGTGGTCGTCGCCATTCCGATCGGCTTCCTGATCGGCATGTCGGCCTTGATGAGCCGCGCGCTGGATCCCTTTATCCAGGTGCTGAAGCCGATCTCGCCGCTCGCCTGGATGCCGCTGGCGCTTTATACCATTAAAGACTCTGGTCTCTCTGCGATCTTTGTCATCTTCATCTGCTCGGTCTGGCCAATGCTGCTCAATACCGCATTCGGCGTCTCTGCTGTACGCAAGGAGTGGCTGAACGTTGCGCGCACGCTGGAGGTCGGACCGATCCGCCGCGCATTCACCATCATTCTGCCGGCCGCAGCGCCGACCATTCTCACCGGTATGCGCATTTCCATTGGCATTGCTTGGCTCGTCATTGTCGCCGCCGAGATGCTCGTCGGCGGAACTGGCATTGGGTACTTCGTCTGGAATGAATGGAATAATTTGTCGATTGTGAATGTGATCACGGCGATCCTTTTGATTGGATTGGTGGGGATGGTGCTCGACCAGATTCTCGCGCGCGTCGCCAAGCTTGTGACCTTCCCGGAATAGGCCATGACCGACAAGTTCATCTCCATCGAAGCCATATCGAAGCGCTACCCGGCCCCGGGCGGCACGACGACCACGATCTTCGAGAACCTGTGGCTTCCCGTCGCGCGCGGCGAATTCGTCTGCGTGATCGGCCATTCCGGCTGCGGCAAGACGACGGTGCTGAATATCCTGGCCGGCCTCGACGCGCCCACCGACGGCGCGGTCATCGTCGACGACCAGGCGATCGAAGGCCCGAGCCTCGACCGCGCGGTGATCTTCCAGGGGCATTCGCTGCTGCCCTGGCGCAGTGTGATGGGCAACGTCGCCTATGCGGTCACCTCCAAATGGCGCAAAAAGCCGAAGTTCGAGGTTCACGCGCACGCGCAAAAGTTCATCGACCTCGTCGGCCTCACCGGGTCGGAGCACAAGAAGCCCTCCGAACTCTCCGGCGGCATGAAGCAGCGCGTCGGCATCGCGCGCGCGCTTTCCATCGAGCCGAAGATCCTGCTGATGGACGAGCCCTTCTCCGCGCTCGACGCGCTCACCCGCGGCACGCTGCAGGACGAGGTGCGCCGCATCTGCGCGGAGACGCAGCAGACCGTGTTCATGATCACGCACGACGTCGACGAGGCGATCTATCTCGCCGACAAGATCGTGCTGATGACCAACGGCCCCGGCGCGGTGCTGGCCGAGATCGTGGACAACCCGCTGCCGCGCGCGCGCAGCCGCACCGATTTCCACAAGCACCCGCTCTATTACGCGGTGCGCAACCACATCATCGACTTCCTGGTCGAGCGCAGCCGCACCTTCGTCGCGGAAAATCCGCGCTTCGACCCGCGGAACGTTCGCGTGGTGCGGCCGGGCGTCGCCGGGCCGCAGGTGGCGGCGACAGGCGCAGAATCCGATTCCCCGTCATTGCCGGGCTTGACCCGGCAATCCATCGCGAAGGCATGACTCATTTTTGATGGATGCCCGGGTCAAATCGCAAGAAGACGCGCTTCGCGCTTTTGCCGCGCATGACGCAGAAAATCTGATCCAAGGAGAAACAACATGAAACGTGCCGACCTCACCGAAAAGCTGCTCGACATCAAGCGCGAGAAGGGCTGGACCTGGAAGCATATCTGCGCCGAGATCGGCGGCATGTCGCCGGTGCTGATCGTCGGCGGCGTGCTCGGCCAGCACAAGATGACCAAGCCGATGGCAGCGAACGCGGCGAAGCTGTTCGGGCTCTCGAAAGCCGAGGAGACGATGCTGAACGAGGTGCCGATGCGCGGCGAGAATGTGCAGATGCCGCCGCAGGACCCGCTGATCTACCGCCTCTACGAGCTGGTGCTGGTGAACGGGCCGGCGATGAAGATGCTGATCGAGGAGGAATTCGGCGACGGCATCATGTCCGCGATCGACTTCGACATGGTCATCGACCGTCAGGCCGACCCCAAGGGCGACCGCGTCAAGCTCGGCATGACCGGCAAGTTTTTGCCGTTCAAGTATTACGGCGCGACAGGCAACGCGCAGGCGTATGGGTACAAGGAGGAATGAATCTCAACTCCGTTCGCTCCCGTGCGGGGACCCAGCCATGTAGGGTGGGTTAGGCGCCATAAGGGCGTTTACGCCCGTCTTCGACGGGCTATGGCGCCGTAACCCACCAACGGAGTCTGAACGTGGCCACGCAGACGATGGGTTACGCGCCGGAGCTTGCGCTCGGACGGCGCGAAGCGCCGATCCGGGTGGCGCTAACCCACCCTACGCGCTTGACGCGGCGCGAATAGTCGACATTGTGACCGGGGCCGGGCGAGGCGAGAGGCTTCGCACGCGCCGGACAGGAGCCGCGCGGCGACGCGCCCCCATGAAGAAACTCTGCGCATTGTTGATCGTCGTCCCCTTCGCCGGAAGCTGCGACAAGAAGAACGATCTCGCCGCCTGCCGGATCGAGGCCGCGCGCGCCCATCCCGGCGCGAAGGACGGGGACTCGCTGCGTGACTACTCGAAATTCGTCACCGCGTGCATGGAAGGCAAGGGCTACACGGTGAACGCGCCCGGCCAGTGAAGCGCCGCGCATGCTGTGTCACGCCCCGCCCGGCTTGTTCCAGGCCAGCGCCGCGAGCACCACCGCCACCGCCGCCCACAGGTCGCTGACCACCTTGCGCCCATAGGCGAAATGCGGGACCGCGATCTCCGCCGGCGGCTTCCGCGCGTTGCCGCCGAACCCCTCGGTCAACTCCCAGCCCCACCAGTCGAACAGCCACACCACCGGCAGGAACAGCGTCCAGCCGGCGAAGAACTTGAAGCGCCACGTTGCGCCGCCCGCGTCGTCGCGGAACGGCGAGCGCTCCGTGCGCGAGGCCAGCGAGACTGCGACCAGAAGAAGTCCAATGGCGGCGTAGAGGAAGACGAGAAATGTGACCATGAGCCCCTCCAGTCCCCGAAGCCGACAGGGTGCCGGAATGGGCTGGCAGAAACAATGCGCACGGGGGGTCCACACGGAGCGAAAAAACCCTTTCAATTAGAGGCAGCCGACCTTTGCATCAGACGGTCCGCAATTTGTTGACGGCCTCCGATCTTATGACCGCTCCGCCAGCTTGCGCTTGATGCGGGCGATTGCAGTTGATGGATGTCTCTTGATCTGACGCTCACCAAATCGCAGGACCGACCAACCGTCGCGCCGGAGCCTGCGGACGACCTGGCGGTCGCGTTCAATATTGCGCTCGATCTTTTTTCGCCAGAACTGGTTCATCTTGTTAGCGAGACGTTTGTAATTGCGTCCGTGCCAAAAATCACTGTCGATGAAAATAGCCAGTCTATATCTGTGAAAAACGACATCTGGCGTTCCATGCAGGCGACGACAGTGTTTTCGGTAGCGGTAGCCCAGAGGATAAAGCTCCGCGCTGACTAGGCGCAGGAATCGGAGCTCAAAGTTCGTGTTGCGGCTGCGAACAAGCGCCATGTGGCGGCTGCGTTCGGCTTTTGACATTATGTCCGGCATGATGAGACTATTGCGCTTTATATCAGTGATCTTGCCCCCCGCTATAGTGCCGAATCATGAGACAAAATGGACAGTATTTTGAGGCGACTCTCGCCGCCCTCAACCTCGACGCGGCGCAGCGTCTCGATACCGAACGAAACGCCTCAAATATCGTAGGGGCGGTGATTGACGCCTATGGTGCGCGCGCCGATGGAACGATCGATCCGGCCCGAACTCCGCGCCGCCCGGTCACTGGCCTCGTGTATGGCCGCATTCAAAGTGGCAAGACGCGCGCGATGATCGCCAGCACCGCGCTCGCGTTTGATAACAATTTCCGTATTTCAGTTGTGATGACGAGCAATATCAACGATCTAGTCTCCCAGACGCATCTGGATTTTACCCGGGCTTTGCCCGGACTGATGACTTTCACGAAGGACAGTGATCTTGAGCGCGAAGTTGCTAATACACGGCTTCACTTGGAAAGAGGCGGTGGCCGCCTACTCCTGATTTGCTCCAAAGGGACGACCAGCCTGAGGAACATTTCTCGGTTCCTGACGAGCATCGGTGCTGATCGCTACCCAGCCATCATCTTCGACGACGAGGGTGATCAAGCCTCACTTGACACTAACATTCGAAGAAGGTCGCGCTTGCGTGGAGTGCAAGTTGCGCCGAGCGCAATAAACGACATAATTCAAAATACGCTGCGCCCAGCTATACCGAAGCACGTCTACGTGAGTGTGACCGGCACGCCGCAAGCAGTGCTGCTCCAGAGCGCCGACTCGAATAACCGACCGTCATTCATAGTGATGCTGCCGCCAGGCGCGACATACGTCGGCGGAGATCTTTTTTTTGCCACGGAGGAGCCAGACGATAATCCTGCACTCATTACTCTTGTGGATCAAAATGAACAGCAACAACTGCTGAATCGCAATAGACCCATTCCGCCGGGGCTTCGAGCGTCAATACTGTTTTTCCTCGTGTCAGCTGGAGCTGCTTTTCTGAATCGGGAGCCTCCGGAGCGCGGCTACTCCTATCTGTGCCATCCGAGTTTGAAAAACGACGAACAGGCCATCGCGGAAAGCAGAATCAATGCATTTTTGACCGATGTGTTGAGGGCCCTGCTTGGTGCGGGCGACCAAAGCAACATTCTCGCCGATCTGCGGGCGGCACACAGAGCCCTTGCGACGACGCTGGGCGACCAAACGCCGGATTTCAATCGTTTGGCACAAACAATCCAACAGTATCTACCGGGGCGCCGGTTGCTAGTGATCAATGCCAGGACCAAGCGGCAAGGCATCGATTACGGTCGTGGACTAAACTTCCTGATCGGAGGCAACACACTTGGTCGTGGTATTGCCATCCGTGATCTGCTCGTTACGTACTATGTTCGTGAAGCGCGAATGTCGCAGATCGATACAATGCATCAGCACGCAAGGATGTATGGCTATCGCGCCGACACATTGCCCTACACGCGCCTATTTATCCCGCGTCACCTATACTACCGATTTCGAGACATCCACATTTCCGATGAAGATCTCCGGGCTTTCATAGAGCAGCATAGGGACGAGTTGCCAACTACCTTCCCAGTTGAAGTCGCGTTCAATCTGCGTGCTACACGTCAAGGCGTGCTTGAGGTCGGCAAGATAGATTTCTTGCAGCCTGGGAAGCACGTTTACCCAAATTTCATTGTGGTTCCGCAAAATCGTCAAGCATACGATCGAGTGCTCCGGCTTTTGCGTAGACACTTCAACGTCGTGAACGGTACTCCCGCCCAACTCGAACGTGCCTCCGGTGCAGGTGTGGTGATTAATCAGGCTGCTGCAAAGCTGCTAATTTCGTACATCCGAACAGGATCAAGAAACACATGGAGGGACAGCACAATCGCCGACGTAATTGCAAAAGTCGCTGACGGTTTTGGCGACCGTATTCGTCTGCGATTTCGAACCGCAGACCGTACCGTGCGCGCTGGAGGTTTCATATCAACCGGTACGCTTGCAGGCGATCAACTTATCGCAGCGCGTGGCGCGGACATGCCTACTCTCTGGATCATGGCCGCGACGACAAAGGACGACAGCGCTGTCGGTGCCGGACGCACTTTCATGTACCCGACGTTCGTAATTCCGTCGCGGTTTCCAAGCCTGTTCATCTTCAATCGCGGCTCTTGAAGGAAATGACTCTGTCAACAAAAAAGCTGCAGCGAAAGAAATCGCCAATCAGAAAGGCTTCGATCAAGGTCGTCGATTTGTATTGCGGGATCGGTGGGCTGACGCACGGTCTCGCACTTGAGGGCCTCGACGTCGTGGCAGGCGTCGACAACGATGAGACGTGTAGGTATGCCTTCGAGAAGAACAACCATGCAAAATTCATTCACAAGGATATCTCGCGATTTACTGTAAAGGAGCTTCGAAAGCTTTTTCGTGGTGCGTCGGTGCGTGTGCTGGTCGGCTGTGCGCCCTGCCAGCCGTACTCGTCCCTGAACCGTCGCAATTTGAGCAAGAAGGAAGCGCGCCGTCGATGGTATCCGATGTATCGCTTTATGACGCTTGTAAAGCGTGTAAAGCCCGAAATTGTTTCGATGGAAAATGTGCCTGATCTTATAGACGGGCGGAAATATCCAGTGTTTGATGAATTCGTGCGAGCGCTGGAGGCGCTGAAATATAACGTGTCTTTCAAGAGAGTTGATGCATCGAAGTACGGTGTGCCTCAGAAGCGGCACAGGTTGGTGCTGTTAGCGTCGCGGCTTGGGGCGATCTCGCTGGTTGCCGAAACGCACACTGAAAAGAATATTGTCACGGTAAAGAAAGCCATCAGAAATTTGCCAGAACTTGAGGACGGAGACGTGCATCCAAAAGATGCTTTGCACCGCTCGAGTAAACTCAGTGAAATCAATCGGAAGCGCATCGCCGCCACACCGGAAGACGGTGGTAGTGCCACTAGTTGGCCAAACCATTTGATACCTGAGTGCTATCGCAAGGAGTCCGGCCGATCTTATATGGTGACGGTGTACGGACGCATGCGTTGGAATGATCCTGCACCGACCATGACAACCCAATTCATGACTTTGGGAACCGGTCGCTTCGGGCATCCGACGCAAAACCGCGCGATATCGTTGCGTGAGGCGGCAATTTTTCAGAGCTTTCCATCGTATTATGAGTTTGCGCCGGACAATGAAGTGACTGTGAAGCACGCCGCTAGGCATATAGGAAACGCTGTCCCAGTCTTGTTGGGACGCGCTATTGGCAAGAGCATTAAGAAACATATCCGTCGCCACATCTGATGCCTGCTAGCGCACAGTGCGGATTAGAGAAGCCAATCTCAGCGTATCATAAAGGCGGTTACGCACCTGCGGCGCTAACTCACCCTACCGCTCTCTCTCCAGCAACCGCGCATGCTCCCTGTTGCGCCGCGATTTTTTCCCGCGCGGGCGCAGTTCGGGGAAGTCGCGCGGCGGGGCGTGGCTGTCGATGACATCCCTCAAGGCCTGCGCCGGGGCGCGGTTCAGGTCCACGCCTGCATTCTGCAGCCGTGCGAGGACGCGGGCCGGCTCCTCCCAGGGCGCGACACGCGGCGTGCCGCGCGCGCGGCGCTTCTTCGGGCGGGCGGCGAATTTCGCCATCTTCAGAAGCGCCAGCGCCTCGGCGAGCTTGTCGGGATCGACGCACCCGCTCTCTTCCAGTTCGCGCACATGCCGCTCGGCGAGCGCCGAGAGCCGCGCAAACAGCGTGCGCAGCTTGAGCCGCGCGCTCGCCCGCGCGCGCGGCACGGTGTCGGTCGCGCGCGGCGCAAAGACAGGCCGCTGCCAGGCCTGGTCGCGCGTCCAGCGGCAGATCGAAGCTCTGCCGATGCCGGTTTTCTGCGCGATCTCGCTGTAGGTGAGCGTGGTCTGCTCGATCAGCCGCCGCACCTGCGCAACGCTCGCGTCCGTGTGCGGCCGCCGCGAGCCGCGCGGGCGCGGGCCGACAATCGCGCGCGGATCGTCGGGCGTGACGCGGATGCGGACGAGCGGGGCATCGAAGGCGGAGCGGTAGGGCAGGCGCATGGAGAGGAATATATGCCTAATATGGGGCAGGCGCAAGCGGCACAGCGCACTTTTACCCTCCCCCTTGTGGGGAGGATCGGCGCACGACGTGCGCCGGGGTGGGGGTGGTTGCTATAGCGCGGACCCCCACCCCCCACCCGTAGCCGAAGATGTGCGGAAACGTGGCTTATGGCTCAGCGAGCGACCCTCCCCACAAGGGGGAGGGTCATCGCGCCTCCGGCGCTAACCCACCCTACGAGACCGGCAACGTCACCCGAAAGCAGCTCACAGCGTCCGGCCGCGTGACCACGGCGATATCGCCGCCATGCAGCCGCGCGATCTGCCGCGCCAACGACAGGCCGAGCCCCGAGCCGGTGCCGTCCGAGGCGAGGCGATAGAATGGCGTGAAGATGGGCTCGCGCTCGGCTTCGGGGATGCCGGGGCCTGCGTCGATCACATCGATCACGACCTGGTGCGGGGGATGCGAGACCTCGATGCGCACCGGCGGCTTGCCGTGGCGCCGGGCATTTTCCAAGAGATTGCGGATCAGCCGGCGCAAGAGGCGCGGATCGCCCTTGATGATGACGGGCTCGCCCTGCGCCTCGCTGTCCTCGTAATGCGCGCATTCCTCGGCGGCGAGCGCGAGCAGGTCGACGTCTTCCGTCGTCTGCAATGTTGTCGCGATGTCGAGGCGGCTCGCCAGCAGGATCTCGTCCACCAGCATGTCGAGTTCGGCGATGTCGCGTTCGAGATCGGCCTTGTATTTGTCCTCGCCGGTCTTCTGGTACAACTCGACCGCGAGCCGCAGCCGCGACAAGGGCGTGCGCAGCTCGTGGCTGGCATTGGCCAGCAGCAGGCGATGCGCGTTGACCAGTTCCTCGATGCGCGCGGCGGAGCGGTTGAAGCTGTCGGCAAGCCGCGCCACCTCGTCGCGGCCTTCCACTTTCACGCGCGACGACAATTGCCCGGCGCCCAGCGTCTCGACACCGTGCTGCAATCGCTCCAGCCGGCGCGTCAGCCCGCGCACCACGGGAAAGGCGCCAAGCCCGATCGCCAGCGCGACGCCGCCGAGCACAAGTGCAAGTCCCAGCGCGGGATGGCGATGCCGCGGCGGCGTGCGCGCGATGATCCAGCGTCCGTCGGGCAACTGCGCCGCCCAGGCCGGTCCGCCGCGACCGAACAGGAATCCGCCGGTCTGGCCATTGGGCGGCGGTGGCGGCAGCGGCCGTCCCGCCTGCGCGATCAGCCGCCGCGCGGAATCGTAGAGTGCGACATCGACGCCGAGCTTGCGTGACAATTGCTCGATCGCGCGCGCCTGTTCCTCGCGCGGCGCGCTCTGCGGCGGAAGGTTCGACGCGACGAGTTCGCCGGCGGCTTCCAGCGTCTCGTGCAGCGGCGTGGTGTCGACGCCGAGCCGCCAGATCGTGCCGCCGACCAGCGCCACCAGCAGCAGGCTGACGATGATGGTGAGGTAGATTTTGAGGTAGAGGCGTTTCATGGGCGCATGTCTTTCTCCGTCATCCTGAGGTGCGAGCGATCGAAGATCGCGAGCCTCGAAGGATGATCGGCCGTCGCCCTTCGAGGCTCGCGGCCAACGGGCCGCTCGCACCTCAGGGTGACGGTTTGAGATATGAGCAAGGAGCAATCCAAGCGCATTTCAATCCTGCGCCTTCGCGAACACATAACCCGCCCCGCGCACGGTGATGACGCGGCGCGGCTTTTTCGCATCGTCCTCGATGGCGGCGCGGATGCGCGAGACATGCACGTCAATGGAGCGGTCGAACGCCTCCAGTTTCTCGTTCTTGACCATGTCCATGAGCGTGTCGCGCGACATCACGCGCCCGGCATGCTGCGCCAGCGCCAGAAGAAGTGCGAACTGATAACTCGTCAGCACGCGCTCCTCGCCGTCGAGCCGCACCTGGCGCGCGCCGGTGTCGATCTCGAGGCGCCCGAACGTCAGAACCTCGGCCGGCTTGTCGCTCTTCGCCCGTCGCAGCAAGGCGCGCAGCCGCGCCAGCAATTCGCGCGGCTCGAACGGCTTGGGCAGATAATCGTCGGCGCCCATCTCCAGGCCGACCACGCGGTCCATAGTGTCGCCGCGCGCGGTCAGCATCAGGATCGGCGTTGCGGATTGCTTGCGGATGCGGCGGCAGACTTCGAGGCCGTCCATGTCCGGCAGCATGAGATCGAGAATCAGTGCGTCGAATGCTTCCCGGTCATGCAGTGCGATGCCGCCGCCGCCGGTCGGCGCCACGGTCGCACGAAAGCCGGCTTCGCCGAGATAGTTCATCACCATCTCGGCGAGCCGCTTGTCGTCTTCGATGATCAGGATGCGGTCTGACACGCGGCTATTCTAACCATGCCGCCAGCCGTGGCCGAAGCCCCGGAAATCGGACATCCGCTCCTCCAGCTTGCGGCGCTGTTCCGGGGTGAGGATTTCCGCCGCGTCGGTGATCGCCTGCACGATGCGCTTGCTCACCGTATCCGCCAAAGCGATCTGCTCGGTGCGCAGCTTCTCGATGGCGGCGCGGTCGATGGTCGGCGCGCTCAGGAGCGTGCGCGCCTGCTGGCGTGCCGCCATCAGCTTCTCGCGCGCGGGCAGCACTTCCTTGATCGCGGCTTTCGCAACGCTGCGCAGCTTGTCCTGCTGCTCGTTGCTGGCGTCGACCTCGACGGCGAGGTGCCGCACCATGCGGTCGAGGCGCTCTTCCGCGCGGGCGGGATCGAATCCGAAGCGCATCATCGGGCCGCCATGCATCATGCGGCCGCCATGCCAGCCGCCGGGCCCGAAGGGCTGGCTGACCGCGGCGGTGACGGCGGCGCCGGTAAGGCCGGCGGCGACGACGAGGGCGGCGATGGTCAGGCCGCGCCGCTTGCGGCGGGGAGGCTGCACTTCGCTGGTGGAATCGGGGGTGTTGGGGGTCTGTTCGCTCACGGGGCTCTCCTTCTGGCGATGTGGCGCGGGGTTGCCACGTCCGCAAGATGAGACCTCTCCGTTTCGCCCGCTTCTCCGCGAGGTAAAGTATTGTAAAGCGCCGGACGTCGTGTGAAGCGCGGTCAAGTTCATACAAAAGAGGTAGCTTGCAATTCACGTTTTGTAGTTGGAAAATCCGCAATCGTTACGTGACGCTCCCCACGGAATCCCAGGCTAATTCCATTTCGAGGAGTTGCATGATGCGAAGTGCCGTAACAATGCGCCCGATCGGGCCGCTTCTCGCCGCGTGTTCAGTATTGGCCTTCTCCGCAGCGGCCATTGCTCAGGAAATAACCGGTGTCCCGGGATCGCCCAGCGCAACGACCACGCTTGACGGGCGATACCTCCCGAACACCCCGCCGAAGTTCGGAGGCGAGATCAATCTCAGCGCCCAGGATTCAAAACCGTATTGGCGCCCGCAGGTCGTGCCCCCCAAGGGCGCGCCCAATGTGCTGCTGATCATCACCGACGACGCGGGCTACGGCGTCTCAAGCACATTCGGCGGCATCGTTCCGACGCCGACCCAGGACCGGCTCGCCAAGATCGGCCTGCGCTACACGCAGATGCATTCGACCGCTTTGTGCTCGCCGACGCGGGCGGCGCTGATCACCGGCCGCAACCATCACTCGGTCGGCTTCGGCGTCATCGCCGAGCAGTCGACCGGCTTCCCCGGCTACGACTCGATCATCGGCCCGGACAACGCCACTATCGGCACGATCCTGAAGATGAACGGCTATGCGACGTCGTGGTTCGGCAAGAACCACAACACGCCAAGCTATAACATCAACGTGGCCGGCCCGTTCGACCAGTGGCCGAGCGGCATGGGCTTCGATTATTTCTACGGCTTCATGGGCGGCGAGACCGACCAGTGGACGCCGTACCTGTTCCGCAACCATACCCAGATTTTCCCCTGGCTCGAAAAGCCGGGCTACAATCTCATCACCGGCATGGCCGACGACGCCATCCGGCATATCCGCACGCTCGACGCTTCGGCGCCCGACAAGCCGTTCTTTATCAAATATGCGCCCGGCGCCACGCACTCGCCGCACCAGCCCACGCCCGAATGGATCGCCAGGTTCAAGGGCAAGTTCGACATGGGCTGGAACGAATTGCGCGAGCAGATTTTCGCCAACCAGAAGCGTCTCGGCGTCGTTCCGCCCAACACGGCGCTGACCGCGTGGCCTGACAGCCTGCCGAAATGGGACACGCTCTCGGCAGACGAGAAGAAGCTCTATGCGCGCCAGGCTGAGGTGTTCGCAGCTTACGCCGCCTATACCGATCATGAGATCGGTCGCGTGGTGCAGACGATCGAGGATATCGGCAAGCTCGACAACACCCTCATCATCTATATCACCGGCGACAACGGCACGAGCGCGGAAGGCACCCTGCGCGGTACGCCGAACCAGTACACCGCCTACAACGCCATCCTCGATCTTCCGGTCGCGGAAATGCTGAAAGCCTATGACCTGTGGGGCTCGGACAAGACCTATCCGCACATGTCGGTGGCATGGTCCTGGGCGTTCGATACGCCGTTCAAATGGACCAAGCAGGTCGCATCGCATTTCGGCGGCACCCGGCAAGGCATGGTGATCGCCTGGCCCAACCGCATCAAGGACGGCGGCGGCATCCGCACGCAATTCCATCATGTCATCGACATCGTGCCGACGATTCTCGAAGCGGCAGGGATTTCCGCGCCGGTGATGGTCAACGGCATCGCGCAGAAGCCGATTGAAGGCGTCAGCATGACCTATACCTGGGACAAGGCGAACGCCGCCGTCCCGTCGACGCGCAAGACGCAGTATTTCGAGATGTTCGCCAACCGTGCAATCTATCACGACGGCTGGGTCGCGGCGACCACGCCACCGGCGGCGCCGTGGCTGCTCGGCACCGTGAAACTGCCCGAGGATGTCGTCAACGGCTACAAGTGGGAGCTGTACAACATCACCGAGGATTTCTCGCAGAACAACGACCTCGCCGCGAAGATGCCCGACAAGCTGCGGCAGATGCAGGAGCTGTTCCTGGTCGAGGCGACAAAATACAACGTCATGCCGCTCGACAATTCGATCCTGCCCCGTCTCATCGCGGCGCGTCCGAGCGCCACCGCCGGGCGGACGACGTTCACCTATACCGGGGAAATGCCCGGCCTTGCCCCGAGCGATGCACCGAGCCTGCTGAACCGCTCCTACACCATCACCGCCGAAGTGGACGTTCCGCAAGGCGGCGGCGACGGGATGCTGGTCACCGAAGGCGGCCGGTTCGGCGGCTACGGCTTCTATATCCTCAAGGGCAAGCCGGTGTTCCTGTACAACTTCCTGGAACTGGCCCGCTTCCGCTGGGAGGGCCAGCAGCCACTCTCACCGGGCAAGCACATTATCGAATTTGATTTCGCCTATGGCGGGCCCGGCTTCGGCAAGGGCGGAACCGGCGTGCTGAAAGTGGACGGGAAGGAGGTTGCGACTGACAAGATTCCGCACACCATTCCGTTCCTGATCACGGTGGACGAGACCTTCGACGTCGGCATGGACACCCGCACCGGCGTGAACGACAAGGATTATCAGCTTCCGTTCCGCTTCAACGGCAAGCTCAACAAGCTGACCGTCAAGGTTGGCCCGGTGCAACTCACGGAAAGCGAGCAGCACATCATTCAGCACGCCCGGGCCAACGCCAGGGACTAGGACGTGGGCTCATTCGCTTTGGCGCGCGGCCTTCGTCTTGCCGGTGAAATCGGTGATGTTGGGATTCATCGCTTTTTTCGCACGGCCGGGTTGTCGGGCGGGCTCTGCCGGACCGCATTGAGCACCAGATCCCGCAACCAGCGATGCCCGGGGTCACCCTGATAACGCTTGTGCCAGATCTGGATGAATTCCAGTTCTGGCACTTTCATTGGCAGCGGCACCGGAAACACGACGAGGTCCGACGACATCCTGAACACCGACAGCAGGCGCCTGCGGGTATGCGCGACCAGATCGGTACCGCGGATCAGCGAGGGCACGCTCAGATAGTGCGGCACGGCCACGACGATCCGGCGCGGGATGCCCATCGAATCGAGAATCTCGTCAACCTGAATGCCGGTGTCGCGATTGCGCGCCACGGTGACATGCGGCGCATCGAGATAGGCCTGCAGTTCCATGCGTCCGTTCTTCAGGTTCTTGTTGCGACGGTCGGCGACGCAGATCAGGGTGTCACGATAGAGTTCGCGGCTGTGAAGCTCCTTCGGAACATGCGGGAAGACGCCGATCGCCAGATCGATTTCATCGTCGGCAATACGGCTGCATGACTCCTGTGGCCCCGACGTGCTGATCACAAGATCGATGTTCGGCGCCTCGCGGCGGATATGGCGCACGATGAATGGAAGGGCTTCGACGCTCATCGCATCGCTCATGGACAAGCGAAAGGTGCGGGACGTCGTCGCCGGATCGAAGACATCGCCCGTGCTGACGATCGAACGGACATCTGCAAGAATCGACTGGACGCCGGGATGAAGCGACAGCGCCCGCCCGGTCGGCTGCATGCCGTTCGGGCCGCGCGTGAGAAGATCGTCCTTGAACAAGTAGCGGAGCCGCTTCAGCGCGTGGCTGACCGCAGGCTGGGTCACGCCGAGCTTTTCGGCGGCGCGCGAGACGCTGCGCTCCGACATGAGCGCGTCGAAAGCCACCAGAAGATTGAGATCGATGGTGTGCAGGTTCATGGTCTGACATGAATCTCATTTATGATCTTATCAGTATAACGAAATTGCATTTATGGGGAAGCACCGTATGACTGGACCAAAGGAGCGTCGGCTTCTCGGCGATCCCAACAACTCTCCGGGAGGTCCCCGATGACCACAGTCGGCCATCGCCGCTACGTTGCCGTGCTTCTGCCGTTCGACAAGTCGTTCAAGATCGACGAGCAGGCCTATCGCCGCTATGTGCGCTATTTCGCCGACGACGCGCGCTTCGCGCGCGAAGGCGGGCTGTGCATCAACCCCGAGGCGGGCGAGATTTTCTATCTGTCGCGGGAGGAAAAGCGCCGGGTTCTCGAGATCGCGATGGAAGAAGCGCATGGCAAGCTGCCGATCATCGCCGGCACCTGGGCGCTGACCACCGAAGAAACCGTCGAAACCGCGAAGGACTGCAAGGCGCTCGGCGTCGACGGCATCTTCGTGACGCCGCCCGGCGGCGCGCAGGACGTCACCTCTTGCTGGGACGCTGACGGCTTTCCGGAAATCTGGCTCGACCAGATCATCGCGCAGGATCGCGCGGTCGATCTGCCGATCGTGACGCACCCCGTGGGTGGCGCGAAGCCACCTTTCTATCCTGGCCTGCCGCTGCAGGCGACCTTGCGCATCTGCCGCGAGGTCAGGAACGTCGTCGGCTGGAAGATGACCTACATGTATGACGGCTTCCGCCTGATCGCGAAGGGGCTGCGCGGCCTCGACCGTCCTGTCGCCGTCATGGGTGCGCTCGCGTCGCGCTTCCACGAATACAATGCTACAGGCATGTTCGACGGCACGCTGAGCGGCTTCTGGACCTTCGCCAAGGAGCCGATGATGGATCATCTCGACGCCTGGGAGGCGCGGGACATCGACAAGGCCTGCGCGATCTGGGACAGCGGGCTGTGCGAGTTGCACGAATACATTGCGGACATGGGCCGGCTTCACATCCGCTACAAGACAGCGACCTGGCTGCGCGGCTTGATCCCGAATCCGTTCATGCGCGCGCCGATGCCGAAGCCGAAGCAGGAGGAGATCGACACGATCTACCGGCTGCTGAAGAACCTCAAGCTCGACGTGATCGAACTGAAAGACACGCGCATAGCCGCGTAATCCGCCTTCACTCACCGACACACCCGGCGCCAAGACCGGGGCAAAAATTACGGAACTAGGGAGATTGTCATGAAGCGAACCTGCGTCGCCATTGCGTGCATTCTGGGTGCATTCGCATCCGAGAACGCTAATGCGCAAAAATTTCCGAACCAGCCGGTGCGCATTGTCGTGCCGTTCGCCGCAGGCGGTGCCGTCGACAGCGTGGCGCGCATCGTCGGCCAGAAGATGTCGGAATCGCTCGGGCAACCTGTCGTCATCGAGAACAAGCCGGGTGCCGGCGGCAATCTGGCGGCAGATACTGTCGCGCGCGCCGCGCCGGACGGCTACACGGTGCTGCTGACCACCAACGGTCACGCCATCAGTCCGTCGCTCTACCGTACGCTGCCCTTCGACGTGATGACGGACTTCATCCCGGTGACACAGCTCATCGAATCTCCGCTTCTGCTGGTCGCCTCCAACAAGCTTCCGGTCAATTCGCTGTCCGACCTGATCAAGCTGGCGAAGGAAAAGCCGGGTGGCCTGAATTACGGCTCGACCGGCGTCGGCAATCCTCTGCACCTGTCGATGGAAATGCTGAAGAAGGCGACTGGCATCGACGTCGCGGCGATCCCTTATAAAGGTGACGCTCCCCTGAATACGGCCCTGATTGCCGGCGAAGTGGACCTGGCCATCGTACCTGTCGCGACCGGCCGCGCGAATGTGGAGAGCAAGACGGTCAAGGGCCTGGCCGTCACCACGGCGCAACGGTCCAAGGCGCTGCCGAACCTTCCCACCGTGGCGGAGCAAGGCGTTGCGGGCTATGACACCGGTAGCTGGCAGGGATTCTTCGTGCCGGCCAAAACGCCGCGCGATGTCGTGCAGCGTCTCTATCAGGAAACAAAGAAGGCTCTGGATGCTCCCGAGGTGCGCGAGCGGCTGAAAGGCTTTGTTGCCGATCCCGTTGCCAGCACGCCGGAAGCGTTTGCGCAGAAGTTCAAGGATGATGCGGCGAAATACGCGAAGATCGTGAAGGACGCCAATATCCCGATGCAGAACTAGCCTTGGACCGGACAGCGGCTATACAGACGGCCGATCGCGGTCCGCCGCGGTCAGCCGCCACAGCGCCAGCATGAGTGCGACGTTCACGGCGGCAAGAGTCGTGAGCGCCGCAATCGTGTTGAGCGCGCCGGCATGCTCGATCATCAACGCGCCGAGTGTGGGCGCCAGCGCCTGCGCGACGAGCGCCGGCAGCGCCAGCTTGCCGGCGATGACGGGATAGCGCGCGGCGCCGAATATCGCGAGCGGCAGCGTTCCGCGCGCAATCCATGTAATCCCGTATCCGGCAGCGTAGAGAATGATGGCGAGTGCGACCAGCCACGGATTGACCATCAGCAGCGCCAGACCGATCAGCATCAGCGCGGTCGCCGCCAGCAATGTCCACGCGGGATGATAATGCGCGCCGAACAGGCGTTCGACCACGCGGGCCGCGACCTGTGACGGGCCGAACAGCATGCCGAGCGACACCGCGGCCGCGAAGGCGATGCCCAGCGCCTGCAGCAGCACCATCATGTGCACGATCACGATGGCGCCGATGCCGGCCGCAAGCGACAGGATCAGCGCCAGCAGGAGCATGATCGTGCGTGCGTGGCGTGCTTTCGGCAACTCCGAGAGAGCCGTTTGCTCCTCGGGGCTGGCGTTGACGCCTGCGCTCTTGCCGTCCTGCATCACGGCAAGCTGCAACGGCAAGGCGATGAACAGGTGCAGCGCCGCATAGACGAAACAGGCGCCGCGCCATCCGGCATTTTCAAGCAGCCAGGCCGATAACGGCCAGCAGACGGTGCTGGCAAAGCCGCCGAACAATGTCAGCGTGGTGATCGCAGAGCGCGCGTTCGCGCCGTAGCGGCGGCCGAGCGCGGCGAACACCGCATCGTAGAGGCCGGTGCCCATGCCGAGGCCGACGACGCACCAGGCAAGAACATAGAGGGGAAGGTTTGGCGCGAGCCCGATGCCGGTCAGGCCCGCCGCGAAGAGCAGGGAACTCGCGGCCAGCATCGGCCGCCCGCCATGCCGCGAGATGAATCTGCCGACTGGCGGCGACACCAGTCCGCCGACCAGCAGCCCGATGGAGACGCCACCGACGACATATGAAAGCGGCCAGCCGGTTTCCGCGACAATGGCCGGTGCGAAGATGGCGGGAAAATAGAACGAGGAGCCCCAGGCCAGGATTTGCACCAGGCCCAGCGCGGCGACAACCGTGCGGGGCCCGGGTCCGGCAATGCGCATGCGCGCACACTAGAGTCTTTCACCGTTTCATGGAAACGGTGAAAGACTCCAGCTATTTGATCAGACGCGTTTTCTTAACGCGAACCGGTACCCACTTCGCTCGAAAACGCTCACATGCCGCCACCGCCCGCGCGAAGGGGACAGCCTCAGACCGGCTCGAATTTCGCGTTGGCCAGCAATAGCGCATTGCGCGTGACATATTTCGCCGCGTAATCCGCGAATTGCTGCGGCGTCTCGACCACTGGCTCGATGCCGAGCTGGGCCAGACGCCCTTCCGCGTCGAGCTGCTTCACCGCATTGTTCGCCATCGTGTTGAGAGTCGCCACCAGCGCCGGCGGCAGATCCTTCGGTCCCCACAGCCCGTACCATGAGGCGTGGTCGAAGCCGGCCAGACCGCTTTCCGCGACCGTCGGAATGTCCGGGGCGAGGCGCGTGCGCTGGCCGGAGGTGACCGCAAGGCCGGTGACCTTCTTGTCGCGCGCCATCGGCAGCAGCGCCAGCACCGGATCGATCAGAAGCTGGATATGGCCGCCGGCCACGTCGTTGAGCGCCGGCGCGGTGCCGCGATATGTGATGATTTGCGTGTCGAGGCCCGCCGCCTGGTTGAAGGCGAGCGTCG
>JAESGM010000608.1_pt1 | contig 20931 bp, 16 predicted proteins | sample 9269721 | NCBI WGS metagenome assembly JAESGM01 (sample SAMN15720920, study PRJNA650825) | algae metagenome | isolation source: Komarekiella atlantica HA4396-MV6 and co-occurring heterotrophs from... | place: USA: Theobald House, Kauai, HI | collected 2009-07-29 | reverse complement strand
GCCAGGCGCAGGTGCCGGGCGTCGCCGGCACCTGGAAGGACCTGACCGACAACGTCAACTCGATGGCGTCGAACCTCACGGGACAGGTCCGCAACATCGCCGAGGTGACCACGGCGGTCGCACGCGGCGACCTCTCCCGCAAGATCACCGTCGACGTGAAGGGCGAGATCCTTGCGCTGAAGAACACGATCAACACGATGGTGGACCAGCTGAACGGCTTCGCCTCGGAGGTGACGCGCGTCGCGCGCGAGGTCGGCACGGAAGGCAAGCTCGGCGGACAGGCCGCGGTCGAGGGCGTGGCCGGCACCTGGAAGGACCTCACGGACAACGTCAACTCGATGGCGTCGAACCTGACGGGACAGGTCCGCAACATCGCCGAGGTGACCACGGCGGTCGCGCGCGGCGACCTCTCGAAGAAGATCACCGCCGACGTCCGCGGCGAGATCCTCGAGGTCAAGAACACGATCAACACCATGGTCGACCAGCTGAACGCCTTCGCGGGCGAGGTGAGCCGCGTGGCGCGCGAGGTCGGCACCGAGGGCAAGCTCGGCGGTCAGGCGCAGGTGCCGGGCGTCGCGGGAACCTGGAAGGACCTCACCGACAACGTCAACTCGATGGCCAACAACCTGACGGGTCAGGTCCGCAACATCGCCGAGGTGACGATCGCCGTCGCCAACGGCGACCTGTCCAAGAAGATCACCGTCGACGTGCGCGGCGAGATCCTGGAGCTGAAGGAAACCATCAACACGATGGTCGACCAGCTCCGCTCCTTCGCGGCCGAGGTGAGCCGCGTCGCGCGCGAGGTCGGCACCGAAGGCAAGCTCGGCGGACAGGCCGCGGTGCCGGGCGTCGCGGGAACCTGGAAGGACCTCACCGACAACGTCAACTCGATGGCGTCCAACCTGACGGGACAGGTGCGCAACATCGCCGACGTCGCGACCGCCATCGCCCGCGGCGACCTCTCGCGCAAGATCACCGTCGACGTGAAGGGCGAGATCCTGGAGCTCAAGGAGACCGTCAACACGATGGTGGACCAGCTCTCCGCCTTCGCCTCGGAGGTGACGCGCGTGGCCCGCGAGGTCGGCACCGACGGCAAGCTCGGCGGACAGGCCGTCGTGCCGGGCGTCGCCGGCACCTGGAAGGACCTCACCGACAACGTGAACTACATGGCCTCGAACCTCACGGGTCAGGTCCGCAACATCGCCGAGGTGACGATCGCCGTCGCCAATGGCGACCTGTCCAAGAAGATCACCGTCGACGTGCGCGGCGAGATCCTGCAGCTCAAGGAGACCATCAACACGATGGTGGAGCAGCTGCGCTCCTTCGCCTCGGAGGTGACGCGCGTGGCGCGCGAGGTCGGCACCGAAGGCCGCCTCGGCGTGCAGGCGGTGGTGCCGGGCGTCGCCGGCACCTGGAAGGACCTGACCGACTCCGTGAACACGATGGGCGGCAACCTGACGGCGCAGGTCCGCAACATCGCCGAGGTGACCACGGCGGTGGCGCGCGGCGACCTCAACCGCAAGATCACCGTGGACGTGAAGGGCGAGATCCTCGAGCTCAAGAACACGATCAACACGATGGTCGACCAGCTCAACGCCTTCGCCGGCGAGGTGACGCGCGTCGCGCGCGAGGTCGGAACGGAAGGCAAGCTCGGCGGCCAGGCGCAGGTCGCGGGCGTCGGCGGCACCTGGAAGGACCTGACCGACAACGTCAACTTCATGGCCTCCAACCTGACCGAGCAGGTGCGCGGCATCGTCAAGGTCGTGACGGCGGTGGCGAACGGCAACCTCACCCAGCGCCTCACCGTGCAGGCCAAGGGCGAGGTCGCCGCGCTCGCCGACACGATCAACAACATGACCGACACGCTGGCGATTTTCGCCGACCAGGTGACGAACGTCGCCCGCGAGGTCGGCGTGGAGGGCAGGCTCGGCGGACAGGCCAACGTGCCGGGCGCCTCCGGCACCTGGAAGGACCTCACCGGCAACGTGAACCTGCTCGCCGCCAACCTGACGAGCCAGGTCCGCGCCATCGCCGAGGTGGCGACCGCCGTGACCAAGGGCGACCTGACGCGCTCGATCCAGGTCGAGACCCGCGGCGAGGTGGCGGAGCTCAAGGACAACATCAACACGATGATCTCGAACCTGCGCGAGACCACCGAGCGCAACCGCGAGCAGGACTGGCTCAAGACCAACCTCGCGCGCTTCACCGGCATGCTGCAGGGCCAGCGCGAGCTCAGCACCGTCGGGCAGATGCTGCTCTCGGAGCTGTCGCCGCTTGTCACCGCCTACCAGGGCACGATCTACCACCTCGGCGGGGAGGGGGACGACCTCAAGCTCCGGCTGCTGTCGAGCTACGCCCACAAGAAGCCGCTGCGCGAGACGCTGGAGGTCGGCGAGGGACTCGCGGGCCAGTGCGCCTTGGAAAAGAAGCGCATCCTCGTCACCGACGTTCCGGCCGAGTTCTTCACCGTCTCCTCGAGCCTCGGCGAGGCCACGCGGGTGAGCATCGTGGTGCTGCCCGTGCTGTTCGAGGGCGAGACGAAGGCCGTGATCGAGCTCGCGACGCTCGCGCCCTTCACCGACGTCAACCTCGCCTTCCTCGACCAGCTGACCCTCAGCATCGGCGCCGTGTTCAACACGATCGAGGCGACGATGCGCACCGAGGGCCTGCTGACCCAGTCCCAGCAGCTGACGGTCGAGCTGCAGGCCCGCCAGAGCGAGCTGCAGAACACCAACGAGGAGCTGGGCATGAAGGCGAAGCTGCTCGCCGAGCAGAACGCCGAGGTGGAGCGCAAGAACGCGGAGGTGGAGCAGGCCCGCTTCGCCCTCGAGGAGAAGGCGGCGGAGCTGGCGCTCACCTCCAAGTACAAGTCCGAGTTCCTGGCCAACATGAGCCATGAGCTGCGCACGCCGCTGAACTCGATCCTCATCCTCTCCCAGCAGCTCGCCGAGAACCCGGGCGGCAAGCTGTCGGACAAGCAGGTCGAATTCTCGCGCAACATCCATTCCTCGGGATCGGACCTGCTCAACCTCATCAACGACATCCTCGACCTGTCGAAGATCGAGTCCGGCACCGTCTCGGTCGACATCGAGGACCTGTCCTTCGCCGGCCTCAAGGAGACGGTGAACCGCAACTTCCGCCATGTGGCGGAGGCCAAGAACCTGCCCTTCCACGTGCAGTTCTCGGACGAGCTGCCGGCCTCCATGGCGAGCGACGGCAAGCGGCTGCAGCAGATCCTCAAGAACCTGCTCTCCAACGCCGTGAAGTTCACGAACAAGGGCCATGTCGAGATCCGGGTCGGGCTGGCCAGCCAGGGCTGGACGCCGGAGCATCCGATCCTCGGCAAGGCGTCGCAGGTCGTCGCCTTCGCCGTCGAGGACACGGGCATCGGCATCGCGCCGGAGAAGCAGAAGCTGATCTTCGAGGCCTTCCAGCAGGCGGACGCCGGAACCTCGCGCAAGTACGGCGGCACGGGCCTCGGCCTCGCGATCAGCCGTGAGCTCGCGCTGCTGCTCGGCGGCGAGATCAAGCTCGTCAGCGAGCCGGGCAAGGGCAGCACCTTCACGCTCTACCTGCCGGTGCATTATGCCGGGCCCGAGGCGGGCGTGGCCCTGCGCGTCGAGCCCGACGTCGGGACGCGGCCTGCCGGGGTCAGGCAGGTCGGACGCGAGATCCTGGCGCTGCCCGCGCCGGCCGAGCTGCAGATCGACGACGACCGCGACACGATCGTCGAGGGCGACGCGGTGCTCCTCATCATCGAGGACGATCCGCATTACGCCCGCGTCCTGCTGGGCCTCGCGCGGGACCGGGGCTTCAAGGGCCTCGTCGCAACGAAAGGGACGGTCGGCCTCGACCTCGCGCGGCGGATGCGCCCGACGGCCATCTCGCTCGACATCTTCCTGCCCGACATGCTCGGCTGGACGGTCCTGAACCAGCTGAAGCTCGACCCCGCCACCCGCCACATCCCGGTGCAGATCATCACGCTGGAGGAGGAGCGGCAGCACGGGCTCGCGCACGGCGCCTTCGCCTATCTCGTGAAGGAGCCGACGACGACGGGCCTCGAGGCCGCCTTCGACCGCATCCGCGAGTTCGTGGCGCCGCGCACCAAGCGGCTGCTCGTCGTCGAGGACAACGAGATCGAGCGGGCCGCGATGGCGGAGCTTCTGGGCCACGACGACATCGAGCTCGTCACGGTCGGGACCGGCGAGGCGGCGATGAAGGCGCTCACGTCCGAGCGGTTCGACTGCATCGTCCTCGATCTCAGGCTGCCCGACATCAGCGGCTTCGAGCTGCTCGACCGCCTGCGCGCCGACGTGAAGCTCGCCGCCATCCCGGTCGTCGTCTTCACCGGCAAGGATCTCTCGGCCGAGGAGCAGGCGCATCTCTCGGCGGCGGCGAAGAGCATCGTGCTCAAGGACGTGCGCTCGCCCGAGCGCCTGCTCGACGAGACGGCCCTGTTCCTGCACCGGGTCGTGGCGGACCTGCCGCCCGAGAAGCAGGCGATGCTACACCGGCTGCACAGCTCCAGCGAGGCGCTGCGCAACCGCAAGGTCCTCGTCGTCGACGACGACGCGCGGAACATCTTCGCGCTCACGTCGCTTCTCGAGAACCACGACATGGACGTGATCAGCGCCACGAACGGCCGGCGCGCGATCGAGATCATCGACGAGACGCCCGACCTCTCGATCGTGCTGATGGACATCATGATGCCCGAGATGGACGGCTACGAGACCATGCGGGAGATCAGGCTGTCGCGCCATCACAAGACGCTGCCCATCCTGGCGCTGACCGCCAAGGCCATGAAGGGCGACCGGGAGAAGTGCCTCGACGCCGGCGCCAGCGACTATATCGCGAAGCCGGTCAACACGGATCAGCTCCTGTCGCTGATGCGTGTCTGGCTGCACCGTTGATCGCGCGCCCGGTCATTGCGGAGGTGATGCGTGATCCATCCTGCTGATCGCAGCGAGTTGAAGCCAACGGCCGGCGCCCTGCCGTCGGCCGTCGAGGCCGCGGTCGAGCCGGCGGCCGCGCCAATCAACATCCTCGTCGTCGACGACGAGCCCAAGAACCTGACCGTCCTCGAGACCCTGCTCGACGACCCGCTCTACCGGCTGGTCAAGGCGGCGACGGCCGAGGAGGCGCTGCTCGCGATCCTGCAGGAGGATTTCGCGCTGATGATCCTCGACGTGAACATGCCGGGCACGAACGGCTTCGAGCTCGCCAAGCTGATCAAGCAGCGGCGCAAGACGGCGCAGGTCCCCATCATCTTCCTGACAGCCTACTACAACGACGACGAATATCGTCTCGAAGGCTACGGGAGCGGGGCGGTCGACTTCCTGCACAAGCCCGTCAATCCGATCGTGCTGCGCACGAAGGTGGCGGTCTTCGCCGAACTGCACCGCCGGCGGATCGAGCTCGAGGCGACGAACGAGACGCTGCGCCTCGAGGTGGCCTCCCGTCGCTCGGCGCAGGCGCAGCTCCGGGAGATGAACCTCAGCCTCGAGCAGCAGGTGCTCGACCGGACGGCGCACATCGACCTCCTGATGAACGAGGTCAACCATCGCTCGAAGAACATCTTCAGCCTCATCATCGCGATCACGAAGCAGACGGTCTCCAAGCACCCGGCCGAATTCGCCGAGACGCTCTCGGCCCGCATCCAGGCGCTGGCGCGCAATCATGATCTCGTGGTCAACGGGCAGGGCGGGCGCGTCGAGCTGCGGGCGCTGGTCAGGTCGCAGCTCGCGCATTTCCAGGACAGCCTGGACAGCCGGATCACGATCGACGGCCCGCCGCTCGCCATCGCCGCGCAGGCCGGACAGTCCATCGGCATGGCCATCCACGAGCTCGCCACCAACGCCGCGAAATACGGCGCCCTGTCGGCGCCCGAGGGCTGCATCGCGGTCGACTGGTCGATCGACCCGGGCGGCACCTTCGAGATGACCTGGACCGAAAGGGGCGGTCCGCCCGTCGCGAAGCCCGCGAAGCGCGGCTTCGGCACGCGCGTGATCACGCAGATGCTGGAGCTCGGCCTCGAGGGCACCGTCGATCTCGACTATCGGGATTCCGGCCTGCGCTGGCGCCTGCGCTGCGCCGCGCGGGTGATCGCCGACGCGAGAAAGACATGAAGCGCCGCATCCTGATCCTGGAGGACGAGGTGCTCCTCGCCATGGATCTCGCCGACGAGCTGGAGTCGGCGGGCTTCGAGGTGATCGGGCCCGCCACGTCTGTCTCCGCGGCCCTGCGCCTGCTGGAGACGACGCCCGTCGACGCGGCCGTGCTCGACATCAACCTCGGCAGCGAGAATTCGGAACCCGTCGCGATCGCGCTGAGCGGGGCCGGCACGCCGTTCGTGGTCCTGTCCGGCAACAGCCGGCCGCACCAGCCGGCCGTGTTCCATGCGGCGCCCTTCCTGCCGAAGCCGTTCCTGGCGAGCGACGTGGTCAACCTCCTGTCCGCCCGGCTCGCGACGGCCGGCGCCCACGGTTCCCCGGCGGGCTAGCCCATCGCGTCCGGAAGAGGCGGTCGGGGGAGGCGGCCGGAGGAATCCGCCGCCTCAGCGGTCCTCGTTGCGCAGCTGGCCTTCATAATCGCGCTTGCCGATGGGCACGCCGCGCGAGCGGAGGATGTTGTAGGCCGTCACGGCATGGAAGTGAAAATTCGGCAGCGTGTAGGACATGAGGAACGTCTCGGCCGTGAAGACATGGGGCCGGTGCGCCCAGCGCGACGTCGCGGCATTCGCCTCGTCCACAGGCCGCGACAGCGCGATCTCGAGCCGCTTGCCGGCCCAGCCGTCGACCTCGGCCGGTTCAAACGCCTCCAGCGCGCGGACAGCGTCGCGGACGACCCGCTGGAGGTCGGCGAACGGCATCGTCCCGCGCGGCGGCGGTGGCGCGAACACGGCCGTCCGCACCGCCTCCAGGCCGAAGACCGCGTGATGCGCCAGCGCCTCGACCTGGAAATGCAGGGGCATCATGTCGGGATGCAGGCGCTCGTCGACGAGCGCGTCGGGATCGAGCCCCTGCGCGGCGCAATGATCGGCCGCGCGCCCGAGGAACCCGCCGACGGCGCGGGTCGTCTGCAGGAACGTGAGCACGCTGGTTTCGTAGAAGGACAAGGGCATCCGGCTCCCGCTCCCTTCAGGCGCGGCGGCCCGCGGAGCGGTGTCCACCTCGACCAGGGTTTCTCCCGGACAGGCCGGTTGACGCAACCAGTAAAACATCGAATGATGGTTACACGTGTTCGAGGAGGATCGTCAATGTCGCGTGTCGCGGCCAGCCGCGCCGGAAGGTCCCGGTTCGCGACGGAGGTTTTCCGCCGTTCCCGACCGGGCAACGGCCGATGAAGCACACCGACGAACCCTCCCGCGCGGGCTCGCTCTCGCTCATCGGCGATGCGCTGGCGCTCGATTTCGCCAACACCTCGAGCGGCCGCGGCGGCGAGCAGCATCTCGACCACCTGAGGGAGCCCGGCCATGTCGTGGCCTGGGCGGAGCATGTCGGCATCGTCGACGGGGCGCAGGCCCGGCGCATCGCCGGGGCGCTCGACGAGCCCGGCTGGTCCGGCTTCCTTGCCGAAGCGATCGCGCTGCGCGAGGCGATCTACCGCATCGCGTCGGCGCGGGCGCAGGCGGCCGAGCCGCCCCGCAGCGATCTCTCCGTGGTCAAGACGGCCTGCGCCAGGGCGATCGCGGCCGCTTCGCTCGAGCCGCGCGAAGCCGGCTTCCAATGGGTCTGGCCGCTCGATCCGCCCGTGCCGGAGACGGTGCTCGGGCCCGTGGCGCTCGCGGCGGCCGGCCTGCTGCGGGACGGCGACCCCCGCCGGCTGAAGCAGTGCCAGGGCGAGCATTGCGGCTGGCTGTTCTTCGACATGACGAAGAACAACAGCCGGCGCTGGTGCGACATGGCGGTCTGCGGCAACCGCGCGAAGTCGCGCCGGCACCGGACGCGGCAGCGCTCGCCCGACTCCTAGCCTTCCGCCCCGGCCGACCAAGATCCGGGACCGCCGGCGGCGACCGCGTCGCCCTCCGCGGGGTCTACCGCCGTGCCTGCGCCCTGCGACATCACCGCCGATCCGGGCTAGGACGGCAGGGGCGCTGCGAATCGGCCGGAACGACCCTCCTCCACGCCTCCCGAACCACCGCTGCGGAAGATCCCATGCCATCCATCGTTTCCGTCCGAAGTCTGACCAAGACCTACCGGTCCGGCTTCCAGGCGCTGAAGGCCGTCGACCTCGAGATCGAGGAGGGCGAGATCATCGCGCTGCTGGGCCCCAACGGCGCGGGCAAGACGACGCTCATCTCCACGATCTGCGGCATCGTCCAGCCGACCTCCGGCAGCATCATGGTCGGCGGGCACGACGTCGTCCGCGACTTCCGCGCCACGCGCGCCCTGATCGGTCTCGTGCCGCAGGAGATCGCGCTGGAGCCGTTCGAGAAGGTCTTCAACGTCGTCAGCTTCTCGCGCGGCCTCTTCGGCAAGCCCGCCGATCCGGCCCATGTCGAGCGGGTGCTCCGGCAGCTCTCGCTCTGGGACAAGAAGGACAGCGCCATCCAGCCGCTCTCCGGCGGCATGAAGCGACGCGTGCTCATCGCCAAGGCGCTGGCGCACGAGCCGCGCGTCCTGTTCCTCGACGAGCCCACGGCCGGCGTCGACGTCGAGCTGCGCAAGGACATGTGGGCCGTCGTCCGCGAGCTCAAGGCCGCGGGCGTCACCATCATCCTGACGACGCATTACATCGAGGAGGCCGAGGCGATCGCCGACCGCGTCGGCATCATCAGCAAGGGCGAGATCCTGCTGGTCGAGGACAAGGCGGCGCTGATGGCGCGCATGGGGCGCAAGGAGCTGCAGGTCGAGCTCGCGGAGCCGCTCGCCGCCGTGCCCGCGTCGCTGGCGAAATACGCCCTCGTCCAGGGGCCGGACAACCGCAGCCTCATCTATTCCTACGACACCCGCGGCGAGCGCACGGGGATCGTCTCGCTGCTGTCGGACCTGCGCGCCGCCGGCCTGCAGATGACCGACCTGTCGACCCGACAGAGCAGCCTCGAGGACATCTTCGTCGCGCTGGTGAAGGAGCGGACATGAACTTCCATGCGATCAGGGTGATCTTCCGCAAGGAGATGGCGCGGTTCTTCCGCACCATCATCGAGTCGCTGATCTCGCCCGTCATCTCGACCTCGCTCTATTTCGTGGTCTTCGGGGCGGCGATCGGCGGCAGGATCGAGACGGTGGGCGGCGTCACCTACGGCGCCTTCATCGTGCCCGGCCTCATCATGCTGACCGTCATCACGCAGTCGGTCGCCAACGCCTCCTTCGCCATCAACTTCCCGAAGTTCCTGGGCACGATCTACGAGATCCTCTCCGCGCCCGTCGGGACGGCGGAGATTGTGATCGGCTATGTCGGGGCGGCCGCGGCCAAGTCGATCCTGCTCGGGCTGGTCGTGCTGGCGACGGCCTTCCTCTTCGTCGACCTGCCGGTGGCGCGGCCGGCGGCGATGCTGGGGCTGCTCGTCTTCGTCAGCGTCAGCTTCTCGCTGTTCGGCTTCATCATCGGCATCTGGGCCAAGGATTTCCAGCAGCTGCAGCTGATCCCGCTGCTGGTGCTGACGCCGCTGATCTTCCTGGGCGGCAGCTTCTACAGCATCGACATGCTGTCCGGCGTCTGGCGCACGATCGCGCTCTTCAACCCGGTCGTCTATCTGATGTCGATCTTTCGCTGGTCCTTCTTCGACACGGCCGACGTGCCCGTGGCCGTGAGCCTCGCGGCACTCGCCCTGTTCAGCGGCCTGTGCCTGGCGGCGGTCTGGTGGATCTTCCGGACGGGCTGGCGCATCCGGCAGTGACGGGCGAAGCGCCCGTCAGGCGAGATCGAACGCGACCGCGCCCAGGCCCTCGATCTCGGCGCGGGCGGGGCCCCTCGCGCTCACCGGGACGATGCCGCAGACCGATCCCGTGGTGACATACTGCCCCGCCTTCAGGCCGCCGAGGCGGTCGTCGGCGCGGGTCAGCCAGATCGCGACGATAGCGAAGGGATCGAGCGCCGGCGGCTTGCACGGCGCGTCATGCAGCGTGCGGCCCGCCACCTCGAGGAGGCAGCGGCGCTCCGCCAGCTCATAGCCGGCGCGCGGCTCCTGCAGCGGACCCGACACGTAGCCCGCATTGATCATGAGGTCGCCGAGGAGGGCGAAGGGATTGCGCTGCGGATCCGTCAGGCGGGTGCTGACGAGCTCGACGCCGACCGCGTAGCCGTCGACGGCGGCGGCGATGTCCTGGCGGGTGTAGTCGCCCCGCGGCAGGTCGCGCGCCAGCCGGAGCGCGACCTCGATCTCGATGCCGAGCCCCGGCGTCAGCGGCCAGGCGGCGCCCGGCCCGTGCGAAAGGGCGGCGAAGATGGGCGCCGCGATCGGGCCGATCGCCGGATGGTTCGCGACCTTCCAGCCGGCGACGCCGGTGCCCAGCCTCTCCGCGGTGAGGCGCTGCGCCTCGTAGGCCTCGGCATGGTTCTGCGGCTCGGCGCCGGGGTCCACCGCGACGCCCGTGCGGCGGGCCTCGAGGATGCGGTCGACGAAGGTGGTGACGGAAGGGGTTGCGAAGGTGTTTGCGGACATGGCGCTTTCCCGGTGCGATCGGCGTCCGGAGGGACGCCGGCCGGCCAAGCACCATGCTCGCCTCAGGGATGCAGCGCTATCCCTCCGCCGCCGGCCATCGCCATCATCCACAGCGCCATGGCGACCATCATCACGTTCTCGGTCAGCGAGACGAAGCCGAGGGGAACGTTGCTGCCGCCGCCGACGCAGGCGCACTTGAGCTCGCGCCGGTCGATGTAGACGGCCTTGAAGACCGACACGGCGCCGACAGTTCCGATAAACAGGGCGATGGGGATGCTGAGCCAGGACAGCGCCCCCGCGATCATCAGCACGCCGGCCAGTCCCTCGGCATAGGGGTAGATGTAGGAATAGGGCACCCACCGCCGCGCCAGCAGGTCGTAGTTCAGGAACATCGTCGCGAAGCTCTCGACATTCTGCAGCTTCAGGAGCGCCAGCATGACCATGCTGACGCCGATGAACCATTCCGCCGCGCGGATCGTGAAGGGCGTGCCGAAGGCGGCATGGCTCATGGCGAGCGCCGTCAGCGCCGCCATGACGAAGAGCGCGACGACCGGCCGGTAGGTGGTGGCCTTGGGATCGGCGACCGCCTTGCCGAAATGCCGGCGCAGGTCGTCATAGCCGCCGATGCGCGCGCCATCGATGAAGACCTGCGGGGTGGTCTTCACCCCGTGCTCGGCCTTGAAGGCGTCGGTGGCCTCGCGCGTCGTGAGCCACCTGTCCTCGACCTCGTAGCCCTGGCGGCGCAGCAGGTCCCTGGCCTTCAGGCCGTAGGGGCAGACGTGGTTGTCCATCACCATGCGGTAGAGCGTGGCGCGGCGGGACGGGATCGAGCGCGAGAGGGACGGGGCGGAGCGAGTTTCGCCGGGGTGGGTCTGGGAGGTCATCGGGGCAGCCTTTCCTTTTCGGTTGGTCCGGGGCTGCCGCTGGTATAAGGTCCGTACCATGGTACGGAGTCAAGCGGCATCGGACTGGACCATCGCGGGCCTCGCGCGCGCCGGCGGCGTCGGCGTGGAGACGGTGCGCTACTACCAGCGCCGCGGGCTCCTCGAGACGCCGGACCGCCGCGGCGGCGATGGCCATGGCGGCAGCGTGCGGCGCTATGGCGAGAACGACCTCAACCGCCTGCGGTTCATCCGGTCGGCGCAGGCGGCCGGGTTCACGCTGGAGCAGATCGGCGAGCTGATCGCGCTCGATGCGACCGACGACCGGGCGCGCGCCCGGACGCTGGCGAGGGAGCGGATCGCGGCGCTGGACGCCAGGATCGCCGAGCTGCAGGCGGCGCGGGCGGCGCTCTCCCGCCTGGCGAGGGCCTGCGGCGCCGGATCGGCGGGTCCCTGCCCGATCCTCACGGCCTTCGCCGACTGAGCGCCGGCGCGGCGCGCTTCCTGCAAACCGCATTAAGCAGCTGAAAGGCGCTCTGTGGGATGATCCGGCAGGGCGCAATCCTGTGCCAACCGGAGACACCGATGTCCCAGTCCCCGCACCCGATCCGGCTCGGCCTGGCGACGCCACGGACGGCCTGGGTCGATGTCGCGAAGGCGCTCTGCATCGTTCTCGTCGTCATGATGCATTCGACGCACGGGCTCCAGAACGCGGTCGGCGCCGAGGGCTTCCTCGGGCCGGTGGTGGCCTTCTTCGCGCCCTTCCGGATCCCGACCTTCTTCGTCCTGTCCGGCCTTTTCCTGGCCCGCGCGCTGGAGCGGCGCTTCGGCGACTATCTCAGCACGAGGATCGCCCATTTCGCCTATTTCTACCTGCTCTGGCTGGCGATCCAGGTCGCCCTGCGCAGCGGCGCCCAGCTTCTTGGCGCGCCGCAGGATGTCGCCCTGAAGTTCCTGTTCGCCCTGGTCGAGCCGCATGACGCGCTCTGGTTCCTGCACCTGCTGATCGTCTTCTCGCTCGTCGCCTTCGCGCTGCGCCGCGTGAGCCTGCCCATCGTCCTCGCGGCGGCGGCGCTTCTCTACCTGCTGCGCGTCGAGACCGGCTCCAACCTGATCGACGAATTCACCGGCCGTGCGGTCTTCTTCGCCGCGGGCTGGGCGCTCTCGCCCCTCTTCTTCGCCCTGGCGAAGCGCGCGGTCGAACGGCCCCTCCTGTCGGCCGCCGCGATCGCCGCGTTCGCGGCCTGCAACGCGGCCGTCGTCTTCCTGCTCCGGGCGGAGCATGTGCCCCTGCTCGGACTGGCGCTCGGCTTCGCGGGCGCGGGCGCGATGGTGCTGGTCGCGGCCTTGCTGGCCGCCGTGCCCCGCGTCGGCTCCATGGCGGCGGCGCTCGGCCGCCACAGCCTCGAGATCTACGTGGCCTTCACGCTGCCGATGGCGGCCGCCCGGTCCGCCCTCCTGGCCGCGGGCGTCGTCCAGGGCGGCTGGATCGGGGTCGGGCTGGCGAGCCTTTTCATCACGATCGTCGCGATCGTGACCCCGCTCGTCGTCGCGCGCGCCGTGCGGGGAACGATGCTGGGCTTCCTGTTCGAGCGTCCCGGCCAGCCGCAGGCAGCCGGTGCGCGTCCGGCCGGCCCTAGCGGCGCTCCTCGCCGACCGGCGTCCGCCTGACCGACCCCGGCGTCTGGCCCCGGCGCTTCTTGAAGGCGCGGTGCAGGTGCGACTGGTGCGCGAAGCCGAGCTTGTAGGCGATCTCGGGAATGGTGAGGCGGGTGTGGCGCAGGAGGTCCTCCGCCCGCTCGACGCGGCGGCGCGTCACGTAGGAGGCCGGCGTGTCGCCGGTGGCGGCCTTGAACTGGCGGGCGAAGTGGAAGGGGCTCAGCGCCGCCGCCTCCGCCAGATGGGAGAGGCGGATGTCCTCGCCGATCCGCTCCTCGATCAGGTCCATGACCCGCTGCAGGCGCTTCCGGTCGAGGCGGCCGGCCGGCCGCTCGGCGGCGTCGGCCGGGGCGCTGGCCCAATGGCGCACGAGGCCGAGGGCGATGAGATAGGCGCGGCTGTCCATCTCCAGCGCCACCGGCGTGTCCTCGTCGCGCAGCGCACGGCGGACATATTCCTCGACATCGAGCTCGCAGCCGAGATTGGAGACGCCGAAGAACTCCGTGGGCCGCACCGCCGTCCCGAAGGCATAGGCCTCGGCGACCTCCTCGAGCAGGCTCTGCTGGAAATAGAGATGGGCGTAGGAGACGGGCTGGCCGCTCACGCACTCGAAGCGCCCCGCGCTGCCCGGCAGCTGCAGCGACAGCGCGCCCTTGTCGGCGAGGTTGGTGAGGTCCTCCCGGTCGAGGCGCCGCACCCGGTCGCCGCCCGTCTGGTAGGTCAGGACGAAATGGTCCACGCCCTCGAAGGCCATGTCCCGCGTGATCACCATCGCATGCATCACGACGGGCATGTTCCAGCGCTCGTCGATGCCGATCATCTCGGGCAGCGGCGGCTCCCTGACCGCGCGATAGACCGCGCAATGGGCCGGCTCCCGCGCGAAGGCATGTGTGCCCATGGCCGCCTCGTTCCTTCTCGCGCCGGCACTCTATCGCACTGCACAACCTGGGCAAGCAGCTGAGCAAGATCGTGCAATGTGCGAGCGCAAGACCGGGAAAGAAGAACGACGCCGGCCGCGCCATCTGACCCGCCATCGGCCGAGCGGCCGGCGCGCCGCGGCCTATCGAGGGCTTCGCGGGCGAAACGCCTTCGAGGGACATCGACCCCATGACCAAGCCCGAGCTCCTCACGCCCGACAATTGCCAGCTGATCATCATCGACCACCAGCCGCAGATGGCCTTCGGCGTGCAGTCGATCGACCGGCAGGTGCTCAAGAACAACGTCGTGGCGCTCGCCAAGACCGCGAAGGTCTTCAAGCTGCCGACCACCATCACGACGGTCGAGACGACCGGCTTCTCGGGCTACACCTATCCCGAGATCCTGGCGGTCTTCCCGGAGCATCCCCTGCTCGAGCGCACCTCGATGAATTCCTGGGACGACCAGAAGGTGCGCGATTCGCTCGCCGCCGGCGGCCGGAAGAAGGTGCTCGTCGCCGGGCTCTGGACCGAGGTCTGCAACCAGCTCTTCGCCTTCTCGGCCATGGCCGAGGGCGGCTACGAGATCTACATGGTCGCCGATGCGTCCGGCGGCACCTCGAAAGAGGCGCATGACTACTCGATGCAGCGCATGATCCAGGCCGGCGTCGTGCCGGTGACCTGGCAGCAGGTGCTGCTCGAGCTGCAGCGGGACTGGGCGCGCAAGGACACTTACGAGGCGGTGACCGGCATCGTCAGGGAGCATTCGGGCGCCTACGGCATGGGCATCGATTACGCCGCCACCATGGTGCACAAGGCGCCCGAGCGCGTGGCGCACGGCCCGATCGTGGCGCCCGCGCCGGCGAACGGAGCGCACAAGATCGCCGCGGAGTGAGCCGGGCTCGAGGGGCTCCGGGCCCGCCCGCGGCGTGATCGCGGCGCGGCCCGGCGTCCCCGGGATCGACAGGAGATCGCCATGGCCGCCGCCGACCTCATCCTCCGCAACGTGAAGGTCCGCACGCTCGATCCGGCGAAGCCGGAGGCCGAGGCCGTCGCCGCGCGCGACGGGCGCTTCCTGGCGGTCGGCGCCGAGGCCGACGCCATGAGCCATGCCGGCCCCGCGACGCGGATCCTGGACGGCGGCGGCCGGCGGCTCATCCCCGGCCTGATCGACAGCCACATGCATGTCATCCGCGGCGGGCTGAACTACGCGCTCGAACTGCGCTGGGACGGCGTGCCCTCGCTCGCCGACGCCATGCGGATGCTGAAGGAGCAGGTCGACCGCACGCCCGCGCCCCAATGGGTGCGGGTCGTCGGCGGCTTCACCGAGCACCAGTTCGCCGAGCGGCGGCTGCCGACGCTCGACGAGCTGAACCGGATCGCGCCGGACACGCCGGTCTTCATCCTGCATCTCTACGACCGGGCGCTGCTCAACCGCGCGGCGCTGAAGGCGGTGGGCTACACCAGGGACAGCGTCGCGCCGCCGGGCTCGCTCCTCGAGAAGGACGCGCGCGGCGAGCCGACCGGCCTGCTCGTCGCCCGGCCGAACGCGCTCATCCTCTACGCCACCCTCGCCAAGGGCCCGAAGCTGCCGGCCGAGTACCAGAAGGCCTCGACGCGCCATTTCATGCGCGACCTCAACCGGCTCGGCGTCACCGGCGTGATCGACGCGGGCGGCGGCTTCCAGAATTATCCGGACGACTACCGCATCATCGAGGAGCTGGAACGCGACGGCGAGCTGACGATCCGCATCGCCTACAACCTCTTCACCCAGAAGCCGAAGGAGGAGCTCGCCGACTTCCGCCGCTGGACGGGCATGGTGACGCCGGGCCAGGGCTCCGACACGCTGCGCCACAACGGCGCCGGCGAGATGCTGGTCTTCTCCGCGGCCGATTTCGAGGATTTCAGGGAGCCCCGCCCGGAGCTGCCGCCGGACATGGAGCGGGATCTCGAGGGCGTCGTGCGCCATCTCGCTCAGAACCGCTGGCCCTTCCGCCTGCACGCGACCTACGACGAGACGATCGCGCGGGCGCTCGACGTGTTCGAGGCGGTCGACAAAGACGTGCCGCTCGCCGGCCTCAACTGGTTCTTCGACCATGCCGAGACGATCTCGGAGCGCAGCATCGGCCGCGTCGCCGCGCTCGGCGGCGGCGTCGCGGTGCAGCACCGGATGATGTACCAGGGCGAGGATTTCGTCGCCCGCTACGGCGCGCGCGCCGCCGAGGCCACGCCGCCGGTCGCGCGGATGCTCGCGAAGGGCGTCAAGGTCGGCGCCGGCACCGACGCCACGCGCGTCGCCTCCTACAACCCCTGGGTCAGCCTCTCCTGGCTGGTGACGGGCCGCACGCTCGGCGGCCTCGATCTCTATCCGCAGGCCAACCGGCTGGACCGGGAGACCGCGCTTCGCCTCTGGACGGTCGAGAACACCTGGTTCTCGACGGAGGAGGGCAAGAAGGGTCAGGTGAAGGAGGGGCAACTCGCGGATTTCGCGCTCCTTTCCGACGATTACTTCGCCGTTCCCGCCGAGGAGATCGTCAATATCAGCGCCGTGCTGACGGTGCTCGGCGGCCGGATCGTCCATGCCGCCGGCGACTTCGCCCCGCTCGCTCCGCCCGCCCCGCCGGCCCTGCCGGACTGGTCGCCGGTCAAGCATTACGGCGGCTACCAGTCGCGCTTCCGGCACGGGCGCGGCGCCTTCCGGGCGGATCCCACGGAACGGGTCGCGGCGGCGGGCTGCGGCTGCGGCTCGGCCTGCGGCGTCCATGGGCACGCCCACGCCACGGCCTGGAGCGCCGCCGCCCCGGCCTCCGACGCGCGCAGCTTCTGGGGCGCGCTCGGCTGCGCCTGCTGGGCCGTCTGAGGCAAGCATGACGCGCCCCGGCAGCAGAGGAAGGAGCATGAGGCCATGAGCGCCCTCCCGGCCGCGGCGTCCGCGCCCTCCGCCCTCGCGCCGCTCCGGCACCGGGCCTTCGCGCTGCTCTGGACGGCGACGCTCTTGTCCAACATCGGCACCTGGATGCACGATGTCTCGGCCGCCTGGCTGATGACGTCGCTCTCGCCCTCGCCGCTCGTGGTCTCGGCCGTGCAGGCGGCGACGACGCTGGCGATGGCCCTCTTCGCCTTGCCGGCCGGCGCGATGGCCGACCTGTTCGACAAGAAGCGCCTCCTCATCGGCATCACGCTCGTCAAGGCGGGGCTGGCGACGCTGCTGGGGCTGATCACGCTCGCCGGCTGGATCGACGCCTGGAGCCTGCTCGCCATCACCTTCCTGATCGGCGTCTGCGCGGCGCTGTCGGCGCCCATCTTCCAGTCGATCGTGCCGAGCCTCGTGCCACGCGACATCCTGAAGCCCGCCGTCGCCCTCAATTCCATGGGGGTCAACATCGCCCGCGCCATCGGCCCGACGCTGGCCGGACTCATCATCGTGGCCTCTGGCGTGGCGCTTTCCTTCTTCCTGAACGCGCTCTCGGAGATCGTCATCATCGCGGCGCTGCTGATCTGGAAGCCGGCCGTCGCGGTCCGCAAGGGCGATCCCGAGCGCTTCATCCCGGCCATGGCCGCGGGCCTGCGCTACGCCGCCCATGCGCCGGCGCTCAAGATCGTGCTGCAGCGCGCGGCGGCCTTCTTCCTCGCGGCCTCCGCCTTCTGGGCGCTCCTGCCGCTCGTCGCGCGCGGCACGCTCGCAGGCGACGCGGCGCTCTACGGGCTGATGGTCGGCGCGGTCGGCTTCGGGGCGGTGGCAGGAGCCTTCGTGCTGCCCTGGCTCGACCGGCGGCTCGGGCCGGACCGGCTGGTGCAGGCGGGTTCCGCCCTGACCGCGGCCGTGCTTGCGGCGCTCGCGCTCCTGCCCGTCCATGCGGTCGCGATCCTCGCCTGCGCCGTCGCAGGCCTGGGCTGGATCATGGTCCTCTCCTCGCTCGCCGTCGCGGCGCAGCAGTCCCTGCCGGACTGGGTGCGCGGGCGCGGGCTGGCGCTCTACGGGCTCGCCTTCTTCGGCTCCATGACGGCGGGCGCGCTGGGCTGGGGCGCGCTCGCCGCCTTCACGACGATCCCCCTCGCGCTCCTGGCCGCGGCGGGGCTGATGCTCGCCGGCGTCGCCCTGATGCGCGGCAGGCCCCTGCCGGCGCAGGCGCTGGACCTCGCGCCGGCCGGCATCTGGCCGGAGCCGCAGGTGGCCGCCCCCGTGCCGGGCGACCGCGGTCCGGTGATGGTGCTGATCGATTACCGGATCGACCCGAAGCGGGAGCCGGACTTCCGCCGGGCGGCCGAGCGCCTCTCCGCCGAGCGGCGGCGCGACGGCGCCTACCAGTGGGGCCTGATGCAGGACGCCGCCGATCCGGGGAGCTTCACCGAATGGTTCCTCATCGAGAGCTGGGCGGAGCACGAGCGCCAGCACGCCCGCGTCACGAAGGCCGACGCCGCGCTGCATGCCGAGGTCCGCAGCTTCCACGCGGGATCGGAGCCGCCCCTGATCCGCCACCTCGTCGGCCCGCCGTCCTGAGCGTCGCGGGCATGGCCAGAACCGACAGCGAAAGCCGGCCAACACGCGTTTTCCGCGCTTTTTGCGGGGTCGCCTGTTGTCTCACTGTCACGAAACTGCGATTTGCCGTGCCGAACGGTCCGGCTACGCTTGCCGTACGTAAAGCCGGCAGGATCAGCGCGACGATCGCCGGCCCGCCAGCGCAAACTTCCAGGAGAAAGCGATGAACCCCATGGGCAGGCTGTTTGCGATCGTTGTGGCCGCGATGCTCGCGCATCCGGCCGGCGATGCGCTCGCGCAGGGCGCGCCTCCCGTCGTCGTGGCGAAGCCGATCAGCAAACGGATCATCCAGTGGGACGAATATACGGGTCGCTTCGAGCCCGTGGCGCAGGTCGAGGTGCGCGCGCGTGTCTCCGGCTTCGTCGAGCAGGTGCATTTCCGCGACGGCCAGGTCGTCAAGCAGGGCGACCTGCTCTTCACGATCGACAGGCGCCCCTATGAACTGACCGCCGAGGCGGCCGCGGCCGAGGTGCAGCGGGCGCGGGCGCAGGTCTCGCTCGCGGAGAACGAGGTCGAGCGCGCCGAGGGCCTGACCCGCAACCAGACGATCACCGCGCGCGACGTCGACACGCGGCGCTCGAACCTCGCGGTCGCCCGCGCGGGCCAGGCGGCGGCGGAGGCGAACCTCAAGACGGCGCAGCTCAACCTCGAATGGACGCAGGTGCGCGCGCCGCTGGCGGGCCGCATCTCCGACAAGCGCGTCGACGCCGGAAACCTCGTGCTCGGCGGCGCCAACGGCTCGACGCTGCTGACGACGATCGTGTCGCTGAACCCGATCCATTTCGTCTTCGAGGCGTCGGAGGCGGACTACCTGCGCTACACGCGCCAGGTCGCCGCCGGCACGCGCTCCTCGGGCCGCGAGACGCCGCTGCCCGTGCTCGTGCGCCTCGCCGACGAGACGGACTGGAAGCGCGAGGGCAAGATGGACTTCGTCGACAACACGCTGAACACGCGTTCCTCGACCATCCGCGCCCGCGCCATCTTCGACAACCAGGAGCAGATGCTGACGCCCGGCACCTTCGGCCGCATGCGCCTCTTCGGCGGCGAGATCGACGCGCTGCTGGTGCCCGATTCCGTGCTCGTCGCGGACCAGACGCGGCGCGTCGTCCTGACGGTCGGACCTGACAACAAGGTGGTGCCGAAGCCCGTGACGCTCGGACCGATCGCGGAAGGCCTGCGCGTCGTCCGCTCGGGCCTGTCGCCCGACGACCGCGTGATCATCCAGGGCCTCGCCAATCCGATGGTGCGGCCGGGCGCTCCGGTCACGCCGCAGCCCGGCGAGATCAAGCCGGCGACGAACTGAGGCGGATCGAAACCCATGTTCCGCTTCGCCCATTTCTTCATCGACCGGCCGATCTTCGCGGCCGTCCTGTCGATCCTGCTGACGCTCGCCGGCGCCATCGTCCAGCGCAGCCTGCCGATCTCCGAATATCCGGAGATCGCGCCGCCCACCGTCAGCATCACCGCGACCTATCCCGGCGCCTCCGCCGAGGTGGCGGCCGCCACCGTCGCCACGCCGATCGAGCAGGAGGTGAACGGCGTCGACGACATGCTCTACATCAACTCGCAGTCGACCGGCGACGGGCGGGTGACGATCAACGTCGTCTTCAAGCCCGGCACCAACGTCGACCAGGCGCAGGTGCTGGTGCAGAACCGCGTCTCGGCGGCGGAGCCCCGCCTGCCGGAGGAGGTGCGCCGGCTCGGCCTGCAGGTGCGCAAGGCCTCGCCCGACCTGATGATGGTGATCCATCTCACCTCGCCCGACGGCTCGCGCGACCAGCAGTACATCTCGAACTACACGAACCTCTATGTCCGCGACGAGCTCCTCAGGATCGACGGCATCGGCAACGCGACCGTCTTCGGCGCCCGCGACTATGCGATGCGGATCTGGCTGGACCCGGCGCAGGTCGCGTCGCGCAGCCTGACCGCCGGCGAGGTCGTGGCGGCCTTGCGCGCGGCCAACCTCCAGGTCGCGGCGGGCGCCATCAACCAGCCGCCCGCCACCTCGCCCGGCGCCTTCCAGCTCTCGGTCCAGACGCTCGGCCGCCTGAGCGACGTCGAGGAATTCGGCAACATCGTGGTGCGCGCCGACCAGGGCGGCGGCATCGTCCGGGTGCGCGACATCGCGCGCGTGGAGCTCGGCTCGCAGGATTATTCGATCAACGCCTATCTCAACAACAAGAACGCCGTGGCGATCGGCGTCTTCTAGCGGCCGGGCTCCAACGCGCTGTCGACCTCGGACGCGGTGAAGGCCGCGATGGACCGCCTGGCCGCGAGCTTCCCCTCCGGCCTCGGCTACTCGATCGTCTACAACCCCACCGAGTTCATCAGCGA
>JAESGM010000606.1_pt1 | contig 21208 bp, 21 predicted proteins | sample 9269721 | NCBI WGS metagenome assembly JAESGM01 (sample SAMN15720920, study PRJNA650825) | algae metagenome | isolation source: Komarekiella atlantica HA4396-MV6 and co-occurring heterotrophs from... | place: USA: Theobald House, Kauai, HI | collected 2009-07-29 | reverse complement strand
GGTCATCGAGGTCAAGAACGTCAGTAAGGCCTATGGCGACAAGCTGCTGTTCGAGGACCTGTCCTTCACCCTTCCGCCGGGCGGGATCGTCGGCGTGATCGGCCCGAACGGCGCCGGCAAGTCGACGCTGTTCCGCCTGATCACCGGCCAGGAAGTCCCCGACAGCGGCGAGGTCGACATCGGACCGACCGTGCGCCTCGGCTATGTCGACCAGAGCCGCGACGCGCTCGACGCCAGCAAGAACGTCTGGGAGGAAGTCTCGGGCGGGCACGACCTGATGACCATCGGCAAGCACGAGCTGTCGACCCGCGCCTATGTCGGCGCGTTCAACTTCAAGGGCCCCGACCAGCAGAAGAAGGTCGGCCAGCTCTCGGGCGGCGAGCGCAACCGCGTTCACATGGCCAAGATGCTCAAGAAGGGCGGCAACGTGCTGCTGCTCGACGAGCCGACCAACGACCTCGACGTCGAGACGCTGCGCGCGCTCGAGGAAGCGCTCGAGAACTTCGCCGGCTGCGCGGTGGTGATCAGCCACGACCGCTTCTTCCTCGATCGCCTCGCGACCCACATCCTCGCCTTCGAGGGCGACAGCCATGTCGAGTGGTTCGAGGGCAATTTCGAGGCCTATGAGGAAGACAAGCGCCGCCGCTTCGGCGACGAGGCCGACCGGCCGCACCGGATGAGCTACAAGAAGCTCACTCGCTAGCCCCGCCGCGCCGCGGATCGCGCGAGAAGCCACGCATTGCGCGGGTTCTCGCCGATCCGGCGCACGGCATAGGGCCACCAGTCGCGCCCGAACGGCACGTAGAGCCGCACCCGCTCGCCCGCCGCGGCGAGCGCGGCAGCGACGTCCGACCGCACGCCGAGCAGCATCTCGAACTCATATTCGCCCGCGCGCCAGCCACTCGCGGCGGCCCGCTCGCGCGCATGATCGTGCAGCCGGTCGTCATGCGTCGCGACGATCGGGTAAAAGCCGCTGTCCCGCGCCGCCCGCGAGAACATAAGGTCGATCAGCCGGCGCGAGTTCGCCTTGATCTCGGACTGGCGGGTGAAGGCGAGGTCGGGCCCGGCCGCGAAGGCGCCCTTCACCAACCGCACTTTCGCGCCCGACCGAACGAGCGGGCCGAGATCGGCCTCGGTGCGCCTGCGATAAGCCTGCAGCGTCAGCGCGGCGGGCAGGCCGGCCTCGACGAGCATCGCGTGGAGCCCGATCGTCGCATCGGTGACGCTCGCATCCTCCATGTCGAGCATCAGGCCATGCACGCCCGGCCGCGCCCCCGCGGCGGCCGCGACCGCCTCGCCGATCGCACGCACGTTCGCCCGCGCCGCATCCGGATCGACGACATGGCCGACCTGGGTCGGGTCGACCGACACATGCACGTCGAGCCCGGCCCGGCCAAGCCGCGCGGCGACCTCCAGCTTCGCCGCGACATTCTCGGCGACCAGCGCCGGCGTCGCCACATATTCGCCGAGATAGAAGAGCGAGGCACGAAGCCCCGGCCCGTCCCGCAACGCCTGGGCCGTCGCCACTCCCGCCGCGGCGTCCGCGCCCCCGACATATTGCCGCGCAAGCGCCGACGTCGCCGCGAACGATTGCGCCCAGTCCCTCATGCGCGGGCTTCCCGCCAGCGCGATCATCATCGCCTGCCAGAACCGTCTCATCCCTTGATCGTAGCGCAGACGGAGCAGCCAATGTGCCAAAATTGCTTTCACATGATTGTGATCTCTTTAGCTATGCCCTCCGCCCTGGGCGCCTCGCTTAACGCGGCGGCGCGAACCTCGCGCGAGCCAATCGCGCGACGCGCCGCCCAAGCGCCTGGCCCTCGTCGTTGGAGAAGCGGAAATGCATGCCGCCCTGGATCCGGGCGAGGCTGGTCGCCGCGAGGAAGTCCGGCCATGTCCGGAACGACATAGTTACGGGAAGCGGTGCGCTGTCGCTGGCGACCTCGACCGGTCCGGCGAGCTCGTCTTCCAGCAGTCCCGCAAAGAGACCTGAAAAGGCGCAGTGCCCGCAGGGATATTCCGGGTGATTTGGCGTGGCCATCACGGGTTCCCAGCTCGCGTCCCTGACGGTTGCGGAATTATCGTCCCGGTCGCCATTGCGGATGGCGCTCACCGGCCTCCACGTCATGTACTTCATCTTGGCTTGCGCCACCGCCGCGTTGGCATCGAGAGACGCCATCCGCACGAGCGCCCATAGGCGCGCTCGGTCGACCATGCGCGGCTTTCGGGCAGCGATACGCCGCACGGTCGGGTCGACGTTGAACTGCGCCATGAACATCGCCGCCCTGAGCGAGGCAGGCGTCGCGTGCGGCTGCCCCTTTCCGCCGAGCAGCCGAACCTCCTCATAGTCTTTCGCGTAGCGTTCGCTGGAGGTCGGCGGCGGCGGCGGCGACATCACTTCCTCCCAGGACGCCAGGAAGAACGGCTGGGCCCGGAGGAACCAGGGCTCGAAGGCGGGAAGGTTGGGCGGCACGAAGCGACCCATCTCGCCGTCCGGGCGATAGGGCTCGGACTTCGGTCCCTCGAAAAGCGTCCGCTGGAGGGTCGCCGCCGCGGCTGCGCGACCCGCTGCCGCACCGGCTTCGCGCTGCGATCCCGCGGGGATCGCGGCGATGCTCAGCTCGAGCGCGGCATCCAGAGCCGGCTTTCGCGACGGGTAGATGGTCGTCAGCACATGATGCGCCGCCGTCGCGGCTGCCACCTCCTCGGACCCCTTCTCCCGCCACGGGGCCAATCCGAGGTAGCTTCGGTAACGCGGGTCTACCGCGTTGACTGCCTCGAACATGGCCAAAGCGACGGCCGGCGACGCCGTCCGCTCGTTCTGGCCCTGCAGAGGCGGCGCAAGCGGTCGGCCGTCCGGCCCGCGATCGGCAATGCCGATCCAATCCTCGATCACGTCCGCGAAGGCGGCACTTGGCAGGCAGATCAGCAGGAGCGATGCGAGGAGACGCGCGATCATGTCTTGGTCCTCAGAGTGAGAGACACCTTTGCCGCAATCGCTCCGCTGGGACTCCCACCAATGCGACGATGACGCCGATCCCCGCGACGACCGCGCCCGACGTCGCAGGGCAGTGGCGGAGTCGGGTCCGACACTGCGCTTCCCATTCGGGTGCGGCCCAACGAGGGCAGTCCGCATACCACGCCGATCACCCGGCGCAGCGCTGGCGGACAGGGTGGGATTCGAACCCACGGTGAGCTTGCACCCACGGCGGTTTTCAAGACCGCTGCCTTAAACCACTCGGCCACCTGTCCGGCGGGCCCGGCTTATCGTCGGGGCGGGCGGGTGCAAGCGGAAAGTCGGGCTCGGTCAGGCGTGGCGGGGACGCGACGAAATGTCCTTCGCCTTGCTCGCCTTGCGTGGCATTGAGGGCGCGAGAGGTAGGGGCATGCGGTTGAGTATCATGGTCGCCGCCCTGGCACTGGCCGCGAGCGGCGGGCCGGCGGCGGCGCAGCAGGAAGACAGCGACTTCCAGGATTTCCTCGTCCGCGTGCGGTCGCAGGCGCTGGCCAGGGGCGTGAGCGCGGCGACGCTGGACAGCGTGCTGCCGACGCTGACCTTCAACCCGCGCGTGATCGAGCTCGACCGTGCCCAGCCCGGCGGCACGCCGACCGGGCCCGCGGTGCCGGCGAGCATCCCCGCTTTCGCGCCCTACCGCGTCAAACATGTCGACGCGGCACGGATCAATCGCGGCCGCGCCAAATATCAGGCGCTCCGCCCGCTGCTCCAGCGCGTCGAGGCGCAGACCGGGGTGCCCGAGGAGATCATGGTCGCGATCTGGGGCCATGAGACCAATTATGGCAGCTATACTGGCGACTTCGACCTGCCGCGCGCGCTCGCCACGCTCGCCTATGAAGGCCGCCGCCGCGAACTCTTCACCGAGGAGTTCATCGCGACGCTGAAGCTGATGGACCGCGGCATCCCGCGCGAGCGGCTGAAGGGCAGCTGGGCGGGGGCGACCGGCTATCCGCAGTTCCTCCCCAGCGTCTATCTCCGCGTCGCGCGCGACGGCGACGGCGACGGGCGGGCCGACATCTGGACCAGCGAGGCCGATGCGCTCGCCTCGATCGCCAAATACTTCGTCGATGCCGGCTGGCGCCCCGGCCGGCCCTGGGGCGTGCCGGCGAGCGCGCCGCCTTTCCTCGACCGGGCGGGCATCGCCGAGAAGACCGACTCGCCGCGCTGCCCGCGCGTCCACGATCGGCACAGCCGCTGGCTGACGGTGGCCGAGTGGCGCGCGCGCGGCGTCGTCCAGTCGGGCGGGCCGCGGCTGCGCGACGACGAACTGGCGAGCCTGCTCGAGCCCGACGGGCCGGGCGCGCCCGCCTATCTGCTGACCGGCAATTATCGCGTGATCCTCGACTATAACTGCTCGAACTTCTACGCGCTCTCGGTCGGCCTGCTCGCCGACGCCATCGCCACGCCGTCCTGAGGTGTCATGAAACGACTTGCCCCGCTCCTGATCATCGCGCTCGCCACGCCGACGGCCGCGGCCGCGCCGCCGTTCGAGACGCCCGCGCCCGTCGCCTATCTCGTCGACCTCTCGTCGGGCGCGGTGCTTTACGCCAAGGACGCCGACCGGCGGATGCCGCCCGCGTCGATGGCGAAGATGATGACGGTCTATGTCGCCTTCGACATGATCAAGAAGGGCGAGCTCAAGGAAGGGCAGATGTTCCAGGTCCGGCCGGAGACCTGGCAGAAGTGGCACGGCCCGGCGGCGGGCTCGACCATGTTCCTGTCGCCCGGCGAGCAGGTGAGCGTCGAGAATCTGCTGAACGGCATCGTCGTGCTGAGCGGCAACGACGCGTCGGTGGTGCTGGCCGAGGGCATCGCCGGAACCGAGGAGGCGTTCGCCGCCCGCATGAACCAGGCGGCGAAGCGGCTCGGCATGAGCAACTCGAACTTCGGCAACTCGAATGGCTGGCCCGACGAGGGGCGGACCTACGTGACGGCGCGCGACCTCGCGCGGCTGGCGAGCGCGACGATCGAGCAGTTCCCGGATCTCTACCGCAAATATTACAGCCGCACCGAGTTCACCTGGGGCAAGACGCTGGGCGGCGGCGCCCCGATCACCCAGGCCAATCGCGATCCGCTGCTCGGCCGCGTGCAGGGCGCGGACGGGCTGAAGACCGGGCACACGGAGGAGGCCGGCTATGGCTTCACCGGCTCGGCCGCGCAGAACGGGCGCCGGCTGGTGATGGTCGTCTCGGGACTGACCAGCTTCAACCAGCGGATCGCCGAGAGCGTGCGCTTCATCGAATGGGGGTTCCGCGCCTGGCAGGCCAAGCCGCTGTTCAAGAAGGGCGCGACGGTCGAGACCGCCGAGGTGCAGAAGGGCGACGAGGACAGCGTCGCGCTGGTCGCGCCGCGCGATCTCGCGGTGACGCTGCCGGGCGGCTCGGCGGGCGCGATGCAGGTCAGGGTCGTCTATGACGGCCCGATCAAGGCGCCGATCAAGGCCGGCCAGCACGTTGCCGACCTGGTCGTCTCGACACCCGACACGCCGCCGCAGCGCATGCCGCTCGTCGCCGCGAGCGATGTCGGCGAAGCAGGCTTTTTCGGCCGAGTCTGGGCCGCGCTGCTGTCCTTCTTCGCTTGAGCGGGCGCTTCGTTTCCCTGGAAGGCGGCGAGGGGGTGGGCAAGTCGACACAGGCGCGCCGGCTGGCCGAGGCCCTCGGCGCGGGCGGCCGCGAGGTGGTGCTGACGCGCGAGCCGGGCGGCAGCCCCGGTGCGGAGGCGATCCGGGGCCTGCTGCTCGAAGGCGAGGAGGGCCGCTGGGGCGCCGGCGCCGAAGCACTGCTGTTCGCCGCCGCGCGCGCCGACCATCTCGAAAAGACGATCAAGCCGGCGCTCGCCCGCGGCGCCTGGGTCGTCTGCGACCGCTTCATCGACAGCTCGCGCGCCTATCAGGGCGTGGCGGGCGCGGTCGGCGACGTCGACATTTTGGCGCTGCACCGGATCGGGAGCGCCGGCCTGCTGCCCGACCGCACCCTGCTGCTCGTCATGCCGGACGCCGAGGCGGCGGCGCGCGCGCAGGCGCGGGACGGGGCCGCGGCGGACCGGATCGGCGGGCGCGATCCCGATTATCATGCACGCGTGAACGCCGCCTTCCGCGCCTTCGCCCGCGCCGAACCCGAGCGGTTCCGCCTGGTCGACGCGAGTGGCGACGAAGCGGCCGTGACGGCACGGCTGCTCGACGCGCTGGCCGATCTGGCGCCATGACGTCACGCACAGGCCAGGCGGCGCAGGAACGCGCCTTTCTCGATGCGCTCGCGGGCGGGAGGCTGCACCACGCCTGGCTGCTCGCCGGGCCGAAGGGCGTCGGCAAGGCGAGCTTCGCCAAGGCCGCGGCGCTGCGCCTGCTCGCCGAGGCCGCCGGCCCGCCGCCCGGCGGGGAGGGGCTGTTCGTCGACGCGGAGCACCGCATCGCGCGGCTGTTCGCGGCCGACAGCCACCCGGACTATAAGCTCGTCGAGCGCCTGCCCAAGGACGCGAAGGTGCTCGAGGTGCCGCGCGCCGAGCGGACCGGCCATGAGGAGCTGGCGCGCAGCATCCGCATCGAGCAGGTGCGCGAACTCGACCGGCTGCTGTCGATGGCGCCGGGCCTGTCGCCGCGGCGGGCGATCGTGATCGACGCGGTCGACGATCTCGAGCGGGGCGGCGCCAACGCGCTGCTCAAGAGCCTCGAGGAGCCGCCGGCGGGCACGACCTTCTTCCTCGTCAGCCACGCGCCGGGGCGGCTGCTGCCGACGATCCGGTCGCGCTGCCGGCTGCTCCGCTTCCAGGCGCTCGGCCCGGCGGACATGCTGGCCGTGCTGCGGCGCGAGCTTCCGGATGCCGACGAGGCCGAGCTGCACGCGCTGGCGCGGGCCGGGGAAGGCGCGCCGGGCCAGGCGCTGCGCTTCTCGGGCCTCGACATCGCCGGGCTCGATTCCGCGCTCGAGCAGCTCGCCCGCGACGGCGATCCGAGCAACGGCCTGCGCGTGAAGCTCGCCCGCGAGTTGTCGCTCAAGGCGGCGCAGCCGCGCTACGAGGCCTTTCTCGAGCGGGCGCCGGCCTTCATCGCCGGCCGGGCCGAAGACCTGCGCGGGGCAGCGCTGGAGGCGGCGATCGCGGCCTGGGAGAAGGCGCGCGACCTGTCCGCCAGCGCGATCGGGCTGTCGCTCGACCCGCAGGCGACGGTGTTCCAGCTCGCCGGCCACGTGGCCGCGCTTGCCCGGCGAGGCGCACACGCTAAAGGCTGAGCCATGGCCCAGCCCTTCTACGTCACCACCGCGATCAGCTATCCCAATGGTCGCCCGCATATCGGCCACGCCTATGAGGTGATCGCGACCGATGCGATCGCGCGTTTCCAGCGCATGATGGGCCGCGACGTCTTCTTCCAGACCGGCACCGACGAACATGGCCTGAAGATGGTCCAGACCGCGCGCGACCGCGGCGTCGCCGTCGATGAGCTTGCCGCAGAAATGTCCGGGTATTTCCGTGAGATGGACGAGAGACTGAACATCTCGTTCGATCGTTTCATCCGCACCACCGAGAGCGATCACCACGCAGCGAGCCAGGCGATCTGGCGCGCGATGGAGGCCAATGGCGACCTGTATCTGGGCCGCTACGAAGGCTGGTATTCGGTCCGCGACGAGGCCTTTTACGACGAGAAGGAGCTGATCGACGGGGAGGGGGGCACGCGCCTCTCGCCCCAGGGCACCCCGGTCGAATGGACCGTCGAGGAGACCTGGTTCTTCCGCCTCTCCAGCTATCAGCAGAAGCTGCTCGATCTTTACGCGAGCCAGCCCGACTTCATCCGCCCCGAGAGCCGGCGCAACGAGATCATGCGCTTCGTCGAAGGGGGGCTCGCCGACCTGTCGGTCTCGCGCACCAGCTTCGACTGGGGGGTGAAGGTGCCCGGCGCGGACGGGCACGTCATGTACGTCTGGGTCGACGCGCTCACCAACTATCTGACCGGGGCCGGCTATCCGGGCGCGGACTATATGACGCGCTGGCCCGCCGACCTGCACGTCATCGGCAAGGATATCGTCCGCTTCCACACCGTCTACTGGCCGGCCTTCCTGATGTCGGCCGGCATCGCGCTCCCGAAGCAGGTGTTCGGCCACGGCTTCGTGCTGCACCGGGGCGAGAAAATGTCCAAGTCTGTCGGCAATGTCGTCGACCCGCTCGAGCTTGCCGATCGCTTCGGGGTCGACGGCCTGCGCTATTTCCTGCTGCGCGAGGTCGTCTTCGGGCAGGACGGCAGCTATTCGGCCGATGCGATCGTGACGCGGGTGAACGCCGACCTCGCCAACAGCTTCGGCAACCTCGCCCAGCGCGTGCTGAGCTTCACCGCCAAGAATCTCGGCCACGTCCCGGCAGTGGGGCGGAGCGATCCGGCCGATGCCGCGCTGCTCGACCTCGTCGCCGCGGCCACGCGCGACGAACTGCCCGCGGCCTTTTCCGATCTCGCGCTCTCGCAGGGCTGCGAGGCCTGGATGCGCGCGGTGTTCGCCTGCAATCAATATGTCGATGCGCAGGCGCCCTGGGCTCTCCGCAAGACCGATCCCGAGCGCATGGAGGCCGTGCTGCGCACCCTGCTGCTCGCGATCCGCGACCTGGCCATCGCGATCCGGCCGGTGATCCCGGCCTCGGCGGACCGGATGCTGGACCTGCTCGGCGTTGCGTCCGATGCGCGCAATTACGCCGATCTTGCCGACCGGAGCTGGATCGACGGGGTGACACTGGCGGCGCCGAGCCCCATCTTCCCGCGACTGGAGCTTCCTGCCGAGGATTGATGTTCACCGACAGCCACTGCCATTTGAACTATAAGGGCCTGGTCGAGGAGCAGCAGGCGGTGATCGCGCGCGCCCGCACGGCCGGCGTCGGCACGATGCTCAACATCTCGACCCGCGAGCGCGAATGGGACGACATCGTCGGCACGGCCGAGACCGACCCGGAGATCTGGGCGAGCATCGGCATCCACCCGCACGAGGCCGACGCCCATCCCGACGTCGATACCGCCAAGCTGGTGGCGCGCGCCGCGCATCCGAAGGTGATCGCGATCGGCGAGACCGGGCTCGATTATTACTACGACCATAGCGACCGCGCGCGGCAGCAGGCGAGCTTTCGCGCCCATATCGCGGCGGCGCGGGCGACGGGGCTGCCGCTGATCGTGCACACGCGCGACGCCGAGGACGACACCGCGCGCATCCTGGCCGAGGAGATGGAGCAGGGGGCGTATTCCGGCGTCATCCACTGCTTCACCGCCTCCCAGGACTTCGCGGACAAGGCGCTTGCGCTGGGGCTCTACATCTCGATCTCCGGGATCGTGACGTTCAAGAACGCGCGGGACCTGCAGGCCAGCGCCGCGGCCGTCCCCGCGGACCGGCTGCTGATCGAGACGGACGCGCCATTTCTCGCGCCGGTGCCGCATCGCGGCCGAACGTGCGAACCGGCGTTCGTCGCCGACACCGCGCGCTTCCTCGCGGGGTTGCGCGGCGAGAGCGTCGAGGGGCTCGGCGCGCGGACGACGACCAACTTCTTCCGACTCTTCGGCAAGGCGACTGCGTGAAGGTCACCATCCTCGGTTGCGGCACCTCGTCGGGCGTGCCGCGCATCGGCGGCGACTGGGGCGCCTGCGATCCGAGCGACCCACGGAACGCCAGGCGACGCGTGTCGATCCTGGTCGAGGCGGGCGACACCCGCATCCTCGTCGACACGTCGCCCGACCTGCGCGCGCAGCTGCTCGACGCGCGGGTCGACTGGGTGTCGGCGGTGATCTGGACCCACGACCACGCCGACCATGTCCACGGCATCGACGATCTGCGCCAGCTCTTCCACGCCGCCGGCGCGCCGATCGCGGGCTATGCGCGGCCGGCCTGCGCCGCCGTGCTTCGCCATCGCTTCGGCTATGTGTTCGAGGGTGCGGAGGGTTATCCGGCAACGGCCGCCCTTGCCGAACTTCCCGACGAGCTGCGGATCGGCGCGCTGTGCGTCCGCGTGGTCGACCAGCCGCACGGGCCGATCACATCCGCCGGGCTGCGCTTCGAGCATGATGGTTACGCCGTCGTTTACGCGACCGACCTCAGCGCGATGACGCCCGCGATGACGTCGCTCTACCGGGGATGCGACCTCCTGGTCATCGATGCGCTCCGGCGACGGCCGCACCCGACGCATCCGCATCTCGCCCAGGCGCTCGACTGGATCGCCGATCTCGAGCCCGGTCGCGTGCTGCTGACCCACATGGATAACAGTATGGATTTCAGTTCGTTGCAGTCCGAACTTCCAGCCGGAGTGGAGCCCGCTTTCGACGGCCAGCACGTGGTGCTCGGATGACCGGCGACCAATCGGTCCAGCTGCTCGCGGCGCTGCTGATGCTGACGCTGGTCGGCTCCAGCCTGTTGTCGCGACGGCTTCCGCTCGGCGAGGTCGCGCGCATGGCGGCGGGGTGGCTCCTGATCTTCGGCGCGCTGCTGGTCGGCTTCAGCTACCGGACCGAACTCGGCGAGGTGGCGCGCCGCGTGGTCGGCGACCTTCGCGGCGATCGCGGCCAGACGGTCGGCAACACGTTTCGCGTGCCGATGGCCGAGGACGGGCATTTCTGGGTGCGTGCGCGGGTCAACGGCATCGAGCAGCGCTTCCTCATCGACAGCGGCGCGACCACGACCGCGCTGTCGGTCGCGACCGCCGACGCTGCCGGGATCGAAGTCCAGACCAGCGGCTTCCCGGTGGTGCTGAGTACCGCCAATGGCCGGGTCGAGGCGCGGCGCGCCGTCGTCGACCAACTGGAGTTGGGGCCGATCCGCAGCAAGGCGCTCGGTGTCGTCGTGGCGCCCTCGTTCGGCAACACCAACGTCCTCGGCATGAACTTCCTGTCGTCATTGGACAGCTGGCGCGTGGAAGGGCGGACCCTGGTGCTCGAACCGCGCCGGCCCGGCGAGAGCGGCTGATCCATGTGTAAACTTTACATAATGTATATTATCGGGTTTCCAGATGGCGGTTGAGCAGGCCCCCCTCGCGCTCCAGCGGCTCGCCGCGATCATGGCGCGGCTGCGCGACCCGGATCAGGGTTGCGAATGGGACGTGGCGCAGACCTTCGCCACCATTGCGCCCTACACGATCGAGGAAGCCTATGAGGTCGCCGACGCGATCGAGCGCGGCGATCTCGATGCGCTCAAGGACGAACTTGGCGATCTGGCGCTCCAGGTCGTCTTCCACGCGCGCATGGCCGAGGAAGCCGGCGTGTTCGACCTGGCCGACGTGCTGACCGCGATTTCCGACAAGATGGAGCGCCGGCATCCGCATGTGTTCGGCGCCGGCGAGACGCCCGGCTGGGAAGCCGTGAAGGCGGCCGAGCGCGCGGCGAAGGACCCGGACCCGAGCGCGCTCGCCGGCGTCGCCCGGGCGCTGCCGGCGCTGCTGCGCGCCGAGAAGCTTCAGAAGCGTGCCGCGCGGGTCGGCTTCGACTGGCCCGATCCGGCGGGTGCGCGCGCCAAGATCCTCGAGGAACTGGACGAGATCGCGGCCGCCGATGCCGACACGCTGGAGGAAGAAGTCGGCGACCTGCTGTTCGCCGTCGTCAACTTCGCACGCCATCTGAAGATCGATCCCGAAGCCGCGTTGCGCGGCGCAAGCGCGAAGTTCGAGGCACGCTTCCGGGCCATGGAAGCGATGGACGCCCGGTTCGCCGAGCTCGACCTCGAGGCGAAGGAACGGCTCTGGGTCGCGGCGAAGGCCTTGCTCACACCGCGCTGCTGAATCGACGCGGATCGACCTGCCGGTAAGGATCGAACGCCGCGGCGACCGCGCGGGCATAGGCCAAAGCGGCGGGATCGAGGACGAGCTCCCCCTCCTCCCAGTCGACCAGGCCCGCATCCTCGAACGGCAGCATCGCGGCGGCCGCCTCGGGAAAGCGCGCGCGCGACACCGACGCACGCCCGGCGCACAGCAGGTCGCTGATGACCTGGCCGCGCAACCGATCGCCCGCGTCGCGCTCGATCCCCCGCTCGATCGCGAACTGGTCGGCCAGGATGCGCATGCGATAGCGCCCCGCGCTTTTCTCGTTCTGCACGATCAACGCGGGAAACTGGCTGATCGCGCTCGCCCCGAGACCGAGGAGGACCTGTGAAGGATCGTCGGTAAAGCCCTGAAAGTTCCGGTGAAGTCGTCCTGACCTCGCGGCGACAGCGAGCGGATCGCCTGGTTTTGCGAAATGATCGAACCCCACCGGCTGATAGCCTGCCGTGCCAAGCAGGTGGTGCGCGAACGCCGCCTGCCGAAAGCGGAGATAGCCATCCGGCAGCGCGTGCGCGTCGATCCGGCGCTGCCGCGGCAGCAAATGCGGAACATGGGCATAGCCGAACACCGCCAGCCGCTCGGGCGCCAGCTCGACCGCCGTCGCGAGGCTCGCTTCGAGTTCGGGAATGCCCTGCCCCGGCAGCCCATACATCAGATCATAGTTGATCGATTCCACTCCGGCGTCGCGCAACGAGGCGGTCACGCGCGCGATCATCTCGGTCGGCTGCACGCGCCCGATCCGGGCCTGCACGGCCGGATCGAAGCTTTGCACGCCGAGGCTCGCGCGCTGGATCCCGATGCGCCGAAGCGCCCCGGCCCAGCTTTCGTCATAGCTGCGCGGATCGAGCTCGACCGACATGATCGGCGCCGGCGCGTCGAAGCGGTCGCGCAGCCGGGCCACAAGGGCCTCGAAGGCATCCGGTGAGATCGCGTTGGGGCTGCCGCCGCCGAACGCGATCCGTCCGACGCGGACGCGCCCGCCGATGCGATCGGCAAGCAGGTCGATCTCCGCCGTCAACCCATCGAGATAGGCGTGCAGCCGCGCCGAGCGATTGGCGGCGCCGGTGTTGCAGCCGCAATACCAGCATATCTCCCGGCAATAGGGAATGTGCAGGTAGAGCGACACCTGGCTACCGGGCGCGAGCGCGGCGAGCGATCGCTCATAGGCGGCACTGTCGACGCCGTCGTGGAATTCGGCCGCGGTCGGAAAGCTCGTGTAGCGCGGGACCGGGCGGGCGAGGAGATCGGGATGATAAGGCCACATGCCCGAAGCTTCGTCCGGCCGGCGCGCCGCGACTATAGGGATTTATCCGGAGCGCTTTCGGTTGCCGAGGACGGCGTGGCAGGCCGTGACGCAGCCGCCGCGATGCTCGTCCTCGCCGCCGTCGCCGATCGGGATCTCGACCGTCCCGCCCCCGCAGAGCGCGACGTGCAGCGTCCGCCCCTCCTCGCGCGCCGCCGCCGGCCAGGCGAGCATCGCGACGGCGAGAATCGGCAGTGCCGCGCGCGCGCTCACGCCTGCGTCTCCTCTTCGATCAGGATCCGCACCGCCGCGCCGTCAAGGTCCTCGAACTGGCCGCTGTTCAGCGACCAGATGAAGGCGGCGAGCCCGCTGAGCCCGAGCAGCAGCGCGACGGGGATAAGGAACACAAGGCCGCTCATCGGGCACAGCTCCGCAGTCTCAGGGCGTTGGCGACGACGATGATCGACGAGGTCGACATCGCCACGGCGGCGATCAGCGGGGTGACGTGCCCGGCAATGGCGAGCGGGACGGCGCAGGCATTGTAGCCGATCGCCAGCACGAAATTCTCGCGCACGACGCGCATCGTCCGCCGCGCGGCGCGGACGGCAAGCGGCACCGGCGCGAGGCTGTCGCCCAGGAACACCGCATCGGCCGCGGTCTGGCCGACATCGCTCGCGCTGGCCGGGGCGAGCGAGACATGCCCTGCCGCAAGCGCCGGCCCGTCATTGAGGCCATCGCCCACCATCAGCACCCGCCGTCCCGCCCCGCTCAGGCGATCGATGGCGGCGAGCTTGTCCTGCGGCGTGAGGCACGTCTGCGCGGGCAGCCCGAGCTGCGCGGCCACCGGGGCGACCGCCTCGCCGCGATCGCCCGAAAGGATGCCGGCCTCGAAGCCGAGCGCCTTCAGTTCGGCGATCGCACGAACCGCGTCGGGGCGGAGCTGGTCGGCGAAGCGAAGGCGACGCGGCGCGGCATGGCCGAGGCGGAACCCCGTCTCCAGCCCGGTATCGTGCTCGCTCGTCCCGAGCCCCAGCCATTCGGGACGTCCGAGGCGCGCAAGCAGCCCGCCGGCCCGGCCCTCGACGCCGAAGCCTGGCGTTTCCGCCAGATCGGCCACCTCGGCCGCGAGGACACCCTCCCCCTGCAGCGCCGAAGCCAGGGCGCGGGCGAGCGGATGCGTGCTGGCCCGGGCGAGCGCGAGCGCGACCGGCTTCTCCTCGGGCGCGAGCGGCAGCGCGCCGACCGGCACCGGCCGCCCCAGCGTCAGTGTCCCCGTCTTGTCGAAGCGCACGCAATCGGCCTCCGCCAGTCGCTCGAGCGCCGACCCGTCCTTGATCAGCACGCCGCGCTTCATCAGCGCGCCCGCCGCCACGATCTGCGCGGCCGGAACCGCCAGGCCGAGCGCGCACGGGCAGGTGATGATCAGCACGGCGACCGCGACCATCAGCGCGTCGTGCCACCCCGCCCCCGCGATCATCCAGCCTGCAAAGCTCGCCAGCGCAAGCGTGTGCACGGCCGGCGCATAATAGCGGGCCGCGCGGTCGGCGATGCGAACATAGCGCGAACGCCCCTGCCCCGCCGCATCCATCAGCCGCGCGATCTCCGCGATCGTGGTGCGGTCGCCGGCGGCCGTGACCCGGAGGACGATCGGCGCGTCGAGGTTGAGCGTGCCCGCGACCGCCCGGGCGCCGGGCGCGATCGGCTCCGGCCGGCTCTCGCCGGTGATCAGCGACAGGTCGAGCGCGCTCGCCCCGGTCTCGACGATGCCGTCGGCGGCCAGCCGCTCGCCCGCGGCCACGAGCAGGCGCATCCCCGGCTCGATCTCGTCGGCGCGCCGCCACGCGTGGCTGCCGTCGGGACGCAGGACCGTGCCGCCCGGCGCGGTCTCGCGCAGCAGCGACGCGACGCCGTTGCGCGCACGGTCGCGCATCACGCTGTCGAGGAAGCGTCCGACCAGCAGGAAGAACAGCAGCGAGATCGCGCCGTCGAAATAGGCGTGCGGACCGCTCGTCAGTGTCTCGAACAGGCTGAGTGCGGTCGCCAGCGTGACCCCGATCGAGATCGGCACGTCCATGTTGGTGCGGCCGCGGCGCAGCGCCGCCCAGGCCGAGCGGAAGAAGGGCTGGCCGGAATAGACGATTGCCGGCATCGCGATCAACGCGGACAGCCAGTGGAACAGGTCGCGCGTCGCGCCTTCGGCCCCGGACCATACCGAGACGGACAGCAGCATCACGTTCATCGCCGCGAAGCCGGCGACGCCCATTGCGCGGAGCAGGGCCTTGCTCTCGCGTTCGTCGGCCGACACCGTCGCCGCGACGACCGGCTGGGCCTCGAAGCCGATGCGGGACAGCTCGGCGCGCAAGGCGTCCGGGCTGAGGTCTGGCGCGTGGTCGATCGAGACGCGCTTGGTCGTGAAGTTCACGCGCGCCGCCTGGATGCCCGGCACGGGTGCCAGCCCCTGCTCGATCTTGGCGATGCACCCGGCGCAGCGGACGCCGGGCAGGATGAACTCGCTGTGCTGGGCGAGAGCCGTCACAGGCGCATGTCCTGCACGAAGCTGGCGCGATCGCTGCCGCGACGGGCGTCGAGGCGGATCTGCCAACGCCCCGGCGCGAGCGGCTGGCGCGCGACGAAATGGCCCGGCGCGCGCTCGACGAAGGTCAGCGAGCGTTCGGGGACACGGCCGAGCGGATGCGCGGCGGTCGCGGAAAGCACCGTGCCGGGGCGGGTGTCGACCGACACGAGGCCGCCGTCGCTGCCGAACCCGGCCTGCCAGCCGGCCGCCCGCTGCGCGCGCGCCTCGGCCAGCCAGCGGTTGAACTTCTGGCTCGCGACATAGCTGTTGTCGACGACCTTGCCGCCGAAGGTGCGCGTCGCCGCGACCGCCATCACGGTGTTGACGCCGATCACGATCATGAAGAACGCGACCATGGCGAAGGTCATGTGCCGACCGGTGAAGCTTTTCGTCATGATCTCGTTACTCCGGGCGCTCGAACCGAACCTCGTCGGTGTCGCCCGTCGGTTCACCATCCAGCGCGACCAGCCTCAATGCGTAGTTTTCCGGACCGGAGCGCGGCGCACGGACGTAGATCCGGCGCTTCTCCACCTGGTCCGCGCCGACCTGGATTTTGAGCGATCGGGCGGCGGCCTTTTCGCTGGCGAGCGAGTCCCACATCGCGCCGCCCGGCAGCCCGACGAGCTCGATGCGCACCGGCCGCGGGCGCGCCTGCATGTTGCGGACCTTGACCGTGACCGCGTTGCGGATGTCGCCATTGGCGAGCTGCACCCAGAGCGGGTTGCGATCGGGCGTGACCGACAGGTCCAGCCGCGTGCGCGCGCCGAGCGACAGCGCCATCGCAAGGCCGACGGCCGACCAGGCGCCGAAATAGAAGAGCGTGCGCGAGCGCAGCAGCGTGCGGCGGATCGGCACCGGCGGCGCCCCGGCCGCCTCCGCGCGGCAGTCCTCGAGCGTCGCATAGTCGATCAGGCCCCGCGGCCGGCCGACCCTGGCCATCATCGCGTCGCACGCGTCGATGCACAGCGCGCAGGTGATGCATTCGAGCTGCGGCCCGTTGCGGATGTCGATCCCGGCCGGGCAGACCTGGACGCAGGCCATGCAGTCGATGCAGTCGCCCGCCGCCGCGCCGACGTCGATCCGGTCCGCCTCGCGCTTCAGACCGCGGCTGCGCGGTTCGCCGCGCCAGTCCTTGTAGGTGACGATCAGCGACCGTTCGTCGAGCATCGCGGACTGGATGCGCGGCCACGGGCACATATAGTTGCACACCTGCTCGCGCATCCAGCCGGCGAAGACGTAGGTGGTGGCGGTGAGCACGCCGACGGTGACATAGGCGACGGGCGCGGCGTGGAGCGTGACGAAGTCGCGCGCCAGCGTCGGCGCGTCGGCGAAGTAGAAGATCCACGCGCCTCCGGTCCCCAGGCCGATCAATAGCCAGATCAGGTGCTTGGAGACGCGCTTTGAGATCTTCTCGAGGCTGATCGGGGCGTTACGCAGCCGCATCTGGGCGTTGCGGTCGCCGTCGATCGCGCGCTCGACATGAAGGAACAGGTCGGTCCACACCGTCTGGGGACAGGCATAGCCGCACCATGCCCGGCCGACGGCCGAGGTGATGAGGAACAGGCCGATCCCGGCCATCACCAGCAGGCCGGCGACATAGTAGAATTCGTGCGGCCAGATCTCGATCGCGAAGAAGTAGAAACGGCGATGCGCCAGGTCGACCAGCACGGCCTGGTCGGGCGCATAGGCCCCCCGGTCCCAGCGCAGCCACGGCGTGACGTAGTAGATGGTGAGCGTCACCAGCATGATCGCCCATTTCAGGCGCCGGAAGTGACCGTCCACCGCCCGCGGGAAGATGTCGGGCCGCCGCGCATAGAGCTTGCCGCCCTGGCCGGTTCGATCCGCGTGGCCCGACATCGGCGTTACTCCCCGCCCCCGAGGCTGTGGACATAGGCGGCGAGCATGTTGAGCGTCGCCGGATCGAGCTTCTCGTTCCAGGCGGGCATCACGCCGTAGCGGGCATTGCCGATCGTCTGGGTCAGCGCCGCCCGATCGCCGCCATAGAGCCAGATCGCGTCGGTGAGATTGGGCGCGCCGAGCTCGCGATTGCCCTTCGCGTCCGCGCCGTGGCAGGCGGCGCAATTGTCCGCGAACAGCTGCGCGCCGCGGGTGGCCGCCGGGCTTGCCGGCTCCTGGCGCGAGGCCAGGCGAACATAGGACACGACGTCCGCCACCTGCGCGGAGGTGAGGATGCCGTCGCGCCCGAAGGCCGGCATCTGCGACATGCGGGTTGCGTCGTCGCCGGGATGGCGGATGCCGTGCTCCAGCGTCACGCGGATCGCATCGAGGCTGCCGCCCCACAGCCAGTCATTGTCGTTGAGGTTCGGATAGCCGGGCGATCCGGCCGCGCCGGCGCCGTGGCACTGGACGCAGTTGACCTTGAACGCCGCCCGGCCGCCTTCGACCGCGGCCCGCATCAGCGTCGGATCCCGGGCGATCTGGTCGACGTTCAGGCTGGCGAGCTTCGTCTCGATCCCGGCGCGCGCGGCCTTTGCCTCGGCCTGCTCGGCGGCAAGCTGCCCGCGGCTGCTCCATCCGAAGGTGCCGGCGGTCGCGCGGTCGAGCAGCGGGATGGCCGGGTAGACCACGCAATAGCCCACCGCGAACAGGATCGTCGCGTAGAAGGTCCACAGCCACCAGCGGGGCAGCGGGTTGTTATACTCCTCGATCCCGTCCCATTCGTGATGGGTGGTCTCGACATTGACTGGCTTAGCCATTGCGCGGCTCCTCGTCGGCGAGCGGGATCATGCTGGCGCTCTGGTGGAGGGTGCGGGCGGAGGGGCGGAACGCCCGCCCGACCGCGAACAGGAAGACGGCGAACAGGAAGAGCAGGCCGAAGCTGTCGGCGAACTCGCGGAGCAGATGGTAGCTCATTGCGCCTGCTCCTTCGCCGCGGCCGCTTTCAGGTCGACCATGGTGCCGAGCACCTGGAGATAGGCGACGAGCGCGTCCATCTCGGTCACGCGCTTCGGGTCGCCGTCGAAGTCGCGCGCCTGCGCGGCCGGGTAGCGCGCCTGGAAGCCGGCGACGTCGCCGCCCGGATCGGCCTGGGCCGTCAGGTCCGCCGCCGCGCTGGCGAGCTGGGCGTCGGTGTACGGTACCCCGACGCGGCGCAGCGCGGTCAGGTTCGCCTTCTCGTCCGGGATCGTCAGCTCGCGCTCGGCCAGGAAGGCATAAGGCGGCATGATCGACTCCGGCACGACCGCGCGGGGATCCTTCATGTGCTGCACGTGCCATTCGTCCGAATAGCGGCCGCCGACGCGGGCGAGGTCCGGCCCGGTCCGCTTCGAGCCCCACTGGAACGGGTGGTCGTACATGCTCTCGGCAGCGAGGCTGTAATGGCCGTAGCGCTCGGTCTCGTCGCGGAAGGGACGGATCATCTGGCTGTGGCAGTTGAAGCAGCCTTCGCGGACATAGATGTCGCGCCCGGCCTGCTCGAGCGGGGTGTAGGGCCGCACGCCCTCCACCTTCTCGATGGTCGAGTCGATCCAGAACAAGGGCGCGATCTCGATGATGCCGCCGATCGCGACGGTGATGAGGGAGAGGACGAGCAGCAACGTGACGTTCCGCTCGACCTTCCCATGGTCCAGGACTTTGCTTGCCATGGTGGTCTTCCTTATTCGGCGGCCAGCAGCTGCGGCGGGGTCGCCGCCGCGGCGTTCGCCGGAAGCGGCGCATCGGCCGCCGGGTCGTAGGGCACGGTGTCGAGCGGCGCTTCGGTCCGCAGCTTGCCGCGGATCGTCTGGGCGATGTTCCAGACCATGAAGAGCGCGCCGAGCAGGTAGAGGCCGCCGCCGGCCGCGCGGATGAGGTAGTAGGGCTTCATTGCCGCCACGACTTCCGCGAAGCTGTAGACTAGATACCCGTCGGCTCCGTATTCGCGCCACATCAGGCCCTGCATGATGCCCGCGACCCACATCGACGACGCGTAGAGGACGATGCCGGCCGTCGCGCACCAGAAGTGCCAGTTGATCATGCGCAGCGAGTAGAGCCGCTCGCGCTGCCACAGCCGCGGCGTCATGAAGTAGACGGCGGCGAAGCTGATCATGCCGACCCAGCCGAGCGCGCCCGAATGGACATGGCCGATCGTCCAGTCGGTATAGTGGGACAGCGAGTTGACCGCCTTCACCGACATCAGCGGGCCTTCGAAGGTGCTCATCCCGTAAAAGGCGAGCGCCAGCACCATCATGCGGATGATCGGGTCGGTGCGGACCTTGTCCCACGCGCCGTTGAGCGTCATCAGGCCGTTGATCATGCCGCCCCAGCTCGGCATCCACAGCATCACCGAGAACACCATGCCCAGCGTCTGCGCCCAGTCGGGCAGCGCGGTATAGTGGAGGTGGTGCGGCCCGGCCCAGATGTAGAGGAAGATCAGCGACCAGAAATGGACGATCGACAGCCGGTAGCTGAACACCGGCCGCTCGGCCTGTTTCGGCACGAAATAGTACATCATGCCGAGGAAGCCGGCGGTCAGGAAGAAGCCGACCGCATTGTGGCCGTACCACCATTGGGTCAGCGCATCCTGCACGCCCGAGAAGAGCGAATAGGACTTGGACCCGGCCAGGCTGACCGGCAGCGACAGGTTGTTGACCAGGTGCAGCATCGCGACGGTCACGATGAAGGCCAGGTAGAACCAGTTGGCGACGTAGATGTGCGGCTCGTGCCGGCGGATGATCGTGCCGAGATAGACGGCCAGGTACGAGACCCAGACGATCGTCAGCCAGATGTCGACATACCATTCGGGCTCGGCATATTCGCGACCCTCGGTGATCCCGAGCAGATAGCCGGTCGCGGCGAGCACGATGAAGAGCTGGTAGCCCCAGAACACGAACCGCGCGAGCGCCGGAAAGGCAAGGCGCGCGCGGCAGGTGCGCTGGACGACCCAGAAGCTCGTCGCGATCAGGGCGTTGCCGCCGAACGCGAAGATCACCGCCGACGTGTGGAGCGGCCGCAGCCGCCCGAAAGTCGTATATTCGAGGCCGAGGTTCAGCGCCGGGAAGGCGAGCTGGAGCGCGATGTAGAGTCCCGCGAGGAACCCCGCAATGCCCCAGAACATCGTCGCGATCACCCCCCAGCGGATCACGTCGTCGTCATAGCCGGTGGCGGCCGCGCGGGCGCGCCCCAGCGCCGGGTCGCCCGCCCGGTTCGCCGTCGCGAACGCGACCGCGAGCGCCGCTGCGGCGGCGATGCCCATGTGCACCGCGAAGCCGGAATCGGCGGCGGCAATGGCCGCCGCGAGCGCGAGCAGCGCCACGGCGATCCAGCCGAAAGTCTTCATCGTCAGGTCTACCATGTCTTAGGTCCCCTTTGCCGTTTTCCGGCATGGCAGGGCGTCCGGGTCACCGCTCCTCGACCCGATCCGCCATGGGGTCCAAATCCGCTTCGCTGCGCTGCGGCGTAATACGGTTTTCTACGGATGGAGCCGGTCCGGGGGCTCCGGTAGAGCCCAAGTCGCACCGCTAACTAACTGAAGAAGAACCGCCTTGGACTATCAGCGCATCTTCACCCAGGCGATCGACCGGCTGCATGCGGAGGGGCGGTACCGGGTGTTCATCGACATTTTGCGGTCGAAGGGGTCCTACCCCAATGCGCGCTGTTTTGCCGGGCA
>JAESGM010000605.1_pt1 | contig 21221 bp, 21 predicted proteins | sample 9269721 | NCBI WGS metagenome assembly JAESGM01 (sample SAMN15720920, study PRJNA650825) | algae metagenome | isolation source: Komarekiella atlantica HA4396-MV6 and co-occurring heterotrophs from... | place: USA: Theobald House, Kauai, HI | collected 2009-07-29 | reverse complement strand
GACGACAATGCCGAAATAGCCGCCGAAGATGGCGCCTGCGATGGTGACCAGCGCCTGCGGCCAATGCACCAGCCCGCCCCAGATGAACAGCACGACGGCGGTGGCTTGCGCCAGCATGCAGAGGATGTTCTTGGTCGCATTGGCGCGATGGAAATCGCCTTCCTCGATCACCGCCAGGGTCGCCAGCACCATGATGCCGAGACCCGCGCCGAAGAACCCGCCATAGATCGCGGCGATGCCCATCAGCACATAGGCGATGGTCTTTGCGTGCCGCGCGCCTTCCTTGGTGAAGCGCGCGGTGCAGCTCTTGATCCAGCCGCTGAAGGCAAAAATCAGCGTAGCGACGGCGAGCAGCCACGGCACGGTCGGGCGAAAGCCTTCGTCGCCAATCCCGATCAGCAGCAGCGCACCGATCACACCGCCGGCAATGCCGACGAGCGCGAACGGAATGATCTCGCGGAGGCGGTGACGGGTTTCCTGCCAGTACGCGGCGGTGGTCGCGAGACTGCCCGGCACAAAGCCGACAGCGGTCGTCGCGTTGGCGTCGAGCGTGGACATGCCGAACGCCACCATGATCGGAAACGAAAAGAACGAACCGCCGCCGGCAATGGCGTTGGCCACGCCGCCGGCAAAGCCTGCCAGCGCGAGCAGGACGATCTCGAGGATTGTCATTGTCTCGTGTTTCCCCCAGCTGCCTCATAGGCAGGGCGGCGCATCTCGCGCAAGTACTGTCGATCGCATTGCCGTCATGCGATGATCTGCCCCGCGCGTATCAGACCGAAGCTGATGCGGCTTTCACTTCCAGAGGAACCAGCGCTTCGTCTTTCGAATTGCGCAACATCAGCGACGTTTTCACGTTGCGCACATGCGGCGCCGCAGTGAGTTCGTTGACGAAGGACTGGAAGGTTTTCAGATCGGGCGCGACGCATTTCAGGATGAAATCGATCTCGCCCGACAGCATCCAGCATTCCCGCACCAGCGGCTGTTCGCGCACGAAAGCCTCGAACGCGTTCAGGTCCGCATCGGCCTGGCTCGACAGATGCACCATGGCAAAGGCCACGACCTCGTAGCCGAGCCGCTTTTCGTCGAGCAGTGCGCGATAGCCGCGGATATAGCCGGCCTCCTCCAGCGCCCTCACCCGGCGCAGACAGGGCGGCGCGGAAATGCCGACGCGGCGCGACAATTCCACATTGGTCATGCGGCCATCCGCCTGCAATTCGGCGAGGATTTTCAGATCGATGGCATCCAGGCGGGCAAGCATTTGTCGGCGGTTCCTCGCTACCCCGGTCCGGGAGACCTTACCCCGAAGCAGTGCAGCACGAAAGATTATTGCGCGACATCCTTACTTCGGCGGAATTATGAAATCCACAGGGGGCGGCGGGTTGGATGCGGGTGGGGTTGCATTACTTGCATAGCTCAGCCAGATGCCTAAATTCGGGGCGCACGAGTTCCCCAAAACGACAGGACCGCTCCGGCTGCGTGCCGGCCTTGTGGCGGCACGGAATCCCGACATGAGCAAGCCCATCCACGCGAAGGTCGTCATCATTGGTTCCGGCCCGGCCGGCTACACGGCGGCGATCTACGCCGCGCGCGCGATGCTGGAGCCGGTGCTGATCCAGGGCATCCAGCCCGGCGGCCAGCTCACCATCACCACCGACGTCGAGAATTACCCGGGCTTCGCCGATGTCATCCAGGGCCCCTGGCTGATGGAGCAGATGCAGAAGCAGGCCGAGCATGTCGGCACCAGGATCGTCACCGACCACGTGAATGATCTCGACGTATCGCAGCGGCCATTCCGGCTCACGCTCGATTCGGGCGAGGTCTATCTCTCCGAAACCGTCATCCTCGCCACCGGCGCGCAGGCGCGCTGGCTCGGACTTCCCTCGGAAGAGAAGTTCAAGGGCTACGGCGTGTCAGCCTGCGCCACCTGCGACGGCTTCTTTTACCGCAACAAGGAAGTCATTGTGGTCGGCGGCGGCAATACGGCGGTCGAGGAAGCCCTGTTCCTCACCAATTTCGCCTCCAAGGTGATCGTGGTGCATCGCCGCGACCACTTCCGCGCGGAGAAGATCCTGCAGGACCGGCTGTTCAAGAATCCCAAGATCGAAGTGATCTGGGACACAGTGCTGGACGATGTTACCGGCACACAGGACCCGATGAAGGTCACCACAGCCAGGCTCAAGAACATCAAGACAAACGCCGTCACCGAACGGCCGATCGACGGCATTTTTGTCGCGATCGGGCATTCGCCGTCGACAGAACTGGTCCAGGGCAAAGTCGAGATGAAGCCCTCCGGCTATGTCGCGACCAAGCCCTACTCCACCGCGACCTCTGTGCCCGGCCTGTTCGCCGCCGGAGACGTCACCGACGACATCTATCGCCAGGCGGTCACCGCCGCCGGCATGGGCTGCATGGCCGCGCTGGAAGCCGAGCGCTTCATTGCCGCGCACGAGCAAGAGCGCGTGGCAGCAGAATAGGCAGAGCGATGATGCCGCACCGGATCGGAACCACAATGGACTGGGACAAGCTGAAGGTCTTTCACGCCGCCGCGGAAGCCGGCAGCTTCACGCATGCCGGCGAGCAGCTCGGGCTGTCGCAATCGGCGGTGTCGCGGCAGGTTAGCGCGCTGGAACAGGCGCTGTCGGTGTCGCTGTTCCACCGGCATGCGCGCGGGCTCATTCTCACCGAACAGGGCGAATTGCTGTACCGGACGGCGCATGATGTGTTCATGAAGCTGGAAGCCGCGCGTGCGAAGCTGACCGACAGCCGCGAGCGGCCCAACGGCGACCTGAAAGTGACAACCACGGTCGGCCTCGGCACCCACTGGCTGACGCCGAAGCTGGGCGAATTCATCGATCTGTATCCGGACATCCGCATTTCGCTGATCACCACCGACGAGGAGCTCGATCTCGCCATGCGCGAGGCCGATGTGGCGATCCGCCTGCGCCAGCCGACGCAGCCCGACCTGATCCAGCGCAAGCTGTTCTCGGTGCATTTCCACGCCTATGCCTCGCCGGAATATCTCAAGCGTTTCGGCACGCCGCGCGAAACCACCGACCTCGATAATCATCGCATTCTGCAACTCGGCGGCAGCAACATTCCGACCTTCCTGCAGAACCGCAACTGGCTGCTGGAAGTGGGCCGCAACGGCAAAGGCGCGCGGGCACCGCTGCTGGTGCTCAACAATATTCTCGGATTGTTACGGGCCTGTCAGCGCGGCCTGGGCATTGCCCTGCTACCGGATTACCTGGTCGAGGAGAATCAGGGGCTCGTGCAACTGCTCGCGCAATCCGACCCAATCGCGCTCGATGCCTATTTCGTCTATCCGGAAGAACTGAAATCCGTCGCGCGCGTGCAGGTGTTCAGGGATTTTCTTGTCTCGAAAGCGCAGCGCTGGAGTTTCTAATTCGATGCAAACTGCCTGCATCGCGGTGCATGCGTGCGCATGGCGTGTCGGTGCAAGACTTGCGGGGACCGCATGGCTGACATACCCCGCATCGCGTTGCGTGTGACAGGCGAACGCCGCATATTTCCAAACGGCACTGGTTGCGAGCGGTCTTCGAATCCTCCCAGATCGCGGTCTTCTCGCAGTCGGTGGTTCCCCTCTGGAAGGTGACAGCCGGCCTCCCGCGCCGGCGAAGACTACAACGCCGGGCCGCCCCCACGGCCCGGCATTTTCTTGTCTGCCGCATATCCACAGTTTGCACGCGGCATCGAAATCCGCAGCTGGTTGCCCACAAGCAGAAAGGCGTGCGCGACAAAATCCGCCGCCAGCCCGGCCGCGTTGTGGCAGGCTTCACAGCATTGCCGCGATTCTCCTTTATCGGGTTGAAATGCAGCGATCAGCGCTCCCTGTCAGTGAAGACATGCGGTTTCAGGAGCGGGCCTGGCTGATCAAGCGTGCCGGCTGCGTCCTGCTCGCGATTTTAATTCTTCTGGCGCTCGCCGGCGTGTTCTCCAACGGCCTATTGAGTGCCGCGACGGCCGAGCGCGACGGTGTGCCGCTGTCGGTCGGCTACGAGCGATTCCAGAGACGCAACGCACCGACCCATTTCACTATCAAGGTTCCCAGGCAGACCGAAGATGAAGTCTGGCTGCGCTTCGGCCCGGCCTTCCAGCATGCCTACGATATCGAAGCCGTGCAGCCGCCGCCTGTCCGGAGCAATTTCGGCAATGCCGGACTCAGCCTGTTCTTCGATGCCTATGATCAGAGTGACCTGAATGTCGTCATTCGGGCGCGGCCAAAACGCGTCGGCGCGATCAATGTCGAGATTGCGAGGCTGCCGGGATCGCTGCAGATGCCGGTGCTGATCTATCCTTAAGTGAAGGTCCCATGGACAGCGTCATCAATGCCGTCATCGTTTATGTTTTTCTCAGGCTGGTTCTCTCGCTCACGGGACGCCGCAGTCTTTCGCAACTGACCGCCTTCGAACTCGTGCTGCTGATCATCGTCGGCGGCGCGGTGCAGCGCGCACTGGTCGGCGACGATCCGTCCATGACCAACGCCGCGATCATCGTCGCGACCCTGATCGGCATGGACCTTCTGGCATCGCTGATCGAAAAGCGTTCACGCGGCTTCGGCCGTATTCTCCGTGGCGAGCCGATGATCGTGGTGGAGAACGGCCGTCCGCTCGCGCGCCGCATGCATCGCGCGCAAGTGAGCGAGGACGACATCCTCGCCGTGGCGCGGCTGCGGTACGGACTCACGTCGATGGACGAAGTGAAATACGCGATCCTGGAAGCCAGCGGCGAGATTTCCATTGTGCCGGAGCACAAGGCGGCCACCGTTGCAGCCGAACGCAAGGTCAGCCCGTTGCGCGAGGCCAGGATCGAAAAACCTGCGGATTGAACGATGGCGCGCGTCAGCGCGAATGCGCGTCGATCAGCGCCTGCCCGGCGCGCACGAATTGCTCGGCAGGCCCCTTCTGACCGGTTGCCTGGGTACAGACCAGCGCCCCTTCCAGCAGCATAAAGAGCTGATCGGCGAGAAGTTCCGGCTGCTCGATCTTGGCGGCGCGGCACGTTTCGACCAGCCGCTCGCGTGAATTGCGCTTGCACTGTTCGATCACGCAGCGCGCCGGATGATCCTTCTCGGGCAATTCCACCGCGGCGTTGGCGATGGCGCAGCCACGCGATTTCGGATCGGTCACCTGCACGGCCGCCTCGCGCAGCCACGCCTGAAGCTGGGCTTTCGGATCGGACGGGCACTCGGTGCAAATCTTCGTCCAGAGCGAATTCTTCTCGTCCCAGAGCCGACGCAGGTATTCCGCCACCAATTCATCCTTGGAGGCGAAGTGCCGGTACAGGGTCATCTTGTTGGTGCCGGCCGCCTCGGCGATGGCGTCCACGCCAACCGCGCGGATGCCCTGCCGGTAAAACAGGTCACAGGCAGCCGCCAGGATGCGTTCCCGCGGCGGCAGCCGGGCAGTCTCGACTTCGTGAACGGCTTTGGCGGTGGTCGTGGTCATCGCTGCATCTTAGGGCTTGACAGGGGTGTTACCGGTCAGTACCTACCTAATCACGTTACTGACCGGTAACACCCCCGCTTGGGGAAGTCACGTAGAAATTACCGGCCAGCCTGGAGATTAAGATGACCAAGATTCTGAAGATGACAAGGAGCCTCGGCCGGGCGTTTTCGGAGCCCGCCTGTGAAGCTTCCGACCCGCTCGAGCCGACGCGGCCGCTGTCGCCCCGCACGGGCAATTCCCCCTTCCCGACCCCGTTCGTGCGCCCCTGGTTTCCGGCAGCACTGGTTTTGCGGTCGCGCCCCGAAGATTTTCCGCGCGTCGATTGAGGATATGGCGCGCGAGTGAAAGAGGCGCTGGGGACGTACTTGAAGTGAAAAGGACCTGAACGATGAATTTCTGCCGAACCGATTTGACCCTCGCCGAAGCCCTGTCCGATCCGATCATCGGCGCCGTGATGGCAGCCGACAACGTGGATCGCGACGAACTCAAGCAGTCGCTCATCTCGCTCGCCCAGCAGATCGGCCTGAAGCGCAAAAGCTCGGGCAGCAACCTCTGCTGCGAGTGACGCACCGGGGATGAATTCGGAATGACGTGGCCAATGCTACGCCACGTTGGCGCCGGACGGCTCCCTTTCCCAGCCCCCTTAGCAGGGAGCCGTCCGGTGCAACTCTTTCAACTGACGCGGGACAAGCGAAAGCCCGCGCGGACTTCCACCAGGCTGCCCTAACAGCCTGTCTCGCCGGGCGGTGTTCTGTCGTCGTCCCATAACACAGGACACCGCCCGGCATTTTCTTCAGCACGCAGGAGCGTCGTCATGAATGTTCAGAATGCAGATGTGCAGGGAACGAAGACCGAAGCGCCGCTGCTGTCGCCTTACAAGCTCGGCAATCTCGAACTGAAGAACCGCATGGTGATGGCGCCCATGACGCGCAGCCGCGCGCTCGACGGCAATGTGCCGAACCCGATCGCCATTGAATATTACATGCAGCGCGCCGGCGCGGGCCTGATCGTCACCGAAGCAACGCAGGTGTCGCCGCAGGGCGTCGGCTATATCCGAACGCCGGGCATTCACTCCGCCGAGCAGATTGCCGGCTGGAAGAAGATCACCGACGCCGTCCACGCCGCCGGCGGAAAGATTTTCGCGCAGCTCTGGCATGTCGGGCGCATCTCGCATCCCGATTTCCACGGCGGCGCATTGCCGGTCGCACCCTCGGCGATCGCGCCGAAAGGCACCGTCTTCACCGCGCAAGGCCCAAAGGAGATGGTGACGCCGCGCGCGCTCGAACTCTCCGAAATTCCCGGCATCGTCGATCAGTTCCGCAAGGGTGCCGAGAACGCGAAGGCGGCAGGCTTTGACGGCGTCGAGTTGCATGGCGCCAACGGCTACCTGCTCGACCAGTTCACCCGCCACGGCAGCAACAAGCGCACCGACGGCTATGGCGGCACGATCGAGAACCGCGCGCGCCTGCCGCTGGAAGTCACCGACGCCGTTGTGAAGGTGTGGGGCAAGGAGCGTGTCGGCTACCGCATCTCGCCGAAAGGTCCCTATAACGACATGTCCGACTCCGATCCCGTCGCCACGTTCTCCTATCTGAGCGGCGAACTGAGCCAGCGCGGCATCGGCTACCTGCACGTCGTCGATCCGGCCGCGCCGGCCGAGGGCCGGGTGACCCCAGTGCTGCGAAGGATTTTCAAGGGCACCTACATCGTCAATGGCGGTTTCAATGCCGAGACCGGCAATGCCGCGATTGCAAACGGCGAGGCTGATCTCGTCGCCTTCGGCGTGCCGTTCCTCGCCAATCCCGATCTGCCGATCCGCTATGCGACGAATGCGCCGCTGAACACGCCGGATCAGGCGACGTTCTACGCCGGCGAGGAGAAGGGTTACGTCGACTATCCGGCGCTGTGAGTTGTCAGTTGCGTCTGCGTAAGGCTTCAGGCGGGGCCAAAGCCCCGCCTGATCTTTTTTTGCGACAATTCCTTCGTTGCTATTCTGCCGCGCGCCGCGCCGCCACGATCTGGTCGGCGGTGCGGCCTGTCAGTTCGGCCATGTGGTCGAACTTGAAGCTGAACGTGCCGACGCCCGCGGTGCCCGAGCGGATTTCGACGATCAGGTCGCCGATCTCCGATTCAGGCATGAGCGCGCGCACGCAATCCCAGCCCGGCCAGCCCTCGCGGGTGTCGAAGCCGAGGATCTGTCCGCGCCGCGACGACAGGATCGCGTTCATGCGCGCCGTGGCGTCGCTCGGGCAAACGATCTCGACCATATGGATGGGTTCGAGCAGCACCGGCTGGCAATTCGGCAATCCTTCCACGACGCCGATTCGGCCCGCCGTGCGGAAGGCCTGGTCCGACGAATCCACCGTGTGATAGCTGCCATCGACCAGCGTCACGGAGAGATCGACCACCGGGAACCCGAGCGGCCCTTCCTTCAACCCGTCGATCACTCCCTCCTCCACCGAGGGAATGTAATTGCGCGGCACCACGCCGCCGGTGATCTTTTCGGCGAAGGTGAAGCCGGACCCTCGCGGCAGCGGCTTGATGTCGAGCACGACATCGCCGAACTGCCCGTGTCCGCCGGACTGCTTCTTGTGCCGGCCGCGCTGCTGCATCGGCTTGCGGATGGTTTCGCGATAACCGACGCTTGGCCGGCGTTTCTCGATCTTGATGCCGAAGCGGTCTTCCAGCCGTTCGGCCGCCACGCGCAGATGCATCTCGCCCTGGCCCCAGAGCACGACTTCGTGGGCGTCGGGGTTGTGCACGACCGTGATGGAAGGGTCCTCCTCCTGCATCTTGTTGAGCGCCTGGCCGAGCTTGACGTCGTCCTTGCGTTCGGCGGCTGAAATGGCGATCGCCAGCACCGGCGGATAAGGGTTCACCTCCGCGACGGGAGGATACGCTTCCTTGCCGGCGGTGAGCGTCTCGCCGGTCCTGGCATAGTCAAGCTTGCCAAGTCCTACGGTCTCGCCGGCCATCGCCGCCCCGCGCTTGTCCATCTGCTGGCCCATCAGCCTGGACACGCCGGAGACCCGGCCGACCTCCCGTTCCGGCGTCATAAAGACCGTGCCATCGCCGGCCTGCCCGGCCAGGATGCGCGCCGCTGACAATTTTCCCCCATGCGCCGTGTGCCAGGTCTTGAGCACATAGGCGACACTGTCACCATTTTTCGCCGTGATGCCGAGGCGCTTCGCCGTCGCCTCCACACGCGGCGCTTCGTGCCGCAACGCCTTCAGCAGCCGCAACACGCCATTGGTGCGAATGGCGGCGCCGATCAGCACCGGACAGACCTGCCCGTCGCGCAGCTCCTTCGACAGATCGTCGAAGACCTTGTCGCGCGGCGGCGGGATGTCCTCCAGCAGCTGCTCCATGAGCTCGTCGTCATGGTCGGCCAGCGTTTCCAGCATCGTGAAGCGCGCGGTCTTCTCGCGCTCGAGATCGTCGCCGCTCAGCTCGATCACTTCGGAGGCGGTGTATTCCTTGTAGACATGCGCGCGTTCCAGCGCGAGATCGACAAAGCCGGTCACGATACCGTTCCGCCAGATCGGAATCTGCCGCAACAGCAGCGGAATGCGGGAGGCCGGCTGCAGCAATTGCAGGGTCTCGCGCAGGCGCTTTTCGGCCTTGTCGATCTTGTTGAGGAAGAGAAAATGCGGGATCTGCAAAGCTTCAAGCTCGCGCAGGACGAGCTGCAATTGCGGAACCTTCTTCTCGTCGGCCTCGCAGACCACCACCGCCGCATCCACCGCCGGCAGCGCCGCGCGCATGTCATGGATGAATTCGACGGAACCCGGACAATCGATGAATGTGTAATTGTCGCCCATGAAGGTGGTGGTGGCGACGGAGAGTTCCACGCTCATGCCGTGGTGGCGCGCCTCGTTGGAGCCGTCGCCGACAGTCGTGCCTGCTTGCACATTCCCCTGGCGCTGGATCGCGCCGGTCCGGGCAAGTATGGCTTCGAGCAGCGTGGTCTTGCCACTCTGAAAGGGGCCCACCAGCGCAACGCACCGGGGACCCGCCGGTCTTGTGCCGTTGGAGTTTACGCCGTTCGCATTCCCTGCCGCCATGGACGCCTCCTTTTGCAAGGGCGCCTGACGCAAGGGCCGGTTGTCTCCGGCCGCAAGTCAGACGCCGGAAAAGATATCGTCTGCCTGCTTTATGGCGTTGGCAAGGGGAGCGCGTGGAATAACGCACATCGCTCGAAAACTTATAGCTTCACGATAACCAGTTGATATTCGCGATGAATGACACGGTACTGGCCGGATATGGTTTGCAGAAAACTGTCCACACCAAGTTTCGGCCGCTCGGTTTCGTCGTTCATCAGGTCCCAGTCGTAGTCATCGAAGATGACAATGCCGCCGGGTTCCATGAGCGACCATGTCAGTGCGGTGTCCGCGTAGACATCGGCAGCATAATGACTGCCATCGACATAGGCGACGTCGAAGCGCCGTCCTGCAATTCCGAGTTGCGGCAAGACCTTGCCTGACGGCCCCTTGATCTTCTCCACGCGATCCCTGAACGGCGAAACATTGGAATCGAAGCGACCTTCGACGCCGGGGACCAGCCTGGCAAAAAACTCGTCCTGGTGATGCTCGACACTGCCGCCGAAGGTATCGACACAGGTCAGCATGCATTCCGGAAGATAGTTCAGGAAGAACAGCGCCGAGCGGCCCTCCCACGAACCGATTTCCAGCACGCGCGTGGGCAGGCTGCGATGATCCGCCAGAATGCCGGCCCAGATCGGGATATTGCCGCTGGTCCAGTCGCAGGAAAAATCCTTGCCGTCATACCACTGGGCGATATCGGTCTCGCTGGCCAGCGCGGTTGATTGCCCCATGTGTCATCCAATTCTGCAAATTTGAGCGGAAAGCCAAGTACAATACGCTAGCCAAGTTCCCGAACAAGGCGATCTCAAGGCCCAATCACAGCCGCTGGCCGGAACCGGGCCCCAGTTCGCACGTTCGCGCATAGCGGTTCCGGCATTCTGCCGGTTGAAAGGCTTTGCGCCCGCATGCCGCCAGCAATCAGCTCTCAACGCGACCTGCGGCTGGATTTCTTTCGCGGGCTGGCGCTATGGCTGATTTTCGTCGACCATATTCCCCGCAACATCGTGAACTGGTTCACCGTCCGCAATTACGGTTTCAGCGACGCCGCCGAAATCTTCGTCTTCATTTCAGGCTATACCGCCGCCTATGTCTATGCCCGGGCGATGCGCGAGCGCGGCTTTCTCCCGGCCGGATTCCGAATCCTGAACCGTGTGTGGCAGCTTTATGTGGCACACGTCTTCCTGCTGGTAATCTTCTTCGCGCAGATCAGCTACGTCGCGCGCACGTTCGAGAACCCGCTTTTCGCCGAAGAGATGAATGTCGTCGATCTGCTGCGTGCGCCGGAGGAGACGCTGCCGCACGCCATGCTGCTGCAATTCAACCCCGCCAACATGGACATTCTGCCCGTCTATATCGTGCTGCTGCTGGCATTTCCGCTTGTGCTCCGGGCGATGCTGCACGCGCCGACCACGACGCTGATGGCCTCAGTTGCACTCTATGTCGCAGCCTGGGAGTTCGGATGGAATTTCCGGTCATTTCCCGCCGGTCACTGGGTCATCAATCCACTGTGCTGGCAATTGCTGTTTGTATTGGGCGCCTGGTGCGCCGTGCAAGGCAGCCAGCGGCTGGCGCCGCTCGTTCGCTCACCGGTCATGCTGGCCGTCGCTGTCAGCTATCTGATTTTTGCCTTCCTCATCGTTCTGAGCTGGTATCGCCCGTGGCTCGCCGCTCTCAAACCGGACTGGCTGCATGCGTTCCTCTATCCCATCGACAAGACCAATCTCGACGTGCTGCGGCTCGCGCACTTTCTGGCGCTCGCATTCGTGACCGTGCGTCTGATCCCCCGCGACTGGGCGGCATTCCAGTCGCCGCTAATGTTGCCGGCGATTGTATGTGGGCAGCATTCGCTGGAGATTTTCTGCCTGGGAGTATTCCTGTCTTTCGCCGGACATTTTGTGCTGGCGGAAATTTCCGGCCGGGTGCCGATGCAGATTCTGGTGAGCTTGGCTGGAATCGGAATCATGTGCGGCGTAGCCGCACTGATCAGCTGGTACGAAATGATCGAACGCCGCTACGGAGCGCAGGAGCGGCCTCCCGATGCCGATATCGCCGGGGGCGATGTGTGAGCGCTTTTCTAGTTAGGCATGATCTCTTCCGAAAACCGGTTCCCACTTTTCGGGATCATGCCTTAGAATCTCGGAATATCCGGAAATGCCACCTTGCCTGCGCGCACATGCATGCGGCCAAGTTCGGCGCAGCGGTGCAGTTGCGGAAACACCTTGCCGGGATTGAGCAGGCCCTCGGCATCGAAGGCGCATTTCAGGCGCTGCTGCTGGTTCAGGTCGATCTCCGAAAACATCTCCGGCATCAGGTCGCGCTTCTCGACGCCAACGCCATGCTCGCCGGTCAGCACGCCGCCGACCTCCACGCACAATTTCAGGATGTCCGAGCCGAAGGCCTCGGCGCGATCGAGTTCGCCAGGCTTGTTCGCGTCGTAGAGGATGAGCGGATGCAGATTGCCGTCGCCGGCATGGAAGACATTGGCAACCTGCAGATCATACTTCTCGCTCATCTCGCGCATGCGGGCGAGGACCAGAGGCAACCTGGCGCGCGGGATGGTGCCGTCCATGCAATAATAGTCCGGCGAGATGCGCCCGACTGCGGGAAAGGCCGCCTTGCGCCCCGCCCAGAACAGGAGACGCTCATCCTCGTTGCGGGACACGCGGCATGTCGTCGCCCGGCATTCTCGCGCAATCGCCTCGACGCGTGCGATCAGATGATCAACCTCGGCCTGCCCGCCGTCGAGTTCGACGATCAGCAATGCCTCGACATCGAGCGGATAGCCGGCGTGCACGAATTCCTCGACGGCATGAATGGCCGGCCGGTCCATCATCTCCATGCCGCCCGGAATGATGCCGGCGCCGATGATGCGGCCGACGCATTCGCCGGCATCCTCCGATGAATCGAAGCCGACCAGCAGCGCCCGCGCCGTCTCCGGCTTCTTCAGAATGCGGACGGTGATTTCCGTCACCACGCCAAGCAGGCCCTCCGAGCCGGTGATGATGCCGAGCAGGTCATAGCCACCGGCATCGAGATGCCGGCCGCCGATCTGAAGAATCTCGCCGCTCATCAGCACGATCTCACAGCCGAGCACGTTGTTCGTGGTCATGCCGTATTTCAGGCAATGCACGCCGCCGGAATTCTCGGCGATGTTGCCGCCGATGGTGCAGGCGATCTGCGACGACGGGTCGGGCGCATAATAGAAACCCCTCTCCTCCACCGCCTTGCTGACGCCGAGATTGGTGACGCCGGGCTCGACCACCGCGACGCGGTTTTCATAGTCGATCTCGCGGATGCGGCTGAATTTCGCCATGCCAAGCAGCACGGCATCTTCCAGCGGCAGCGCGCCGCCGGACAGCGACGTCCCCGCCCCGCGCGGCACCACCCTGACCTTGCTCTCGTGGCAATAGCGCAGCACGTCGGAGACCTGCTGCGTGGTCGAGGGCAGCACGACCACCATCGGCAATTGGCGATAGGCCGTCAGCCCGTCCGATTCATAAGGCCGCATTTCGGTTTCGGCCGCGATGACCCCCTCGCCCGGCACGATGGCACGCAACGCGCGCACGATCTCCTCGCGGCGCGACAGCACGCTCTGGTCGGCAGCGGGCATCCGGACGGACATAAAACGCTCCTCCGAGGCAGAATAGGCGATCGTTTCACAAAAATAAAATCGTTCCAGACAGCCGTTGACACGCGGGCGCAGCCGGGCAAATTCCGGCCGTCTGAATAATGGGGAGTCCTGGGAATGAAAATGGTAATGATGGCAGCCGCGATCACGGCCGCCATATCGACACAGGCGGCGGCGCAGGACGCGGCAGCCGGCGAAAACTCCTTCAAGAAATGCCTGCCCTGCCATGCCGTGGGGGACAACGCCAAGAACAAGGTTGGACCGATCCTCAACGGCCTGGAGGGCCGCAAGTCCGGGACGATCGAGAGCTACAGCTACACCGACGCCAACAGGAATTCCGGCATTGTCTGGAATGCGGAGACGTTCAAGGAGTACATCCGCGACCCCCGTGCGCGCATTCCCGGCACCAAGATGATCTTCGCCGGCATCAGGAACGAAAAGGAGGCTGCGGACCTGTGGACCTATCTGGCGCAGTTTGGCGCGGACGGGAAAAAGAAGTAGCTTGGGTTGCCGCGCAGTCCGACGCAGGAGCTTGCGGCCTTCCGCAATTGACACAAATCAAACGCTTTGAGGCCTGCCGATCTAGGATGTTTCGTGCGGACTGTGAGCCGCAGATGGGAGCATTGGGATGATCAAGGATATCATTGTCAGCTTATCGCCGGGCGCCTCGCGCGATGTCGCCGCGGATTACGCGGTGTCGGTCGCCGAAGCCTTCAACGCCCACATTGCGGGCATTGCCTTCGCCTACGATCCGGTGCTTCCGGCCAGCGTTATGGGCGGCATTTCGGCCGACGTCTTCGACGTCCAGCGGCAGGAGAACGAGAAGGCGGCCAAGTCCGTGATTCAGCTATTCGAAGCGTCCGGCAAACGCGCCGGCGTGTCGGCGGAATCCCACATGCTGACGGCAACAATTGCGGGCGCTGCCGACACTTTCGCCAGCCTCGCCCGCCGCTTCGATCTCGCCGTGGTGCCGCAGGTGACGCCCGACACCATCGCGCCCGACGAGTTACTGATGGAAGCCGCACTGTTCGAGAGCGGTCGTCCAATGCTGATTGTGCCTTATATTCAGAAGGCGCCTCTCAATCTCGGCCGCATCATTTGCTGCTGGGACGGCAGCCGCACCGCGGCTCGCGCAATCGCAGACGCCATGCCGTTTCTGCAGAAGGCGAAGGCCGTGGATCTGGTCATCGTCGGCAAAGGCAAGATGAATGAGAAGGAACTGACAGGCGCGGACATGGGGGCACATCTCGCCCGCCATGGTCTGAAAGTCGATGTGAAACGCATTCCGGCAGCCGACATCGATGTTGCCAATGTAGTGCTGTCCTACGCGGCCGACACGGGCGCGGAGTTCATCGTCATGGGCGGCTACGGCCATTCGCGCCTGCGGGAATACATTCTTGGCGGCGCAACCCGCGGCATTCTCGGCTCGATGACGGTCCCCGTCCTGATGTCGCACTGATCTTTCGCGTCTCTTGTCTTGATATCCACGCAATTTCCCGGCCAACTTGGCCGGGAACTTTTTTTTGCCGGCGGCGTTACCTTGCGCCGTCATTGCGGGGGATCGTCCGCGTCCGCGGACAGACGGCGTCAGTGTAATTGCCAAGAGGTATTCATGATCGCTCCCTACTCGTTCGGGATCGAGGAAGAGTATTTCCTTGTCGACGCGGAGACGAAATTCGTGATGCGTGCGATGCCGGAAGGATTCCTGAAAGCCGCGAAGGCGGCGCTGGGTCCCAAGGTGACGGGCGAATTCCTCCAGTCGCAGATCGAAGTGGTAACGCCGCCGCACACCGATATCGCGGAGGCCCGAGCGGAATTGCGCGGGCTGCGCAAGACGCTCGCGGCCGTCGCCGCCGAATTCAGGCTTGCCATCATGGCGTCAGGCACGCATCCCACCGCGGTATGGGAGCGCTCGCAGCAGACCGAAGGCGCCCGCTATGATGCCGTGATGGACGACCTGCAGATGATCGGCCGCCGCAACATGCTGTGCGGCCTGCATGTACATGTGGAATTGCCCGACCCGGCGCAGCGCATCGACGTGATGATGCGCATGCTGCCGTATCTGCCGCTGTTCATTGCGCTGTCGACCTCCTCGCCGTTCTGGCGCTCGCAGCCGACCGGTCTCAAGGGCTATCGCCTGGCGGCGTATGACGAGCTGCCGCGTACGGGCATTCCCGAACTGCTCCGCACCCAGGCCGAGTTCGATGCCTATATCGACGCGCTGGTGAAAGCCGGGGTGATGCCGGATTCGAGTTACATCTGGTGGGCGATCCGTCCGTCCTTCAAGCACCCGACGCTGGAATTGCGGGCACCGGATTGCTGCACCGACGTGGAGGATACGATCGCCATTGCCGCGCTTTATCGCGCCCTGGCGCGTTATCTGGTGCGGCATCCCGAGCGCAACTGGGATATGAACGCGGTGACGCGCGCGATCATCGTTGAAAACAAATGGCGGGCACAACGTTACGGCGTGAACGGCACCTTCGTGAGGATCGAGGGTGACGGCCCGATCACGGTCGCGCACATGCTCGACCGGGTGATTTCCGACGTGACGCCGGATGCAAAGGATCTCGGCTGCCTCGACGAGGTGCTGCGTTGCCTGACCGTCGTCTCCAACGGCACCTCGGCCGACCGCCAGCTCGCCATATTCAAGCCGCACGCAGATAATCCCGTGCCAGGCCTGCGTGCCGCCATCGACTGGATCGCAAAAGCGACGTTGCAGTGAGCGTCAGCGATTGAAGGCGTAGATGAAGGAGCCGCCGACGCGGTAGCTGGTCTGGGTCGAGAATCCAAGGCCAGCAGACTGGCCCGGACCGAACGGGAAATCGGCGAAGCTCGGCGAAATGATTTTTGGCGTGCGGGTATCCCATTCCACGCTGCCGAAGACGGCAATCTGGAGATTTTGTGAAGGACGAATCGCGACCTGCGTCTGCAAGGCCGGAACGAGCGCCCACGTATCGGATTTGAGCGCAATCGAACTCCCGATGTCAGTGCCGGCGACGTCCAGAAAATCCGACCCCGACAATTTTGCCTGCCGATAGAGAAGCGCCACTGTGCCGCCAAAGCTCCATTCGACGTTCGGATTGACCGGCACGGACAAGGCGAGCCCGGCTTTCGCGCCGAAATCGTTCCAGCGCAGGCGTGTCGTGGCGCTGTAGAGATCGGTCGAATCCGCCTGAATTAGCGTCTGCGTGTTCCGGGTCGATGCCGTCACCATTGCAAACGACGGTGTCCATACAATCTGTCCCTGCCGCATGTCGGCGGATGCATTCAGGCCGACATTCCAGCCCGACAGCTTTGTGGTGAGTTGTGACGTGATGCAGTCGCAGGCGTACCAGGCCGTCCCGTCCAGCAGAACCCATGCGGGAAAGATCGGCGCAGCCAGGCCGTTGCTGGTCCCGGTCGCTTCGAAATAGCCGCCTGTGACGGCAAGCCGAGTATTCGATCCAAGCATCGCAAGCGATGAGCCGGCCGGCGCGATCATCCCCAACGTCGCCTGCACACCGGCCCCTGTGACACGCGGTTTGACGACATGAACGGAACCGGCATCGTCGGATGTGACGATGTCGACCTCATGCGCACCCAGCGAATAAGTCGGTGTGACGATGGAACGGTAATCCGCGCCGGCGGAAAAGAACACGCCGTCCGAAGCCGTGGTGGTGGCGGGCGTTCCGCCCTGCGCGACCGCAGGCGTCACTTGAAACGCGAGCGCGATTGCGGCAGCGGCGGCAGCTATCTTTCCAAACATTTCCTTTTCTCCGGCGACACATTCTGGGCAAAAGCGCGATCATGTCGAGCCGCGCATCGATTGCCGGCAAGGATATGCAGAGCAAAGAAGCTATACGCCGCCACCGATAGCAGGCAAAGCCACCTGAACGACAAGACCGCGGGCGCGTGCGTCGTTCACCCCAAGCGCGCGCATGGAGAGCAGCGTCAGCGTCTGCACAGCTTCGCGGACGCGCGCGGGATTGTCGCCCGCATCGGGCGCGAGCGGCCCAAGCAACCCTTCGAGCAAGGCGCCGACGAGAGCGGACGACGACAATTCCACATCCTGTTGCGGGAGATGTCCGGCCTTCATTGCCAGCGCGATGCGCGAGCGCAATTCGTTGGCGAGCGCCCTGCGATAGGCCAGCCGCACCTGCTCGATATCCGCATCCACCGGTTCGGCAATGACCGCCCAGGCGAGGCGTCGGCTGCGCATGGCGCGAGCGGCGAAGGTCGCGATGGCCGCCGCCAGCGCCGAAACCGGCCCCGGCGCCGCGCGGGCGGCATTACGGACGGCGGCAATCTCCTCGTCCGATATCGCCTTCACGACCGCAGCCACCAATTCGGTCTTGGAGGGGAAATAGCGGTAGACGGTGCCCGTCGCGATCCCGGCCCGGTCTGCGACCGGGGCGATCTGCACGGCGGCCATGCCACCCTCCGCGGCCGCATGGCGCGCCGCCTCGACGATCTTGGCCTGCCGGGCAGCCTGCCGGCGAATGACGTTATCGGTGCGGCGATACGGCATAAAAAGAGTGAATCATGATTCACTCTTCTGAGGCAAGCTGCCCGACTTAATGAAAGCTTAAGACCGGCCGGACAGGGACTTCTCGCGGATGGCCGCGATCGTGGTCGAGGGCGAGATGGCCTCGCTGTCGACCTTGAGGTGGATGATGGCTGGCTTGCCGGAGGCCTTCGCATCGGCGAACGCCTTGGCGAAATCCTCGGTCTTCTCGACCGTCACGCCAAATCCGCCAAAGGCGCGGGCGTAAGCCGCGAAGTCCGGATTCTTCAGCGCCGTCGCGACCACGCGTCCCGGATATTCCCGCTCCTGATGCATGCGGATGGTTCCGTACATGCCGTTGTCCACAACCGCGACGATCACCGGCAGGTCGTATTGCACGGCGGTCGCGAATTCCTGCCCGTGCATCAGGAAATCGCCGTCGCCGGCGAGGCAAAACACCGTCCGCTCGGGGTAGAGCCGCTTCATGCCGACCGCCGCCGGCACGCCATATCCCATCGAGCCGGAGGTCGGCGCGATCTGGGTGGCGAACTTGCGGAAACGATAGAAGCGGTGAATCCAGGCGGCGAAATTTCCCGCACCATTGCAGATGATGTCGTCCGGCGACAGCTGATCGCGCAGCCAGACCATGATCTCGCCGACATTGACGTTGCCCGGCACATCGGTCGCCTTCTCGCTGAAGGCCAGATAGTCGCCATGCGCCGCCTTGGTTTCTTCACGCCAGGGAATGTCATTCGGCGCCTGCAATCCTTCCAGCGCGGCAGCGAAGGCCGTCGGCGCGGCATGAATGGCGAGCGTCGGCCGGTAGACGCGGCCGAGTTCCTCGATGCCCGGATGCACGTGCACAAAGATCTGCTTCGGCGCCGGGATTTCGAACAGCGTGTAGCTCTGCGACGGCATCTCGCCCATGCGTCCGCCGACAAGAATGACGAGGTCGGCCGCCTTGATGCGCGCGAGCAGTTTCGGATTGGGGCCGATGCCAAGATCGCCCGCGTAACAGGGATGCAGCCCATCGAACAGATGCGCGCGGCGGAAGGTTGTCGCAACCGGCATCGCGAAACGTTCGGCGAAACGCATCACCGAGGCACATGCCTTCTCCGACCAATGGCTTCCGCCAAGCAGCATGATCGGCTTCTTCGCGGCCCAGATCATCTTCTGCAGCCGCGACATGTCGGTGAGGCCGGGCCAGGTTTCCACCGGCTCGAAAGCCGGTGCGTCGCCGACGATGGCGCGGTCGGTCAGCATGTCTTCCGGCAACGCGATCACCACCGGCCCGGGACGTCCGTTCGTCGCCTCATAGAAGGCGCGCGAGACAAGCTCCGGAATGCGCGCGGCATCGTCGATCTCGGTCACCCATTTGACCATCGTGCCGAACACCGCGCGATAGTCCAGCTCCTGGAACGCCTCGCGCTCGCGCATGTCGCGTCCGACCTGACCGACGAACAGGATCATCGGCGTCGAATCCTGCATCGCGATATGCAGGCCGGCCGACGCATTGGTCGCGCCGGGCCCGCGCGTGACGAAGCAGATGCCGGGCCGGCCGGTCGCCTTGCCATGCGCCTCCGCCATCATGGCGGCGCCGCCTTCCTGGCGGCACACGGTCACGGCGACCGAACGGTCATGGAAGGCGTCGAGCGCGGCGAGATAGCTCTCGCCGGGCACGCAGAAGACATGCTGCACGCCATGCGCGACGAGCTGGTCGACCAGAATTTCGCCGCCGGTTCGGGACCCATCATTGGCGCGCATGGCGATTGTCTCCATTCAAGCCGATTTGGCCACCTGATCGACGTCGGCTGGAACCATCAGCGAGGTTTTCTGGCTGACAAGATAGCCGGCTTCGCCGTTCTTCTTCAGGTATTCCTTCCATTCCGGATCGGCCTGCATGGCGGCCCGGCGGGTCGCACGATCGGCGGCGTCCTTGTACTTCCAGATGTGGACGATGGTGTTGAGCTCGCCGCTTTCGGCAAACATGTAGGCCAGCGGCTTGCCGAGATGCCGCACCTGCGCGTTGTAGCCGTATTTCTGATAGATCTCGATATGGGCCTGCATCTTGCCGGGCTTGATGGTGTAGGTCCGGTGGTCGATCAGCACGTTGTCCCCTCCACTGACTTGCGCCCGCCGTCAGCGGGCGGCGCAATTCAGCGTCCCCCGGCGGCGGGGTCAAGCGCAATTGCGGAAGGTCAGATGTGCTCGACGGTGGCCACCTGGAAGGTGTGCATCTCGCCATCCTCGTCCCGGATCGAGACATATTCGCCGGGCCGGAAGGCGTGCTCGCCGAAGCGATAGCCGGCCTCGTCGTCGAATTCGGCGGTGTCGTCGTAGTCGAACACCCAGCGGCCGGTTTTGCCGCCCGGCTTGTGCACCAGCTTGCCGATCTCGTCGTCCTCCCCCTCCCAGAAGCGGCGCACCCCACAATGCTCGCGATGCTCGCGCCACAATTCGACATCGATCTGGCTGTCGGCAGTCAGCGGAGCCGCAAATTCATAGCCGTGCCGCTCCGAGCCATTCGGAAAGTCCTTGGAGCGTGCCAGATTGAGCCTGATACGCTTGAATTGAGGGGGCAATGTCGTCACGTGAAATCTCCTTGTTGTCGCTATGCTTTCATGTGAACGGAACTGGCCCCCGCCGCGTTGATCGTCCTCAATATTCCAGACACCCATTCTGGCATTTTTTCACAATGTCATCTTTCTCGAACTCGCAGGACGACGTTCTGGCCTTCCTCGCCGACCCCGCGGTGCATGGCGGTGCCAAAGTGACGCAGATCGACACCCACGCCGCGTCGGTGTTCCTCGCCGGCGAACGCGCGCTCAAGATCAAGCGCGCGGTGCGGTTTCCGTTCCTTGATTATTCGACGCTTGCGAAGCGAAAGGCTGCCTGCGAGGCCGAGCTTGAAATCAACCGCCGCTTTGCGCCCGACATTTACAAGCGCGTTGTCGCCATCGCGCAGCAGCCCGATGGTGAGCTTGCATTGGATGGCGGTGGAGAGGTCGTCGAATGGACGCTGGAGATGCGCCGCTTCGACGAGAATGCCACGCTCGATCACCTCGCAGATGCCGGCAAGATCGACCTGACGCTCGCCGACACGCTTGGCCGCGTCATTGCCGCGGTGCACCGCGATGCGCCGACCGCCGATGCCGGGCTCTGGATCGAAGCTTTGGGCCAATACATCGCACAAAACGAAGCGGCCTTTGCCGAATTTCAGAACCTGTTTCCCGCGCACGATGCGGAACTTCTTACAAGTTTATGCCGCAACGCTTACGCAAAGCTGCAGCCACTGCTGCGGAAGCGTGGCGACGAGGGCCTGATCCGCCGGGCGCATGGCGACCTGCATCTCGGCAATATCGTGCTGATCGACGGCAAGCCGGTGCTGTTCGATGCGATCGAATTCGATCCCGTGGTCGCATCCGGCGACCTGCTTTACGACCTTGCCTTTGTGCTGATGGATATTGTCGAGCGCGGGCTGCAGCCGGCAGCGAATGCGCTGTTCAACCGTTACCTGATCGAGACGGCGCGGGATT